>Ga0115550_1000852_pt1 | contig 24464 bp, 22 predicted proteins | sample COGITO_mtgs_1005_FD_87177 | JGI IMG/M metagenome (GOLD analysis project Ga0115550, IMG submission 87177) | Pelagic marine microbial communities from North Sea - COGITO_mtgs_100511 | ecosystem: Environmental > Aquatic > Marine > Epipelagic | place: Germany:Helgoland, sampling site Kabeltonne... | reverse complement strand
TAGCCAGGTGTAGCCATCCCAAGGCATAACCAAGTCATCGATACCCAGCCTAATGACAAAGGCAAGCCACAGGGCCGCCCACACTAAAATTACGTCCGTGCCAACCTGCAACATGCGCTTGGTTCGCCGCGGCAGTTTCAGCAGCCGCTCACGCAACAGGTCAATAGTCCTCAACACAACAACTCCCTTACTAATATCTGCAAATTTTCTGAATTACTTCGCCGCCAATGCCATGACCTGACCCAGAACATCACAGGTTTTGTCAATGTCATGTGGGGCAAGCGTAGGGTGAACCAGAAACATCAGACTGGTCTCACCCAGCTCCCTAGCCACAGGCAGACGCGACTCTGGACGCCACCCGGTATTGTCAAAAGCCTTCTCTAGGTAGACCTCCGAACAAGTGCCTGAATAGCAAGGAACCCCTAACTCGGAAATCTCAGCTTGAATACGATCCCGGCTCCAGCCCGGCTTGAGCCTGGAAGGATCAACAAATACATAGCACTTATAAGCAGCGTGACGAATATCCTCAGGTATTACAGGGACACGCAAGCCAGGGAGCGAACTGGCTCGAGTCCAAATACGACGGGCATTTTCAAAGCGCTCGAGCTGCCAAACCTGCATCCGCTTGAGCTGGATGCGCCCAATGACTGCCTGTACTTCAAGCATTCGCCAATTGGTACCGAAACGCTCATGCAACCAGCGAAAGCCCGGGGCGTGTTCCCGCTCGTAGACTGCTTCCCAGGACTTTCCATGGTCCTTGAACGACCACATGCTTGACCAGAGATCGGGATCGTTGGTGGTGACCATGCCTCCTTCACCTCCAGTGGTCATGATCTTGTCCTGACAGAAGGACCAAGCACCTATATGCCCAATGGAACCAACCGGGCGCCCTTTATAGAGGGCACCATGAGCCTGTGCGCAATCCTCTACGACGAACAGGCCATGGGCTTTTGCCAAAGCCATGATTGGGTCCATATCACACGGCCAGCCCGCCAGGTGAACGCAAATAATCGCTCGGGTCCGCGGGGTTAAGACCGCTCTGATCGACTCGGCTGTGATGGCCTGAGAGTCTGGGTCCACATCCGCGAACACAGGTATGGCCCGCGCGTTCACTATGGACGACACAGAGGCCAGGAAGGTTCGCGACGTGACAACAACCTCATCCCCCTCTCTTATACCCAGAGCATTCAGCGCTAAATCTAACGCCACCGTGCCATTAGCTAGAGCGACCGCATATGTCGTGCCGGACCAGGTCGCGAACTCGCGCTCGAAGTCTCGGCATTCCTGTCCTGTCCAGTAATTGACCTTGTTGGATAAAATCACATCCCGAACAGCATTTGCTTCTTCTTCAGTAAAAGAAGGCCAGGGAGAAAACGGCGTGTTGAGCACAAATAAATTCCCAATAGAAACTTTGAAAATTGACTAAAAGTCTTGTGTGAAAGGGCGCTGTAGGTTACATCAACTGGGCAGGGACACCTGCCACTGTCACGCCATCGACGACGTCTGCAACGACTACGGCACCCGCAGCGACTATCGCCCCTGCCCCGATGCGTATGGATTGCCGTACACAGGAGCCGATGCCAATCCAGCTTGCTTCCCCCACCTGCACTCCTCCAGCAAGGTGAGCCCCTGGACTGACATGCACAGAGGCATGGAGGATACAGTCGTGGTCCACACTGCAACCTGTATTTAGGATGCAGCCCATACCAATTCGTGCATAAGCGTTGACCACGGCGCCAGCAAACACAACCGAACCATCCTCAATGATTGCATAGCGACTCACTGTTGCAGCCGGATGCAGTAAACAGGTGAAAAAAGCTCCGGCCGCCTTCAATACCGCAAGCTTTTCAAGCCGAATACGATTGTCGCCAATCGCAACCAGAACAGCATCAAACTCCGACAGACGCTCAAGCAGTTCTGTAGTACGCCCCTCTACCGGCCACACCCCATTTCGCTCTCTTGTCGGCCAGGTATCATCGAAGAACACCACCGATTGCCAGCCACAGATCTCCGCCGTATCGGCCACGACCTTGCCATGACCGCTGGCGCCCAGTATGGCCAGGCGCCTCATTCATCTCTCCCGGTGAACTTAGAAATGGTCACCACCCCATCAGCACTGATACCCTCACGAATGAAAACCTTACGCACAGTCAGTAGCAGGATACGGAAATCCAACCAGAACGACTGGTTGTCGACATACCAGGTATCGAGGTCGAACTTTTGCTTCCAGCTCAGCGCATTACGCCCATTGATCTGCGCCCAGCCGGTAATCCCTGGCCGAACCGCGTGGCGCCGTGACTGCTCGGCACTGTAAAGCGGTAGATACTCCATCAGTAGAGGGCGAGGTCCAACCAGACTCATATCGCCCTTAAGGACGTTCCACAGTTCGGGAAGCTCATCCAGGCTGGTCGAGCGCAGCAATCGGCCAAACCGGGTGAGACGAACATTGTCTGGTAATGGATTGCCATCGGCGTCCAGCGCATCGAGCATGGTGCGAAACTTCACCATCATAAACGGCCGTCCGTGCAAACCCGGACGCTGCTGGCGAAACAGGGCAGGCGAACCCAGGTTCACACGCACCAGCACATACAGAATCAACAACACCGGCCAGAACAGCAGCAGCGCCAATGCGCTGCAAAAGATGTCGAACGAGCGCTTCAGCATCATGCCTTTTCCTCTTGGGCAAATACCCGCGCATAGAAAGCACCCAGACCTTCCACGATCCGCTCACGCGAGAAGCGCTGCAAGGCGCGAACGCGCGCAGCCTCTGCCATCGCCGCACGAAGCTCGCCATCGTCGAGCAAGCGCTGCAACGCGTTCGCCAACTCCGGCACTCTGGCCGGGGGTACCAGCAAGCCGGAAACACCGTCCTCTACCGCATCGGTAAGCCCGTAAATCCGGGTTGCCACCGAAGGCACGCCCGCCGCCGCCGCCTCCAGTACCGAACTACCGAAGCCTTCGCGATAGCTGGGCAGGCAGAAAATATCCGCCGCCGCCATATAGGCCTCAGGCTCCCTGGTAAACCCCTGGAAATGCAGACGCTCGCCCAGGCGTCCGGCGACCGAGCGGATGTGTTCAACCATCCCGCCCTCATCCGGCCCCACTACCAGCCAGTGCAAGGAGGGAAAGCGCTGCTCCAGCGCCAGCATGGCCTCGGCCATCTCGCGCAAGCCCTTGTCGGTATTCAGTCGACCGAGAAAAAGCACCACTGCCGCATCCTGGGGAATTCCATGCTCGCCACGCACGCGCTCGCGCGCCTGCGCATCGGGACGAAAACGCTCACCATCCACGCCGCAGATCGAACCATCGCCGATGACCTCTACCGTACCGGTACGACAAACTCCCTCTGCCAGCAGAAAATCCCGCTGCGACGGGCTATCCGCCAGCAGATGCGAAGCCGTTGTGGCAATCAGCCGATCCGCGCTCTTCAATACGAACCGCCCCAACCCCGTTCGCGTGACCCATACCTGCCCGGTAAACCAGTGCACCCGCACCGGCACCCTGGCAATACGCGCCGCGAGCATTCCAAGCAGCCCAGCCTTGGGCGTCACCGAATGCACCGCATCGAAGCGGTGACGACGAAAAAGCCGTGCCAGTTGGACGAGCGTCTTCAAATCTACAAACGGAGAAATTTCCCGCGCTAACGGCACGCAGAGGTAGGTCACCCGCTCATCCTGCGGAACCGGCTCCGCGCCGTAGTTCGATATTACGAAGACGTCATAGTCATTGGCCAGACGATCGATATGCAGACGCAGAAAAGCTGAAACAGCCATGGGGACGGTGGTGATGAAGCAGAGGCGCTTACGTTGTGAGCGCTGGAAACTCAAACTCACCGACTTACCTCCGATTCAAACAGTTTAATCAAGGCGCGTTTAGCGCCATGAAAGTTCAAATGGTCTCCATTGAAGTAATACGGATAACCATCGCTAGCTGCCATGCAGCGCCCCATATGGCAAAAAGCCGGCAGCGGATCATATATTCGAACCTCGGAGAACTCGAGCAAAAGCTCTGTCATGACAGCATCGAAAGGCTTCATCCTTTCTTGGTAAGCATCGAACTCAATAGAACAGTCCGGACGAACTGATGCGAAGGAGCTCCTGCCACGAAGTACAAAACAGGAACGAATATCGAAATCCAGATCGGGTATGTCGCGTAAAAGCACCACGTTCTTGCCCGCCTCCGACAAGCTCCTCAGAAAATGGCGTCCATTCTTCAGAAATACGCTGCGTGATTCAGCTGTTAACGGACCGGCAATACGCCATCGGTCGCCCTGCTGCACAAAACTACCGCTCATCAGGTATGACCAGTAGCCTGCGAGATAGATAGTGTCGACGGACGAAGACTGAAGATAATGCAGTAACCCATCCACCTGTTTTTGGCAGTCACCCTTGTCTTGCATGCTACTGAAAGGCAAACAGGTTGGCTCAGCAACAGCCATTACCGGGACCGTATCGAAGTTATCGAAGAATGCATGAAGATACTGTCCTGCATGGGAATCCCCAATCAACGCCAGGCGGGGCTCCGCCGCCGAAGAAAGACTGCATTGAAAAGAACTGGGGAATTGCTCTCCGATGACCGTGGCACAAGGTACAACGGTGACTTCTGGGTAAGGATGGGAAAAAGCTTCCGCTATTCGCAGTTCTTCGGCCTCGTAACGCGCTGGAAAGCCATCCGCATGCCAAACAACAGCCCCAGCCCCTCCGCATACGATCATCATGACGACCAGCAAAAAACGCGCACGCAAGGACGCCTTTCTGAGCGGGGTCTCCAGCAGCTTAAAGGTGAGCCATGCCAACACGACACTCAACACCACCAGCGCAACCCTTACCTCACGAGACGGCATCCCGGATTCGGCAATTCGAGCAAAGGTAATGATCGGCCAATGCCATAAATAAAGTGGATAGCTGATAAGCCCTACAAAAACCGGCAACGGGTGGGCTAGCAAGATCCGATTGGGTAACGCCGTCGAACCAGCCGCAATAACCAAGACAGCACCAACCACGGGAAGCAAGGTCAGCCAACCGGGGAATACCGACTGTTTATCGATTATGAAGAAAGACAGTACAATCAAGCCAAGGCCAACAGCAGACATGCCATTACCGGCAAGAGCTTTCCAACCTTCTTGCCATTTTTGACCTGCGAACCCGAATACCTGAGCATAAGCCAATAAGGCACCGCTCAAGAGTTCCCAGAAGCGAAGATGCGGAAGAAAAAAAGCGGAAACGGGATCGTCGCGCACCAACAAGAAACACGCCAGAAGCGATAGTAGCGACAAACAGAGCATAGCCAGCAAACGAAAACGACGCAAACGGAAACCGAGCCAAATGATGAGGGGATAAAGAATATAAAACTGCTCCTCCACCGCGAGCGACCACAGATGCATCAGAGGCTTCAGTTCTGTTGAAACATCAAAATATCCAGCCTCCTGTAGAAGCGCAAAATTCAGCACAAAGAAAGCGCCGGAAAACACATGCTTGCCCAGCAGAGAAAGCTCGTCAGGGAGCAAAAGAAACCACCCCAGAACCAGCGAAGAAACCAATACCAATAGCAAAGCCGGGAATATCCGCCTTACCCGATTCAGATAGAAAATCGAAAACTGAAAGTTGTTTGTTGAAAGTCCTTCAAAAATAATTTTTGATATTAAAAAACCAGAGATAACAAAAAAAACATCAACCCCAACAAAGCCACCCGGAACATAGGTGGGAAAGAAATGAAAAAGCACCACCGGAAGGATCGCCAAAGCACGGAGGCCATCGACATCCTGACGATAAACAGAACTCAAGAAAACACCCCGGCCATATCAAACATTAAAAATCTCGGAAAAATCAGAAAGCAGCGATTTCTCGGGCTCAAACGCTAACAGCTCTCGGAGCTTGCCACTCGGATATTTCGTCCGCGCCACCAACGCATTAACACGCCCCTGCGTCAGAGGAAACCCTGGCAATGGAGACAACAAAGCACAGCCAACACGAGCCGCAAACTCCGGCACGCGCAAGAGCGGATGAGATACCGAGAAATGATCTGCCACCGCTACTACGAATGCGGACAAAAGAACATCATTGGATATATTGAAGACCTGATCTTTCGCCTCATCACGATATCCACAAAGAAACAAAGCACGAGCAACGTCGTCCACATGGACATAAGGCGCGATAGCATCCGACCCACCAATATAAACAAATCGACGATCACGTATACTCGCAACCAACTGCCGGAGTGACTCGCTACGCATGCCAGATCCAAAAATAATGGACGGCCGCAGTATCGAATAGGTGATATCTCCACGTTCACCAGCCGCAACAACAAGCTCATCCGCTCGCGCCTTAGTTACTTCATATACTCCACGAGGGGCCAATCCGGTGTCCTCGGACACCTCTCTTATTTCAGATGCTTTTCGAGGCGGACCATATGCCCCCACGCTGCTGAGTTGAACCCAATGCAATAAGGAAGGGAGCCTACCCTTGTTGCACATACTCAAGCTGCGTACTGTTGCGTCCACATGTAACTCATACATGCGCGACTCATCGCAGAGTTCACCTACGCAATTGAAAAGAACTGAGCAGTCCAAAATGTGTTCGGAAAGATCGAAACTTGGATCTAGAAGATCGCCCCGCACCCACTCGACACCAGCTTCATCCGCGGGTGGATTACGCGCCAAAGCCCGAACCGGGACATCCATTGTCCTCAGGTAGCGTAAAAGCGTCTTGCCGACAAAACCATTGCCACCGAGGATAAATGCCCTACCAAATCGAGACACAACCACGCACTTAACCTCTTTACTCCGCAAGCGAAGCAGCGACGTCCAAAACCTTACGAGAGGAAATAACCGAATAATCGAACGCCTGACACTTCCGAAGAATTTTATGCCCAAGAATTACTTCCTTGAGTTCTTCAAGCGTCATAAGCCGCTCATGATTTTCGATCAAACGATAAAGCTCTGAATCAGGAGCAGGCCCGATCACCAAGATCGGCTTATCCGTGGCAAGATACTCAAAGACCTTGCCAGTAAGGACGCCTTTCGCTTCGGGGCGCCCCGACTCAAGCATTACAAGCACCGAGGATGAAGACTGAATTTTCATTGCCTCGACGCGACTGACCTCACCACGGAAATCAATAAAATCTCTCACACCGTATTGATCGGCAAGGCTGAAAAGATCGCCAGCATTTCTGGACGCCACTACGAAACTACAATCTGAAGATGCCACCCCGATGTCACGAACTATAGAGAACAATGGACTGGGGTCCCGCCAGCCGGGATAGATCGTCCCCGTATAACAAAGCGTAACCGCAGGACCGGAGCGGTCCTCTTCGGCGCCGCATTTATTTACGGCCGCTGCCAGATCTTCCTGCATTGGTGCGTTGTGTATGACGACAACCTTCCCGGCGTGGCCTTTGCTTCTAAAGTAATCGGCCAATCCTTCGCTCACTGTCGTGATGACATCGGCCCGCTTGAGAATAAGGCGCTCCAGTAAGCGTTCGATCCAGCGGAACCCCCACACCCCAACCGCCAGATGATTGCCAGCCCAGAGATCTCGAAAATCCACCCACAATTTGACCTTCGGGTTGAATAGCGCGTACATCCATGCAGCCACTAAAGCAACATAGGGGCTGTGAGTTGCTACGACTACATCGGGCCTGGAAGCCTTAAGCGCCCGGAGCGCAGCAAATACCCAAAGGTCAAAAAAACAGGGAAATCTATAGGTAAAGACCCCACTGGGTGGTACAGCCTTCCCCCGAGAATGACCCGAAGAAACGCTTTGAGCCTGAGCCCTTAATCTACGACCCTTCCGGTAGGAATTCAGCTTATCTAGAATCCGTATCGAAAGGCTGTTTGGTCGCAATACCTTAAAGCCCACCACCTCATCTCGATCTTGTATACATGGCTTGGTGATGACCGAAACCTCATGATCGCTAGAGAGCCATCTAGCCCAGTTCCCTGGACGTATGGCACCAATCGACTGATCAGGCGAAAAATAATAGGCCAGCAACGCGATTTTCAAAATTCAGGTCCCGATCGAGAATTTAATTTTCAAAATAAATGGAATGCCAGCGCGCAAAATTCAACCAGCGCCATATATGAGGCGAGTAAGCCATACGGCCAGATACAACTTCATCGAACACTTTCATCTGCACCCTCTTATCTATAAAAGGCACATCCACCCCCTCAGAAATCCAACTTCTGACTGACCCTGCAGCCTCAAGCATCCATCCACTCTCAGGCGTAACGAAACCAATCTTGTCACGCCGCGCGAGGATATCCGGCGGGACTATTCCGCGCATCGCGGCACGGAAAATATGCTTGGTCTCGCCCTGCGGAGATATCAGGTAGGACTCGGGCAAAGATAGCGACAGCTCGACCATGTCCAAGGTCAGAAACGGCACCCGACTCTCCACCGAGAAGCGCATTGAATTTCGGTCACCGTGGCGTAACAACGCCGGCAGTCCACGCCGGGTCAAAGACAGAGCCAGCTCGGCCATTACGCGGCGCCCGGCACATCCGGCCTGGGCCCGCATGCGCGGGTTGCGGCGAATAATGCCGCGTTCTTCCAGCGGAGCCGAACGTATCCAGGGCGGCAGACTGTGCATGCCGTTGAGTCGCCGCAGCATATCGTAGAGCGCGCCCTGGCTCATTTCAGCAACCGCGCGCTTGGCCCCGTCCATGCGGCTACGGCCTGGCCATCCAGCCCACCGTTCAAGGAAGTGCCAAGCCTCGGCCAGCCGGCCCTTCTCCAGCAGACTGCGAATCCGCTGTCCCGGGTATCCGCTGTAGCCAGCCAGCATCTCATCTGCACCCTGCCCGTCCAGCGTCACGATAACGCCTTGCTCACGGGCCAGCTGGAAGACCCGGTACTGGGCATAGATGCTGGTGCTGCCGAATGGCTCCCCCTGGGCTGCGATCATATCGTCCAGGTCCCGGACCAACTCGTCGCCGCTGACCATTATCTTGTGCGGCCGGGCTCCGACATGCTGGTTGACTCGGTCCACCCATACCTCCTCGGACATCGCGCTGCCTCGGGCGATATAGCTGAAGGTATTGATCGGCAGGTCCGGTTCCACATGGCGCATGGCACAGACCACGGCCGAGGAATCAATGCCCCCGGAAAGGGCCGCCCCCAGCGGTACATCACTACGCAAATGTAGCCGAATGCTCTCTAGGAAGCGTTCGCGTACTAGTTCGGTAGCCTGGACGAAGCTGAGGTCGCTGCGTTCATTGATGGATGGCGCCCACCAGCGCTCTGGCTCGCCCAGCGCGCCCGAGGCCAGGTCTAGCTCGACCAGATGACCAGGCAACAGATGCAGCACGCCATCAAGGAAGCTGCGCGCTCCGCTGTCGTAGTCCGCATGCACCAGATAGTCATAGGCCCGCTGCCAGTCCAGCTCAGCCCGTTCCTGCTTGAGAGCCTTGATCGCAGAGACTTCGGAGGCAAACAGAAAGCTGCCCCGTTCCTGCGTGTAGAAAAACGGCTTGATCCCGAAGGCATCACGCACACAAGTCAACGTCCCCTGTGCGCGATCGAACACAACGAAAGCGAACATCCCCACCAGCCGGCGCAGGCTGCCCCGGCCCCATTGGCGCCACGCCGCCAGCAGCACTTCGGTATCAGAATCGGAAACGAATCTGTGCCCGAGCGGCTCCAGCTCTGCACGCAGTTCGCGATAGTTGTAGATCTCACCGTTGAAGACGATGGACACCACGACATCCAGCGAATGCATGGGCTGATGCCCCGCCGCGGAAAGATCGATGATCGACAGCCGGGTATGTCCCAACGCCGCCGTCCCGCTTACCGTCTGGTACAGCTCGTAGCCCCGATCATCCGGCCCTCGGCGCTGCATGGCCGTCAACGCCTGCGCCAGCTTGTCATCCAGTGCAGCAGGCCTGTCCGGCCACCATCCGCCCGTGATACCGCACATGACTTTCTCCTAAAGCAGGGCTCTCGGGCCCTGCATATCAAACTCGCGGGGATGCCCCGAAGCGCCGCCGAAGCTGCACCAGCAGCGCTCGCAGATCCGTCACGGGCAAAAGCCCGGCAGCCACCACCATCACCAGCAAACCCAGCAGCAGCACAGACTTGAGCAGCAGTGCCAACAGCATCGTCAGCCCCGCTTCATCAACTTCTGCACCCAGCAGCGCGCAACCAACGAAAACCGCCAGCGCCAGCGCACATCCTCGCCAGGCATAGGGAATCCGGTACAACCGCTGACTGAGCCACAGCCAGCTCAGGAAAAACACCAGCGAGGCCAGCAACGTCGAGACCGCCGCCCCCCAGATGCCCCACAACGGCACCAGCAGCCAGTTGGCTACACCGCTGACTGCCGCCGACAGCAGCGTTACCCATAGCTGCCATTGGGTCTTCTTGGCGATGGCGATGCCGGGCGCAAAAATGTACATCTGGGAAAGCAGCAGGGCGGGCGCCAGCACTGCTACCAGTGCCGCCCCCACCATGTATTCCGGGGTGGCGAAAAGGGTCAGCAGCTCGCGGGCGAACAGGGCGAGGAACAGGCAGCCCGCGAGAGCCACGGCCATGAACCAGCCAAACAGCCGGGCAATCTGCGCGGGAGTCTCTGCATCGCGGTAGTGCTGGTACACCAGCGGCGTCAGCGCAGCCTGCACGCCCAGAATCAGCAGGGTTGAAAGCCCGGCTACACGGCTGCCGATGCCGTACAGCCCCACCTCTTCCAGGCTGGTGAAATGGCTCAGCGCAAAGCGGTTCATATACAGGCTGACGAAGACTGCCAGCCCCGCAGGAACCAACGGTGCCGAGAACCTGAGCATGGCCGCCAGTTGCCGAAGATCGAACGCGAATCCGAAAGTGCCACGCAGCAGCCATAGACAGAGCAGAGAGGAACACGAGGCCGCTAGCAACTGCGCCAACATGACGCCACTCAGGCCCATGTCCAGCAGCAGGCAAAAAGTCGCAGCGAACAACAGTGTCAGCAGTGCATAGATGAAGCTCACCAGCGCATAGGCCTTACTGCGCAACTCCCAGCGAAACTGATTGAGCAGCAGGTAATACACGCCGTTCGCCGCTATGAAACCGACCCCTAGGCGGAAGGCGTCCAGATAGCTCTCGCGCCCAAGAATCAGGGCATTCAACTGCGGCGCTGCCAGCAATCCGCAGAGCAGAAAAATCCCGTACATCAGGACCGTGAACCACAAACTGGTACTGGCCAGGCGCACCCGAGCGCCCTGCTCCGCCGTATCAGCCCAGTGCCGCGCCAGTCCCTGGGAAATCTCCAGCGCCACCGCCAGATTGGCCAACGCACCCAAGGTGATTAGTAGATCGTAAGCACCGTAATCGCCTGGAGAAAGAACGCGGGTATAGAGCGGCAGCAGGAAGATCGCCAGGCCCTTGGACAGCACCGACGCCAGACCGTAGACGAGGCTGTCGCGCAGGACAGCTTTAAGCACTCTGTGCCTCGACCGGTAAAGCAGCCAGCTGGCAAAGCTCTCCCCTCAAAATCGGTTGATCATCGAGGAAAAGTGCCTCGGCACCATAGTTTTCTATGATTTGAGAAACAACGGACTTTATTCTGTCAGCCGAAATTCCCCAGCCACCAACATAATTCAAACAAGAAGGGTAAAAGTACCAAGCCTCTGGCGCATTCCCAGCCAATAGATCAGAGTACCTTTTGGCAACTTCTATACAAGACCATCGCTTTATTATGAACTCATTCGCTTGTCGGCCAAGGGTCTCTCTAAACTCCGAGCTAGAAATCATCTTCTCAATTGCCGATTCAAGTTTATCCGGCATCACATACAGCGACGGAGGCATATTCTCGGGAGGCACAACACTACAAATTTCCTGCGCATAGTAGCCTGCAACAACGGCAGGCTTTGAAAAACTAGCTGCCTCAGCTGCGAAAACAGCCATCGGGCTATCTGAATAGACTTGATCAACAACGAAATCACAGCTCTCGATTGATTCACGAACAACAGAGTTCGGTAGGCCAGACACCAAAACCAACTCTATCAGATGCCCTTTTTTCGACAAATTCTCTACAGCTGCCTTTATAAGGTCAGAGCCTTTTGCCAAAGGGTTCGAAGGGCTATGCAAAATTCGAATCACACCATCGGAACGCGTCAAAGACTTACACCCAGACGCTGCAAAAGGAACAGGAACACCCATCGAAAACCAATTTATGAATTTTTTGGAGTGAAACTGAGCAGACGAAGGAGAATTTACAACGTAGTCAGCGTATTTCTCCTGAAAGCGCACCATTCGAAATCTTTTCCGCGACATACGAACAATACGAGCAACCCCGTTAGAGTCCAAAGAGACAGGCACGCTTCCGCCATCAAGATAAGGCGGCCGAGAGTCGGAACCAGCATATATAAAAACGACTTTCTTCCTCAAAAGCCTCAACAATAGAAGCTCCAGCCTTCCACCGGTAAAGCTCTGACCGAAAGTAAAAATGAACACACCATAAGCAGGAAGACAACGAAGAAAAACTATCCACCCTACAACACGATGCAACAACACCCAAAAAACCTTAAAAAACAAGACTTCACTTGTAGCTCTCAGGCCTCCAACTTTCGCCCACAGGCGCGCAACTCTAGATACATCTCCGAATGTTTCATAACCAAATGGATGCCTATATCCCAGAACAAGATCAGCATCTCGCCCCAGCGCACGAAACCCGATAACTAAACCGCTTGCCAGCCCTGAAACCTCCATTACACCAACGCAGATTCGAGATGAGCTCAAAATAAATCCCACCATCAAATGCTAAAAAATCAGCCGACGAATACGATCACTAATTGGCTGACCAGGAAACTTCCCGGCGTGCCGCCCAACTATTCTGGATAGCTGATCGAAAAATGGAACCGACTCCAACTTCACATTCATAAGCGGCTCCCACGCATCGTCATCGGAAGACCATTCACGAACAAGCAATCGACCATCCGCACAATTAACCAGAAAACATCCATCAGCAAAAACCGCAGAAATCTGGCCAATCGATCCATTAACACGATCATCAAAGGGCTGGCATTGCCAGAGCCTCAAAATGACGCCGCCGCATTTTGTTCGAAGCCCCGGATATGGTTTGGCCAGAGCACGACAGTGCCTTGCTATAACGGATACAGACTGGGACCAGTCTACACTCCCATCATCCGGCAGCCGTTGCGGGAAATAGAACGAGCCACCTTTTTGAGGCGTAATCGCACCAAGTCTCTCGGGACTTCCCAGAACCTCTAGCACCATCTCGGAAATCAGCAATGAGACCTTATAGTATGAAACTCTAATATCATCAGTTTCGTTATAAAAGAAACTACGCTCCAAAATTACGGGACCGTCGTCCACACCTGTCCTAATCAAGAAAAGCGCAATATCAAATCGAGCGCAACCTAAAAGCAGAGCCCAATTTTGAGGAGAACGGCCTCGCCCCCCGGAAATTCCGTCTGGACTCCCATGAACACCCAGAACCCCCATTCGAGCAGATTCAATAAGCCATTCCGGCACTAACCGCTGCCAGCCTGCCACCCAAATCAAATCATAGGAAATAGCCGATATAGACAGCCGATCCTCTGCAGAGCACAGAGAATAATCTTTCACTTTTACAAATGGAATATCCAGACGCCTACAGCCTGCCTCAGCGTCGAATACACCACTGACCTTATCCTGATCACAAGAAGCATAATCGAGCCCTACAACAGCGGCGATATGCCCCCCACCTTGGGCAACACTTACAACTGAATCCCAACCAGTTTCGAGCGTACAAAGAACTAGAATCTTGAGAGTCATTGTTTCAACAAAGCCTTCATGGCCCCCTCAAAAATCGTTCTTAATTCCACCTCGTTCAATGCTCCTGCTAGCAAACGATCAAAGGCATCATTCTTAACGCCGATTTTCTGATAAACCTTAGCCAATGCCCCCTGACATGCCAGCTCCTTCAATCCTGCTAACCATAGAAATCTCAGACGAGCTAAGTCTTCAGGCATTTCACCAAATTCCGCGTCATCCAAACCGGTCACATTTAACCGACCTAGACGACTTAAAAGCCGACCGTATTCACTCCAACCCTGAACAGATCTAGAGAATATGGATTGAGCAATTTTCTCTCCTGGCTCAGCATCTTCTTTACACCACCACTCCGGATGAGTAAGAACCTGAATTCGATCATGCTTCTGATCAAGCAACTCATCCCAACTCCGATGTATCCAGTAACCATTAGAGTCACTTGTATACTGGACTTGGTCTTGCAAAATACCTGCGTAGGCATTCCACAAGCCAGCATAAGAACGCCCCCTACAACCCATTGTGAAAGGGGTTGTGTTGTGAAACGAGAAAAAAGAAATGTCTTCTTTTCTTTCTAAAAGCCGCTTAAGAACCACCGCCTCACTTCGCAGAGCATCTTCTAGATCACCCTCTCGAGATATTAAATTCCATCGCGCATCAAAATGCAGCCCAACATTATGCCCCAAACGATCTATCTCAATTAGTGCACGCTGAACATTTTTCTCAAACGGACTATAATACTCTCCCGTCAAAAGAACTGTAAAACTTGAAGAAACACCTAGGTCCGCTTCAATCCTAGCGATGGCTAGCGCGCGCTCTGGCGAGAAATCAATATCATGGCGCAAAATCGCAAATTTTGTAGGGAGCGCATCCATGCCAAGCACTTCAAATCCAAAAAAATCGTATTCCTGCTTAGTATCTAGAGTTAGACGCTGGTAATCTAATTCGGAAAAACCCGTTACTGAAGGCATATAGTCTCCGACTACACAAAACGCATCTTAATAGATCTAATTAACTCAGCAGCATTCACTTCGGCAGCAGCGGCATCTATGCTAACACTATGCAAAATCACGCCTCCATCTCCACAGGCTACAGAAACTCCATTTTGCCCTATATCGATAACGCTACCTGGAACTCCGTATATTTTCCGCCGATCTACAGAAGAAGACCAAACACGAACTACACGCCCCTCAATATCGTGAGTAAACGCCCCCGGATATGGATGAGACTGTGCTCTAATAAAATCGTGAACTTTCTTAGCCGCCTGACTCCAGAAAATCCGGCCGTCCTCGGGGGTTCTTATCCCACAATACGAAGGTTCAACATCCGGCTGAAAACTTAGTAAAATTTCGCCAGAAATCAATGCAGTGACATAACGACGAGCCAGCTCCAACATCAGCTCATTTGCTTTATTCAGAGCATTCTCAATATTCTCATTTTCAGCTAATGGAGCCACCGCCTGAGCGACCAGAGGCCCTTCATCCATTCCATCCGAAAACTGAAAAAAACTTACCCCTATCTCTTTTTCACCATTGATGATTTGCCATACAAGAGGTGCGTTCCCCCTATATCGCGGTAGTGGCGAATAATGAAAGCCGTAAAATTTGCAGAGTCCATCCACTGGAATAATCTGATACCACCCATTAACAAATGCGACGCGAGCATCGTAATGCCCAAGCCACCGCAATGTTTCAGCGCGCGTTGCGATGACCTGTAAAGGTATCGAATGCCGATCCGCCAACGAACGAAAAGAAGCCAAAACAGAGCGAGCGTCTGCCGTATCGTCCGGGCAAAGAATCGCAGCAAGACGGCCTCTCAGTAGCTCGCAGATGGTTTCACAAAGCAGCAGTCCCGCAGCCTTACTACCCATGAATACCACTGCGTTGTTCACTGTATGATGCTCCGACGCAAAATAGCTTCACTAACTCGCTGCACATCGATTCCCTGGTAACAAGGCAGCGTGATGGTTTCTCGCTGAAGCCGTTCGGCGCTGGGCTGAATATCAGCGTAGCGCTCACGATAATAAGTCGTGCCACTCAGGCAATATGTGCCGATGGTAGTTTCAATCCCGTCTTCGCGCAGACCACTGATCAGCGCATCACGATCAAGGCCTTCCGGAACCCGAAAAACCAGAGACTGTACGTTGTGCACCACATCGGCAACACGCCGCTGGGGTATGAAACCGGCCGGCTCCAAGAGGCGAACGTATTCGGCTCTTACATCATTACGCTCCGCAACAATGGCATCCAACTTGCGTAACTGCACACGCCCCATCAGCGCCTGAGGTTCAGAAAGACGGTAGTTGTAACCCTGCTCGATGAAATCAAGACCATAGCCCAACATCCCGCTAGCACCATGATTGAGCTTCACGTCAAACCAGGCAGACCAGGCATCGCTGTTGGTGGTGATCGCACCGCCCTCACCAGTGGTTAACAGCTTGCGCGGGTGAAAGCTGAAGCAGGTCAGATCCGCGATATTTCCCACTCTGACGCCATGCTCACTGCTACCGATTGCGCAAGCAGCATCCTCGATTAGAGGTACACCGTACTCTTTGCAGATTGCCGCAATCTCATGCATTCCGCTTGGATTACCAAACGCATCGACTGCAATAACCGCTTTGGTTTTCTGGCTAATGCGAGCGCGCAACGCACTTGGCAGCATGTTGTAGGTCTCGAGCGACACATCGACGAAGACCGGGCGCGCACCCAAGTCTTCTACAACATTGGCAGTGGCCGGAAAGGAGAAGTCCGAGACAATGACCTCATCGCCCGGAGCCACACCTATCAACTTCAGGCAAACGCTCAGGGCGGTGGTGGCTGAAGTCGCCAAATGAGTGAACTTCGCTCCGGTGTAAGCGCAGATTTCCTTGCGAAAGGCCTCTACATGCTGGCCACGAGTGAACATACCCGAGTCAAAAATCTCGCGCATTTCAGCCTCGACTTCATCGAAGCCTATATAAGGCTTCATCAGGCGGATCTGGCTCATTTACGCGCTCCGATCTGCGCGGTGTACCAAGCCAAAGTGTCGGCCAACCCCTTGTCGAACGGCGTCAGCGAGTACTGGATCAGCCCCTTCACCTTCTCGTTGCTGGCGTTGTGAGACAGCACATCGGAGTGGCGCGCAGGCTTGCGCAGTACCTCGCCGCTGTAACCGTAGTGAGCGCAGATGAGAGGAATCAGTTCGTTGATCGATATCTGGTTATCGGTGGAGATGTTCACGGTTTCGCCGGACGGCAGCACGTCATGCAGCTTGACCACAGCGTCCACGGTGTCGTGGACATAGATGAAATCGCGACTCTGGGTGCCTGCGCCATGAATTTCCGGAGTTCCACCGGTGAGCAGGCGCACGGCAGTGATCGGGATGACCCCGGCCAGCATGCCCTTGTGGTTCTGCCGCGGCCCGTAGTTGTTGAAGGGCCGGACGATGTAGGCGTCCACGCCAAACATGCGTACGTAGCTCTCGACCGCCAGGTCCGCCGCGGCCTTGCCAGCGGCGTAGGTGGTGGTGGGGTTGCGCGGGTGCGCCTCGTCCATCGGCTCGTACACCGCCGAGCCATACACCTCCGAGGTGGAGAAGTGGCACAGGGTCTTGAACAGGCCGCGACGTTGCAATTCGAGCAGGTTCAGTACCACCTTGACGTTGGTGTCGAACGCATTGGCCGGATTGAGGAAGGAGTAGTTCAGCGCCTTGGTTGCGCAGTTGAACACCACGTCGATGGCATGGTTTGCGAAGATGTACTCCAGGCTGGTGTTCAGCTCGGCATCGTCGCGGTAGAGGGTAACCTTGCCGCTGGCCAGCGCCTCAGCGAGGTTTTCCTCCGAACCGACGAAGAGGTTGTCGATGACTACCACATGCGCAGCGCCTTCGGCCAGCAGCCGATCAACCAGATGACTGCCGATGAAGCCGGCACCGCCAGTGACCAGAATACCCTTACCCGCAAAACCTTCACGAATCGTCATGCCTGCACCGCCGCCTGAATTTGTGCACAGATCTTCATTGCATCGACGCCAGCGTCGACACCGGGTACCAACCCGGCAGCAGGTTGACGACAGCTCGCCATGAACGCCTGCAGCTCGGTCAGCAAGGCTTCTTGCGGCGGAACGGCAACAGCCTCCTGAATTGCCGAGATGGCATAGGGCAGACTGCCGCTGTCGCGGGTCTCGGACTGGCGGTTAATCAGAATCTCCTTACGCAGCAGGTCGCAGTCGACAAACATGTCGACGCAGGTGCCCTCGATCTGACGGATCTTCTTGTCCGTCACGCGGCTGGCCTGGATGCGCGAAAACTGGCCATTCTCGTGGGTGATAAGCGCCGAGGCGAAGTCGATCATACTGCCATGCGCAAAACCATGCGCCGCCACCGACTGAGCCGGCCCGTTTAGGTAGAGCGCGAGGTCGATGTCGTGAATCATCAGATCGGTGACCACGTCGACATCGGTAATACGCGAGCTCACCTTGTTGGTACGGGTAAAGTCGAGGCTGATAACCCGCTCGGTCTTGTCCAGGACCATCTTGAGTGCCTGCACCGCCGGGTTAAAGCGTTCGATGAAACCGACCTGGATATTCAGGCCCTTCTCTTTCGCGAAGACAGCAACCTCATGCGCCTCATCCAGAGTGGCAGCCAGCGGTTTCTCGACGAAGATGTTCTTCACATGGGCAGCCGCCAGGCGGATGTAGTCCGCATGGGTCACGGTGGGAGTGCAGATCACCACGGCATCGACGCCAGCCAGTAGCGGCGTCGGATCGACCACGCCGGGAATTCCATGCGCTTCACCGGTCTTTACAGCGACCTCGGCGTCGGCATCCGCCACGAAAGCCAGCTCGAAGCCCTTGAGCATCGACAGTACGCGCAAGTGATTGCGCCCCATGTTGCCGAGGCCGATCAGGCCTACCTTGAGCACTTGGTCTTGCATAGCGTCAAACGTCTCCAGAAACGCGGTTACCTTCACGGTCGATACGAGCCACCGCACGTGCGGGATTGCCCATGACCAGGGTGTAGGGCGGAACATCCTTGGTTACCACACTACCGGCGGCAACCATGGCGTATTCACCGATGGTGATACCGCAGACGATGGTGGCGTTGGCACCGATGCTCACGCCATTGTCGATACGCGTCGGGGTGACCTTCCATTCGGCGTTGAAGGCCCGAGGCACCTTGTCGTTGGTAAAGCAGGCGTTGGGGCCGACAAATACGTCGTCGCCGATCTCCACACCGTTGTAGACCGAGACGCTGTTCTGGATCTTGCAGCGGCTGCCGATCTTCACCGCGTGATCGACATAGACATCCTTGGAAAGGATGCAGTCCTCGCCAATCACCACGTTTTCGCGAATCTGCACATTGATCCAGACCTTGGTACCGACGCCGATGCTGGCCTTGTCGGATACGTTGGCAGTCGGATGAATATAAATGCCGTTAGCGGACATGCTCGCCTCCAAGCGCGACGCCGACCACTTCGACCACACGCTGCAGCTCGGCCGCGGTCATGTACGGAAACAGCGGCAGGTTAAGCACCGAGGCACATAACTGCTCGCCAACCTGGCCGCCGAAATGCCCCTTGAGGTAGGCAGCGGCGCCCGGCTGGCTGGACATGACGCTCGGATAGATGTTACCGAAGCCGATTCCCTCAGCCTTGAGCTGCGCCTCCAGCCTGGCCTTCACCTCAGGCTCAGGCACTAGGCAGACATTGCAGTAGCCGTTTTCCTCGTATCCAGCTGGAGCCTTCATCAGCTGGATTCCGGTGGCTGGCAGGTGCTTGTAGTAGAAGGCCACCGCCTCGCGGCGCGAAGCAACGCGTGCCTCAATGTGATCCAGCGACAGATTGAGGAATGCCGCCTGCAGTGAGTCGAGGCGCGAGTTCCAACCTACGTCGCCGTATCCGTAGTGGGCCGTGCGGCCGTGATTGCCGAGGCGACGAACCTTGTCGGCCAGCTCGGAATCGTCGGTGAATACCGCACCACCGTCACCTGCGGCGCCGAGTACTTTAGCCGGGTAGAACGAGGTGGTGGAAATGTGCGCACCCTTGTAGATCGGCTCGCCTTGGAAACGCGCGCCAAAAGACTGGGCGCCATCCTCCACCAGCACCACGCCATGTTCGCGGCACAGGCTGCGAAGACTAAGTAGGCGCGCGCTGCCCCAGCCATAAAGGTGTGCGACCAGTGCAGCCTTGGGCTTAGCTTCTCGGATGGCCTGCTCGAAAGCCTCAAGGCACACGCCACCGTCACGCAGATCGGCATCGACCGTGACCGGCTTGCCACCGACGTTTACTACCGCCTCGAAGGTCGCCCAGAAGGTGACATTGGGCACCAGCACCACATCACCCTCGCCCACGCCTACCGCGCGCAATGCCAGTTGCAAGGCGTCGGTGCCGTTGGCGCAGCTCACCGCGTGCGCTACCTGCAGCTCCGCCTGCAGGCGGGCTTCCAGTGTGGACACCTCGTCGCCGCCGATAAACTGGGCATTGAGGGTCATGGCATGGAATTTTTCCATCAGCGCGGCATGGAAACCGGGCTCCAGACGCTTGAGGTCGATAAAGGGAACGTTAATTTCTCAATCTCCTTGACGAGGCGGCCGGAACGGCCGGCACTATAGCAGCAAGAGGGGTTGATCGTCATAAACAAAGCCGGCTGCACGGAAAAAGCACCCAGCACAGACCTGCGAATTTTCTACCGACACTGCTGGATGGGCTTGCTCCAGATCAGCTTGGGGCTTCACTCCATCAACAACGCGAGTATGCGTGCGGCTGCCCGACCGCCGCCATACGGCTGGCCAGACACCTCTGCCCGCCTGCCCTCCACTGCCGTGTAAGCCTCGAGAATGCGTGCCCACTCGGCGCCGACCAGCTGATTCCAACCCAACTCGACGGTCTCAACCCACTCCGTCTCATCACGCATGGTGATGCAGGGAACCTGATAGAAAAACGCCTCTTTCTGAACACCGCCAGAATCCGTGAGGATCACTTTTGCGGCCTGCTCCAGAGCAACCATGTCCAGGAATGGCAGAGGGTCGATGACGATCAGGGCGTCGAGGTGGCGCTCCAGCCCAAACTGCTGCAGAAGCTTTCGAGTGCGGGGATGCAGCGGCAGAACCACCGGTATCTCGCCGGCAATCTCGGCTAGCGCGGATACGATGCCCTCCAGACGCACGGGATCATCGGTATTTTCGGCACGATGACAGGTCGCCAGGGCAAATCCCTTTTCCTGCAGACCGTGCGTTTGCAGAATCTTGCTTTGTGCCTTCGCCCGTTCGCGGTAGTAGAGCGCCACGTCGTACATCACGTCGCCAACGTTACACACCCCCTCAACCACGCCTTCGCGCGCAAGGTTTCCGACAGCAACCTCGGTGGGACACAACAGCAGCGTGGAAACGCGGTCAGCCAGAATGCGGTTGACCTCTTCCGGCATGCGCATATTGAACGAACGCAGGCCGGCTTCGACATGCGCCACCGGGATATGCAGCTTGGCAGCAGCCAATGCACCGGCCAGCGTGGAGTTGGTGTCACCGTAGATCAGTACCCAGTCCGGCTTTTCGTCCAGCAGGATCTGCTCGATGCCTTCGAGCATGCGTCCGGTCATCGCACCATGACCGCCACCGGAGACTTCCAAGTTGTAACGGGGGGCGGGGATCTCCAGCTCATCGAAAAACACCTGGGACATGTTCGGATCGTAGTGCTGGCCGGTATGCACCATCACCTCTTCGATCTTGCCCGGATGTTTAAGAATTTCCCGCGAGACAGCGGCCGCTTTAATGAACTGAGGGCGAGCGCCCACGATGGTGACGATCTTACAAGTCATACACGCAGGCTCCCTTCTAGCGAATTGACGATCAAGGTCTGGGCTGCATCGTCCAGATACGGATGCATCGGCAGACTCATCACACGCTGAGCGATCGCATCGCCCACCGGCAAGACGGCTGCATCATCCTTCACCGCCGGCTGGCGGTTGAGCGGAATGGGGTAGTGTACGGCCGTGGGTACGCCCGCAGCCTTGAGGTGCTCCTGAACCTGATCACGCGCCTCGACTTGCACCGTGTACTGGGCCCAGGCGCTGCGGTTGTGGTCTTCGACGAAGGGTGCGGCGATACCGGCCTCACCGAGCAGGCGAGCATAGCCCTGGGCAACCTGCTCACGCTGTTCCAGCTCGCGGGAAAAGATTTCCAGCTTGGGCAGCAGGATGGCCGCCTGCAGGGTGTCCAGACGACTGTTCACGCCTACGCGGATATGGTGGTAACGACGATCCTGACCATGGCGGGCGATCTGCCGCAGCACCCGCGCTAGTTCGTCGTCATTGGTGAAGATCGCCCCGCCGTCGCCGTAGCTGCCCAGCGGCTTGCTGGGAAAGAAACTAGTGCAGGCAATGGTCGTAAGGCTACATGAGCGATTGCCCTTGTAAGTGGCGCCGAAGCTCTGCGCGGCGTCCTCGATGACCGGAATTCCGTGTCGGGCAGCAATGACGTTGATGGCATCGAAATCAGCACACTGGCCGTACAGCGACACCGGGATGATCGCCTTGGTACGCGGAGTGATGGCGGCTTCGAGCAAATGCGGATCGAGGTTGTAGGTGCGCGGGTCGACATCCACGTACACCGGCTTGGCCCCCAGCAAGGCAACTGTCTCTGCGGTAGCGATGTAGGCGAAGCCCGGCGTGATGACCTCATCGCCCGGGCCGACGCCTAGCGCCATCTGGGCGATTTGCAGGGCGTCAGTGCCATTGGCCACGCTGATGCAGTATTTCGCGCAGACGAAAGCCGCGAGCTTCTCTTCCAGCTCGCTGACTTCCGGGCCAAGGATGTACTGGCCATGCGCAAGAACGCGCTGGATGCCGGCGTCGATTTTTTCCTTGATCAGCGCCTGCTGCGCCTTGAGGTCGATGAACTCAATCACGCCACGCTCTCCTTGCTCAATACGCTGCCACGCAGCACATAACGCGCACCGGTATGGATGCAGGGCGCGCTGCCCTCGCCTTCCAGCGGCAGTTCCAGCTGTTCGCCGAACTCGCTCATCCAGCCGATCTGCCGTGCCGGCACACCGACCATCAGCGCGTAGGGAGGCACGTCCTTGTTGATCACCGCGCCGGCGCCAACGAAGGCAAACTCGCCGATAGTCACGCCACAGACGATAGTGCAGTTGGCACCCAGCGTGGCACCCTTCTTCACCAAGGTGTCGCGGTATTCACTCTTGCGCTCAATCAGCGAGCGCGGGTTGTAGACGTTGGTGAAGACCATGCTCGGACCACAGAATACACCCTCCTCCAGGGTGACTCCGTCGTACACAGAGACGTTGTTCTGGATCTTGCAATTGTCACCGATAACGACCTTGTTGCCGACGAAGACATTCTGCCCAAGAGACACGCCGGCGCCGATGCGTGCGCAGCCACAGACATGCACAAAATGCCAGACGCGCGAGCCTTCGCCAATCTGCGCGCCTTCATCGACGATGGCGCAGGGGTGCTGGTAATAACTCATGGCTCAACCCAACAGGCGCGCGAGTAACGGGTGGCCTTCACCGCCCTGGGCGCGACTCGGCGCCAAGCTGCGGATAGTTTCGACGGTTTCCACACAGTGCCGTGCATCTTCGATGCCGTAGCCCTTGCCATCGAGAATGGCCCGGTAGCTGGCGGTATGCAGGTCGGTGAAACCTTCGGAGAACTCGATTTCGGCACCATCACAGGTGATCGAGCGATAGGTAGGTTTTTTGCCTTTGACCAAACCCGGCAGGTCGTTGGCATCAATGGAGAGGAACCAACGCACCCGCGCTTTCTCGTACTCCAGATAGCCTGCGGCCTTGAACTCATTGACGTAGTGCACGACGTTGCGCTGTAGCTTGCCAAAGATGAAGTGCAGCATGTCGTAGAAATGCACACCGATATTAGTGGCCACGCCGAAGGATTTGCGTGGGTCGCCCTTCCAGCTTTCCATGTACCACTTGCCGCGACTGGTGATGTAGGTCAGCTCGACGTCGTGCTTGTGGTCCTGCTTACCCGCTTCGACCTGCTGTTTCAGATCGATAATCGCTTGGTGATGGCGCAACTGCAGGATGTTGTACAAGCGACGACCGGTTTCCTTCTCGGTGAGAAGAAGGTCATCGAGCATCACAGCGCTGGGCACCAGCGGCTTTTCGCAGATCACGTCGCAGCCCAGACGCAGGCCGGCACTGATATGCGCATGGTGCAGGTAGTTGGGTGAGCAGATCGACACAATATCCAAAGCTGTCGACGGATCGCGCTTCAGGCGCCAGGCATGGTCGTAGAAACGCTCGAACTCGGTGAAAAACTCACTCTGCGGCGATAGGCTGTCGATGATGCCGACCGAATCGTTGGTGTCATAGGCACAGGACAGCTCGTTGCCGGTGTCCTTTATGGCACGCATGTGGCGCGGAGCGATATAACCGGCCGCGCCGATAAGAGCGAATCGTTTCATGCTGTCTCTCGCAAACAGTTGGAGCGAGCCCTCAGCACGCAGGCGACTTGCACCCGGCATGCGGCCCGCGCAAAAAACTCAGGCCTTGATGACGTTCGCTTGCGGCGCCCGGTATTTGCCCCGGCTGTCGACCAGCAGGCGTGCGTGGGCCTGGATCAGTGGATAGTCGAACTTGTCATGATCGGTAGCCAGCACCACAGCGTCGAACGAGGCCAGATTCTGAGCGGTAAGCGGCTCGCTGGAGAGCTCGAAATGGTGCTCGCGCATCTTCGGGAATACAGGAACGTGCGGATCACTGTAGGCGACGATGCC
>Ga0115550_1000846_pt1 | contig 24531 bp, 39 predicted proteins | sample COGITO_mtgs_1005_FD_87177 | JGI IMG/M metagenome (GOLD analysis project Ga0115550, IMG submission 87177) | Pelagic marine microbial communities from North Sea - COGITO_mtgs_100511 | ecosystem: Environmental > Aquatic > Marine > Epipelagic | place: Germany:Helgoland, sampling site Kabeltonne... | reverse complement strand
GATTGGCACCTCTCTAAGTCATTAGTTAAGTCTAACGCTAATCGTGTCAACCTGATGCTTGACCCTAACATGACTGCTGCTGCCTTTAACTCAGCCGTACAACGTAGCGCTGGCCCACTGGGTGAGCTTGGTAAGGTTCAAGCTGGTGGTATCGACGTTGCACAGTCTATCGGTGATCTGATCGACCGCACTAAGGTTGGAGCAGCAGCTGACGCCTACATCGAAGGTGCACAGTTGTTGACCTTTGTTAGGGCTCAGGATACATTCACTAAGTCACAGCAGTATGTATTCGAAATGGATAAGGCTCTGCGGTCTAGGTTCGGTAAGTCTTGGAACGAGTTCTACCATTGGGAAGACGTCAACAAAGCTATGGCGACCAAAGAGTACAAGATGCTTGAGCAGGAAGCTGTGACTAAGACGCTAGAGCACACCTTCTCCACATCCTTCAAAGGCTCAGGTCTTATCGGTGAAGTAGCTGGTATGTTGGAAGATGTTCGTAACCTTCCCGGTATCGGTATGATGGTACCTTTCGGTAAGTTCTTCAACAACACCGTACACTTCACTGCTAAGAACACACCTATCCTCAACAACGTGTTGAAGGTGACTACCGGTAAGTTTGCTGACAAGTCACACGGGGAGTTAGCAGCACAGGGTATGATCGCCGGTGGTGTCGTAGCTACATACGTTGCCAACGCACAAGAGAAGCGTACGCAGGGTCTAGGTCTCTACGAAGAGATTGATGAGTCTACAGGTGAAGTAGTTAGCCGCGAGTACGACTATCCGTTGTCACTCTTTATGGCTGCTGGTCACTTGGCTTCTTATCGGGCAGCAGGGGAGCCTGTGCCTGACGAAGTAGTAACACGTATCATCGAGGACTTCGGTATCACTGGGCTGTCCCGTAACCTTACAACGTCTACACAAGGTGTTGTTGATTCGGTCAAGGTGATGGTAGCTGGTGAGATACTCAAAGGTGCAGATCAGTTTGGGGAGGAGTTAGCAGGTGTCGCAGCTCAGTTTATGGCTGGCTTCACACGTCCTCTCGAGGGTGTGGACACTGTAATTGGTATTACTACTGGGGCCGATATGCGACCAAGGAATACCAAGGATGGTAATAAGTTCTTTGGTAAAGCTCTTACCTATATGGACAACACTACTCAACTCTTGACAGGTGGACCTATCGGGGATGTCAAGGTTGGTGCTGCCACAGGTGAAGCTGACGTAGTTACATCGAAGCAACTGGGTACACGTACTGTATTCCTTACCGACACAATGCGAGTCATGAACATGTTGGAGTATGAGACATGGGATGAGAACGCTAAGTTTGCAGTCATGGAAATGGCAGCTGAGGCTGGTAACGAGTACAACAAAGTGTTCTTCCGTAACATAGAGACTGTAGCTGAGCAGGTCATGAACGATGAGGAGTTCCGCCTCCTACCTGTTGAAGACCAGAGAGCTATGTGGAAGGACACAGTAGAGTCCATCCGTAAGACTAATAAAGAGATGCTGTCCTATGATGATGGTGCAGCTGGTACCACATTCGGTACTCAGATCGAACTAGTTAATAAGTTTGGACGTGGTGGTGTCACTGAAGGTATGGAGGAGTTAGGTTTCGAAGGAGACCTTGGTGACCTCAATACAGTTGAGATCGAGAACCTCAAGTCTTACCTCGGTAACTTGGACGATCTCGGAGAGTACACACGCGGTACTCGGAGCTGGATGAAGTAGTTTAAACACAAAAAGGCCCCCCTCAGTTTTTACACCGAAGGGGGCCAGTTAGTTTACTTGCTATGTTTGAGGACTAGGTCTGCATACCTATAAGCCTCTATTACGAGTTCTTCTGCTCGTACTACACCACCCCGTGCTAACAACCCAGAGAGTATCGAAGCTGCTAGTTGTTCCCGGCTGTGGGAGAGAGTCTCGCCGGAGACAGTCACGGGTGGTTTCTCTTTCACCTTCTTACTTACGAAGGCTTTAGCCTCTTGTTCCAGACTAGGAGCAGGAGGCTTCTTTGTTTTAGGAGCCATATGGTTTACCTCTGATTAAGGTTATTAGTAAGTGTACCATATTTGCAACATGTTGTCAAGACCTAATATGTCTCAACGATCTCATCGATCAAACCATGCTTCTTGCACTCCTCGGGTGTCAACCATTCGTCTGTTGGGTGGAGGAGGTGCTTACGGATGTAGGATTCAGACTTCTTAGTGCACTTCTTGTAGTGCTCAATCATCCGTGAACTAGCCATGTCGAACTCTTTAACAATGGCGTGTAACTCGTGCTCCTTACCTTTGCTTCCCCAGCTGTACTGGTGTGACATAACAGACGTGTTGTGTGTCAGTAGTCGACGATCACCTGCCATGATTGTAAGTACACCACAGGAAGCTACGAGGCCCTTGCCGATAGTAACCACTGGGATCTCTGACATCATCATTGCATCGATCAAGTGGAAGGCTGAGTGGACTGAACCACCGGGGCTGTTAATGATTAGAGTCAACTGATCTGGCTGTACTTCCTCAGGCATCAAGTTGTACTCGTATATAGCGGCTACGAGTGGCATGATGTTCTCTTGATCGAACTTGTTTACCAACATCAAGATTCCGTTCTCACGGAGGTACGAACCTGGTGCCTTCATGTCCTGCGGCGGGGCAGGGGGGTTACAGGTTGTACACACTGCAGGAGTTTCAACTACCTCGATAATCTTGGGTGCTGACTTAGACTTTGTCGCCGGTTTCTTCTTGGCTGGTGTCTTCTTAGCTGCGTTAATCATTTGCTTAAACATGTATTAGCCCTTTCTAGAGACATTAAAGATAGTATAACACACTAGGGGTAGTAGGTCAAGATGTAAACGCTTCTTCAGCCATCGTGTTAGCTACGAACATAGGAGGTACGTTCTCCTCCTCAGCCCTCACCGTCTACAGCTTTAACAACACGTTCGTAACCGTTCACACCTACTTCATAATAATGCAGCGCCATGTCGTTAACCTTTCACTTTGATTTCCTTCTCGAACTCACGTAGACGTTTAGCTACTGAGATCAGCTCGATGATGGTGGGCCATGACTTCAAGATGAACTGCATGGAACCTTCTACCCGACCAAAGGCCCGGATGATCTGCTGCATGACGCCTAGTGTAATCATACCACCAACAATAGCTGGTGCTAGAAAGATGTAGGCAGTCAAGACGTTAGCCTGTAAGTAAGCCATACGCACTACGTTGAACTTCAGGTACTGGAAGTAGCTACGGAAGTGGATCTTACGTACGTCACCAAACAACTCTACCAGAGGCTTCGGGGACAACGATCCGTCGTCTTCCATTTTGACGAGGTGCTTACGGTAGGCAGCTTCTTTCGCTTGGATGTCGTATTCAACACCAACAAGACGAAGAATCCAACCGCTAACAACAAGTAAAATAGTACCGCCGATAGACCAAACAAGAGCGCCAGTGACCAATCCATATTCCCAATCTCCAAAGTAAAGTACGGAGATACCTGCCCCAAGACCCAAGAGGATCGGGAAGAACTCCACTAGAACCATAACTGATTCAATCATTGAAACACCTAGGCCCTCAACGATACGTGAGAACTTGATGGTGTCTTCTTGTACACGCTGAGAAGCGCCCTCAATGGTACGAGCCTTGTCATACACACTGTGGTACCACTCAACCATAGACGCCCTCCAACGGAAGAGGAAGTGAGATGTGAAGTAGGAGCCAACAAGGGCTAACCCAATCCACATAGCAGCTAACCACCCGAAGGAAGCTAGACCTGACCAATATTCACCTATAGTAACTGCACCGGGTTCAGACAGTGCCTTTTGGATCATGTCGTAGAAGGTACCAAACCACTCGTTGATCTTAACGTCGATCTTGACTTGGAACCACAAAGTAGACAGGATGAATAGGGAACCTAGGTAAGACCACAGTGCCCATTTCTTAGTTGTATAAAATCTCCACATAGTCTTATCCCCTTTCTTCCAGAAACGTCTTGAAGGCTTGCTTAGCGCTTACTCGGTTTATGTGTGGGTTACTGTTACGGAACTTAGTATAGAGTCGTCTCGATTGCTTACGTGTCATTGCTTGTTCCCTTCTCTGTTTCTGTTTTGTCACCCGCCCAGTCGTCTAGCTCTAGGCTAGGCGATTGATTATTGTCAGACCCTGTTTCTTCCTCACTGAATCTACCGGATTGGGGAGTACCTTCCTCAGACTCCTTCTGTGCTTCCTCAAGTTCTTGAGCGGTGTCTTGATCGTATGGAATGATGTACAGGCGATTACCTAACACCTCGTCCCAGACCCATAGTTTGATTACACCACCTACTGTTGTGTGGTGGACGTAGACGAACTCGTAGGATGGAAAGCCCTGTATCGGGCTCCCTAGTAGTTTAACGTAGTGGTTCTGTGCTAGAGCCCCTAGTAGTACTGAGAGTGTCAATGCAGACGCCTTCACGAGGTAACTTAGTCGTGAGTAGAACATCAGGAACACTACAACTGTGGCTAGTAGTACGTATGTTATTTGTAGTATTAACATCATGGTGCCACTCCTCCTCCTCTAAGTTTAACAGGAACATCGTTTCGTATGTCAGCTATCTTACCGTTCCGTACCTTAAAGACAATGACCGTAGCTTCCTTACGTCTTGTAAGGTGGACACTGCCTTCGTAGTGTACCTGAAAGGGTTGAATACCTGTCATACGTACTCGGACTTCTTGTCCTTCCCCTGCCATGGAGAAGTAGTGGACGTTGATAACGTAGTCGCCGTCTGGTAAAGCCGTCATAGTAGTGATCTCGTAGTTACGGTAGACTGTTGTACTTTCTCCGTTAATTACGAAGATATCACCTCTGGTGCCCACATCATCCCGTTTGAGGGTAATGTAGCCGTTAGACTTGTTGCCGTAGTAGACTGGGATACCATCCGGTCCTTGAATGTATAGATCCATGTCTAAGTCGCTGTAGTCGTCCCACTCCATCTCTACCATTAAGATCACAGGAGGATCAACGACACCCTTCTTAGCGATAGGGTTGATTAAGAGGAAGGCTATCACAAAGAGAGATGTGAAGCCTACCAATAGGTTGAATAAAAGATCAACGAAGGCTAGGTTACTGCTGTATTTACGCATACTAGTCCTCCAGTATAACTAGCTGTAGCTTTAACCAGAGTGACGAGATAAGCCCTACAAGGGACGTTACAAGAGCGGTAGACATACCGGAGGCTAGGACTCCAATAGCTTCTGTCATGCTCTCAGTGGACGCTGTGTCGATCTCAGTGAAGGCTGAACCCAGTACTAGAAGGAATCCGAAGAGGGTGCCTACCATACCCACAGACAGGACTGCATCTGAAGTGAACCAGAAGATGCTGTTCTCTGCATTCTCCATACTCTTTGATTGGAGGCCCATAGCGACAGTAGCGCACAATGTGACCGTAAGGATTAAGAAGGTAAGATAAGTGCTATCTGCTTCGTGTAATACATTCAGTAGATCGAACCAGTACCAACCCCCAAGTAGGGCGAGGATACCAGCGTTAGCTACAAAGTACCATTTCCATACACGCATATTATATTCCCTCTCTAATCAAGTGTAGACGAAGTGGGTCAGCAACACGATTAGCTACCCAACGTTCGGGAAGTTGAATGAACTCTGAGAAGTTGTTGTCCACCATTTCAAACATAGCTAAGTCACCAGCTGTCACAAGTAAGAATGTCTCAGCATCTGTGATCTGCGATACGATTGTGTACAGCTGACCAGTGTAGCCCACGTTGAAGAAGTAGAGAGCTGTGATTGTCCCGAAGAACTGACCACTCTTCATACCTTCGCTGAATGTTCCTGTGTTGTTGGGGGCCCAAGCTACATGGAAGCCAAGGATACCAGCTTGTACCTTTGCAGTGCCACCCAGGAAAGCAATAGCACACGCGCTCAGGCAAGAGTCGCCATCGGCTACGATAGTCTGAAGACCCAGGCGGTTGATAGTGTAGCCTAACCTAAAACCTTCTAACGCGTGGCCACCGTTAGAGGAGAGGTACACAGTGGTGAGGTTAGTTTGCTTAACCAGTGTTTCTAAGCGCTGCGCGTCCCCATTCCTTATATCCCCGGATAGATAAATAACATTACCGTTGCTAGTGGGGTTAGCAGACCTAGCGGGTGTTGCGACTAGGAGTAATACCAGAGCTATCGTTATGAGAACAGTAGGTAGTATACTCTTTAATATAAAGTTTTTCATAGCTTATCATGTCCTTTCAGTTCATTTATACGCATCTCTGCGTACCTAATAACCTTCTCTAAGTCTATGATCTCGGACTCGAGCATGGTCTTGTCGGGGTAGGCCTTGAACCCTGCGCGGCTTGCGTACTTGACGATGTTGCCACGCCAGAACTCGAAGCTGTTACGCATGATAAAAGTAATTGGCTCAATAGTCCAGCGTGTGTAGTGACTAGGTTCTTGAACGATATTATCTTTATCCATATGTTTCTCTCCACATAATCTACAGTTAAATCCCTCTAAGGTGCTATCTCCACACCAATGACATCTTATCACAGCCGCTCCTCATAGAAGACTCGGACCCATTGGGCACATATGTCAGACCTTACGATATCGTCTAGGTCAAACTCTACGATAGGGACGGGAAGCATGTGCTTCTTGGCTAAGTGTGTGATCTTGGTGAGACCGTCACCGTCCTTAAGGTCTGTCTGTTGAATGTCACCGTTGAGGACGATGGTGGATCCTTCTCCTACACGTGTGAGTAGCATCTTAAGCTCGTGGGTTGTAATGTTCTGAGTTTCGTCACAGATGATGAAGGCGCTGTCGAATGAACGTCCACGCATAAGAGCAAGGGGAGCCATCTCGATGTTGCCGTTCTTGATACCTGTCTCTACAGCACCTTTACCTAAGTGTTTGATTAAGACGTCTAGTACTGGTAGAGCCCAAGGTGCTACCTTCTCCCCTAGATCACCGGGTAGGATACCGATATCCTTGCCGACAGAGACCATAGGACGAGTGATAACGATCTTGTCTATATCCTTCGTGGTGTACAGGTCAGCCGCCATGGTCGTAGTAACGTAAGTCTTCCCTGTACCGGCTGGGCCGAATACGATAACCTGACTAGAGCTACCAATAGCTTCAATCAACTTACCCTGGTTGTCTGTCTTAGGGACGATACCAGATGTCTTCTTGGCAGCAGCGCCTTTGTACGTTGTCTCACGTTTTGTTCTGGCTTTAGGCTTTGGCTTTTGTTGTACCATATTCTTTCCTATCTAATAAAAAAGGGGAAGACCTTTCGATCCTCCCCGTTAGTATAGCACAGTTTGCTATGTTATGTCAAGGTCAACTACATTCTTTCTGACCTGTAATCGGATCGTAATAGCAAGCACCACCCTCATCCACGAAGTCACCGTTGTCTTCCTCTACCTGCTCAGGAGCTACGTCCTCAGAGGTTGAAGCATTCAGGATACCGTACCGCTTACCAGAGGCCCGGAAGGTTGTACAACCAGAGGCACCGCCATCGTAAGCAGCCATGTAAACATCCTTGAACTCTTCCCATGTAACATCGTCTCCAACATTACAAGTCTTAGAGCAAGCAGAGTCAACGTACTTAGAAGCTAGGTTAAGAACTTCAACGTGGGCCATGACTGGTAGGTCATCAGCCTTACGTCCTTTGACACCGAAGACACGGAATCCGTAGTCGTCTACACGTTCAATACGTGGTCCATCGTAAGTCTGGATGGTACGATCGAAGCCGTAGGAGAAGACTGGCTCAATACCAGACGATACGTTATCAGCTGAGAGGCTGATTGTACCAGTAGGTGCAACACTCAAGAGGTGAGAGTTACGGATACCGTGGTTGTAGATAAGCTGACGAATATCCTCAGGCAATGTCTTAGCGAAGTCACTGTCTAGGAACGCACGGTCAAAGAGGGGGAACGGACCCTTCTCGATAGCGAGTGAGACAGAGGACTTGTAAGCAGTATCACGGATACAAGCCATGATGTCCTCGAGTACGATGAGGAACATTGGAGAGCCGTAGGGATGTCCCATGGCCTCGATAGCGTTAGCTACCCCTGTGACTCCTAAACCCATACGGCGCTTGGAGCGAGCCTCACCTTCCTGTGATAGTAGTGGATACACAGCCCGATCAACTACGTTGTCCATGGCCCGTACTACGTGTGGGATGTCATGGCGTAGCTTGTCGAAGTCAAAGGCGTAACCACCTACTGCACCTTCCTTGAGGTACTTAGTCAAGTTGAATGAACCAAGTAGACAAGCACCGTTAGGTGGCAGGGGTTGCTCACCACAGGGGTTGGTAGCTGCGATAGTCTCACAGTAGTGTAGGTTGTTCTTCTGGTTGATACGATCGATGAACAAGATACCTGGCTCTGCCCAGTCCCAAGTCGAGCGAAGGATGTCGTCCCACAGGGCGCGAGCATTGATGGTATCGTAGACACGTCCTTCAAAGACTAGATCGAATGTACCGTCTTCCTTAACCGCTTGCATGAACTTGTCAGTAACACCAACAGACAGGTTGAACTGTGTAAGTGTAGTTGAGTTGTTCTTGACTCGGATGAACTCTGCGATGTCAGGGTGATCTACCCTTAACACACCCATTTGGGCTCCGCGTCTGTGACCTGCTGAAGAGATAGTCTTACATACTGCGTCAAAGATACCCATGAAGCTAAGAGGACCGCTAGAGCGGCTGTCTAAGCCCTTGATAAGGGCCCCTGAAGGGCGAAGCGTAGAAAAGTCATATCCGATACCCCCGCCTAGTTGCATCGTTGTAGCAGCCTCCTCAGCGGCTTTCATGATGCCTCCCATGCTGTCTGGAATTGTCATAGAGACGAAGCAGTTGTATGGAGTCACTCGACGTGGAGCACCCATCGCTGACTGTACCCGCCCAGCTGGCATAAACCGCATGTCATACAGGATGTCACGGAAGTTAAGGAAGTGTTCTTGGTCGTCTTGTAGAGCCTCGGCTACCCGTGTCATCGCACCCTTGAAGCTCTCCCCTTTGGAGCGGTACTTCATGGCATGGATTTCCTCGGAGATACCGATGGATGGTCCGTAGTTGTCTTCTGGTGTTGAGTTCTTAATCATGTGTAGTTCATCCAATTGCTAAATAGTTCCATTACAGTGTATAGGCTGTTGTTCTCTCTACTTCCCACGTTGTTGTTTATCCTCTGAAAGCCAGACCATTCGGTCAATATCAACACGGTTAATCCCGATGTCTTTCAACTCTTTGTCTGATAATCGGTTGAGCTGTTTGATTGCCTTACGATGCTCGGACCGTGTTGCCAAGTAGTTTGTAAGTCGCCATAAGTATTTCATCATCTGTTATCTCCATTTCCACGAATCACACCGCGAGCAGCACGGTCATCTAACTTCTTCATATTCATTTCCATAACCTCAGCCAAGCTGCTGTCGAAATAGTTAGCTAGTGCTGTGGCGTAGAACACAACATCTCCAATCTCTTTGATGATGTCGTCCCTGTCTAACTTAGAGCTATCTCTTAATAACTTCTTAGTCTTCTCGGCTACCTCACCGGACTCACCGACAAGCCCTAGAACATTCTCGACTAACCGGGTCTCACCCTCTGTGACGATCTTGTCCTCAACCCAGTACGAGTACTCCGTAGGAGTAACCAGAACAGTACTTTCCCAGGCCTTTATATCTTCTATAGTAATCATCCATCTACCTCTTCTGCTAATACCTGCATTACCTTAACATCGTCTAGATCATATAGGACATTTCTAATCTGCTCAGCCATGGTTGACTGACGTTCAGCTGCGTCCAAGTCCCAGTAGAAGTATTCTGGGTCTACCTTGATCTTTACCACTACTTCATATTCCATATCGGAAACTCCAGTTATATCACATTATAGTGTTCAGGTCAAGAAGGAAGGGGTTAGTCGCCCCTAACTTTTGCATTTATCTCTTCACCCATATCCCCTTCGTAGAGCATCAATCGATACCCATTGTGCATCATACTGACCATCGGATATATTTCTCTTGATGAGTACACCCTTCCACCATTCTTTATTAGCTTGCCCAGCCCATGCTTCCGCAGCGCCCTTGTAGCAGCCGACCACAGCCCCAATCGCACCGCTACTGCCCACGTCATCTTTGAAATACATATCACGTTTATGACTGTGACCAACGCTGCAAGAACGATACCGCTTTTGTATGAGAGCATATGCGTGGTGAACACCACTGATGGCACGGCCAAAGTTGCCAGCGCCCACATAGTGAGCATAGTCGATGCCATCGTAATTATGGATGGCGGGGGCTCCATTTGAGTACTCGTGGTACTCGTCAAACCATTTCCTTGTGTTGAGGTGTGAAAACGAGATCCCATACTTCTCTCCTTCCAGTCTTGGATCATACGAAATCGCAGTCTTGATACGATGCTCATGGTTACCTTCGAAGCCATACCAAGCTGGACGCTTACGGCGTTGCTTCTTGAAGCGGTAGCGTAGTAGCTCCTGTGCTTCGTTGTACGACTCGATATCACGCCCATAGTTCTGGGACACAACGGCCTCAGGCTTACGGGTATCATACGAGTTAAGTGATTTCATATCCGCACCATCACCTAGGTCGACCACATAGTCTGGGCGGATGTCGTAGATGAGACCACCTAACCAGTCAAAACGCTCATTGCTTGTCTCGGGGGTAGCATGTCCACAACTGTATACGATTGCTGTTGTCATTACTTCTTCTCCTCATTGATCCACTCCTCTGGGATAACCTTATCCGCGTAGAGGAAGCCTTCCTTATCACACCAATCACCGTACGAGCTTTTAGCTCCCTTGTACAACTTGGCTCTTGAGTTAGTAAATACAAAGCGTATATCCTTATCAGGATACTGTGCCTTGATCTCCTTGTGTTTACGGCGGTCGGTGGAAACGAAACGTCCTTTGGTCTCGATGATGATGCCGTTACTTAGTACGAAGTCAGGCGTGTATGTTCTGGTTTTACTATCCAGCCATTTGATCTTCTCCTGTTCGTAAGTAAACTCAACACCTAATTCCTTAAGGTGTTGAGCTGTCTGCTCTTCTAGTCCTGATCGATACCCAGCTTGGATACCGTGGAATCTTGGCCGCTTAGCCATTACCAGTCCTCTACCTCGTCCACCTTAAGTGGTTTCTTAATGTCGGTAAGGTAGACTGGACCGTGTGAGTAAGCAAACATCTTGAGGCCCGGCCAGCAAGTCTTCTTAAACTCACAGTACGAGCACTCCATCTTAAGTTTCCGGTTAGGTGATGTTTTGCTCTGAGGCTCGTCTTCATACTCACGAGGTGGAGGTACTTTACTTACCGCCATCTCCTTGACTTCTTCGATCTCTTGACCTTTAGTCTTCAAATCCTCAGTCAAGTCGTACATGTCTAAGCAGATGTGTCCGTTGACTTTATCAATAACTAGGAACGCTCCGTGTGTCTTGTTGGTCACGAGTGGATCATCCTTAGCTGCGTAGACGTATGATGATAGTTGTGAGATGTAGCCGAACGGATCTTGATCGCGTAGGTTACCTTCCTTGAACTTCTTAAAGGAGTAAGGTGATGCTGACTTAACATCCACGGTCATGCCGTCTATGACACAATCTCGGCTACCCTTAATACCGTGGGCAGACATCCGGTCCTGTTGACCTTCGACTGTGTGTCCTGCTTGCTGTGCAATACCTAAAGCAAGCTCTTCAATCATATCACCGTAGAAGAACTTGAGCAGGGTGTTGGCTTGTAGTGGTTCGGCTAAGTCAGTTTGATTTACCTTGTACCATAGCTTACGTTTACAAGGTGTCCCGATGGACGACATAGAAAGGTAGCCTCTTGGCTCCTGTGGGGCCTTGAACCTGTCCCTCGCCATCACTGCGATGTTGGTACCTACTTGCTGTCCGATCAGGTAGTCCCAACCCTTGAGCCCGTAGAGCACCGCTTCCATGTCTTCCACAAGAGTATCTATTGTCTTTGTCATACTATGTACCTCTTGAGATTAAAAAAGGGGAGCTAACCGTAAGGCTCCCCACGAGGTTATTTAACGCTCCTACCCGTATGTCTTGGTCTCTTAGAACGGGATGTCACCCGGTGCGACCTTAGCAGATGCAGCAGGTGCTGCCGCTGGTTTGCCTTGTGTATAGTCTTTAGGCTTCGGACCTGAGGGAGCCCCTCCATCACCACCACTGTCGAATGTAACGTGGTCGATAACTTGGACACCTGAGAGGCGAGCCCCTTTGCCCATCTTAGTGTCGTAGACATCTACGTAGACAACACCGATGGAACCGTTACCAATCAGACCGTTATCCATTGTCCACTCTGATCCGTCCGGTGCATAGACCTTGGGAGGACCAGCTGCCCAGTCACGGTCAAACTTATCTTTCCAAGGGCGCTTGAACTTAACCCGTGTACCGCGACCCTCTGGGTCTGCCTTACCTTGCTTACGGACACCTGCGTCCTTCATTGCTTTAAAGACATCATCTTCCATGATGACATCAACTGTGGTGGCACCGTCTGTCTCGACGTCATACTCACCGTTGTCTCGGTTGCCTTCGAATAGTTTAGCCCACTCGAGGATGCCGTGTAGTTCGATTGTTTTAGTAGCCATATCTATCTCCTTATAGCTCTGTTATATTCTGAGTGTAATTCTAACATATACAGAATGTACTGTCAAGTATATATTAGTGTGTATCGTACCAATTCTTACCGATATCGTAAGAACCTGGGGTCGGTATGCGAAACCCTAGCTCCTCACCAGTTTCTGCCATCGTAGTTGCTACGAGTTTACCCATGTGCTCGGCCTCCTCGTAGCTGCCTTTAACTTCGATCTGGTACTCGTCATGGATGAACCCCACCATCTTGAAGTTAATACCCTCTGCTCTAGCTTTCTTATGATAGTTGAGAAGAGTGTGTTTCATAAGCACTGACTCACCGGACTGGAGGATACCAGCTAGTGTCTTGTGCTCGTTAGGTACTCTAACCTGTCGGCCATCGTACCCTGTGAAGAACCCCTTGTCTGCGATGTAAGGAACCATACGTCTCTTAAGGGGTGCTAGACCATCAATGCCCTGCTCGAAACGTGTACGAGCAGCTGAGGCTTCCTTCTGATTGACACCAAGGATACTAGCAGTCTTAGCGACACCAGCCCCCAGCAGCCAAGCGTAGATGAAGGTCTTAGCCATGTCCCGTGTACCATGTGGTACGTCGAGAGCTTTCTTGTTCATGTTGTGGATGTCGGTCTCGTCTTCCTTCTTACCTTCCATGATAGCCTTGGCGTACATGTCAGCATTGAAGTGACGCCACATATAATCGGCAAGTACCCGAAGCTGAATACCGTCAGCGTCACAACCTACTAAGTAGCTGCCCTCCGGTACGTCCCATGCTTTGCGTAGGAAGTGATCGTACTTAGCCTTGATCTCCTGTACAGCATTCTTGGGATCACCGTGGAACGCTGAGGGGATGTTAGCCGTGTTGGGTGCCTTGTGGGCACAACGTCCTGTCCAAGCACCGATGTTGTCGATGGAGCCGTGGATACGTCCGTCATCGCATACCTGATTGATCCACTCAACGAGTGAGCTTCGACGTCCCTCAAGTGTGAGCCACTGAGCTAGACCAGCAGCGCCCTTGGGTGCATCCTCCGGTAGAGTAAGTAGGTTGTCCTCACTAACTGTCCAACCGTACCGATCCAAGTCTTTCTTCTTGTTGTCGAAGAACTCCTGGTCCATCTTGGGTATCTTCTTACCGTACGGGTCACCTACCTTCTTACGAAGGAAGTTAAGGTGTGTCTTAGTACGATCGAAGGGGGCCCAACCAGCGTCCCACAGGACGTCAACTCTGTCCTTAGCTGCCCCTGGGTTAAAGGCAACGAAGTCATAGCATAGAAGGTCGTCTCCTTGTCTCTGTGTGGATGCGTACTTCTCCTTGGACTTGATAACACTGGAGTAGGGTGTACCGTCAGCTTTCTCACGGTATTTGATGGTATTGACAAGCTCTAACTTGGGAGGGAAGTCATCTTGGAACTGAGCCTCGAGTGCATCCTTTTCCTTGGACACATCAACCAGAACACTCTCAGCTAAGGCTTTGTTGAAGTGGAAGCCGTGGAACTTAGAGCGTACCAATTCGATCTGAACGTCATGCTCAGCTCGCATAGACCTAGCCCACTTAGGATCGTAGACGATCTTGGAGAAGTGATTGAACAGAGCCTCGGTAGTGTCGAGGTCACCGTACCAGTACTCAATCATCTCAGGGGTCAGTGCAAAGAAGTCATCGAAGTCTCCCTTATGGACACCAAGACGTAAACCCCAGCTCTTTAACGAGTGTGGCCCCTTACCCCCTACAGGTGTTAGGATATCATAGTCGACTAGACGAGACACGATCAAGGTATCAATCACCTTGGTTGGGTCAAGCTTAGCGTCTAACCACTTGTTGAGGATAGGAAGATCGTATTGTACAAAGTTATGGCCAACCATCTTGTCGAGAGACAGGTGCCACTCTGTAGCTGCCTTACGTGCAACAACGTCCTCATGAATGTTCTCAAACTTAAACACCTCACCCGTGTCAGCCATCTTGCCACCGACTAGCCACACCTTGTCGGGGTGGTCGATAGCGTTAGTCTCAATATCACAAAAGGCCAACCGCATTTATAAACTTCCTATCTTATCCTGTAGTCTTGCTATCGTTGCCGCTAGTGCAGAGCCTAGGTGCTCTTCCTTGCAGTTGAGTACAACGTCATGGACATCGTACTGCGAGAAGTTACTAGTACTTCGTGACCTCGGGTGCCTGTCGGTCTTGGTAACAGGTGTCCCAGGTTCAGGTGCCTCTGTCTTCTGGGATGCACCGTTAAGATAACCAAGAAGCCCGGCTTTATCTACCGGAACCTCTACCTGTTTGAACCCACCTTTAAGTTTCTTGGCATCTGCCTGTGTCCCAGCCCAATCTCCTTCACCGTTAGTATATAATTTCATCGTACTCTCCTATCTTCCAAAGCGTGTGTAGTCCAACATCAACAAGGACAGCTCATCTTCCAACCTTTCTATTATAGCATCATCTTCACCCTCAATCAAGGCCTTAGATATCTTATACCTGACTTCCTCGATCTCAGCCTCAACTTCAGCTAAGTAGGTATCGAATCTGTCATCGAAGTCGTAGATGTCCATGTCCTCACTGTCGAGTTCAAACCAATCGTCACGGTCGGTGTGTTCGTTCACTGTGTAATCATCGTCATCGTAATTAGACATCGAAGGCTACCTCCCCTAGGATTGTTGTTTCAGGATCATAGTAGATAGATCCAGCTTTACCCAGTCTACTGAAGGGGCGGTTCTTATCAACGATGAACGTGGTAGTGTTACGCTCATCCTCATCCTCACTCTCTACGTTACGCTCCAGTTTCAAACAGATGATAGCTTCTTCTTCCAAAGAGCCAGCGTACTTGGTACGCCCATCGTCATTAACCTGTGATATAAAGATCACACCTATGTTCAACTCCTTAGCTAACTGAGCCATGCGAGAGCCGATCGCGGTGAGTAGTGAAGTAGCACCGTCAGCACCTCCTTGTGATAAGTAGGCTAGACGTTGGACGTGGTCGATGAAGACGTAGTCAACGCCGTACACTGTAGCTGCCATCCGTACGTAGTCCAGAAGCTTCATTGGATCATCATGTGAGCGTAGTTCAAACACCACTGTACGATCGTCTGCAATCTTCTGTGCTGCTGCAATGACTGCGTCCTCTGACACCTTAGCTGCTGCTGCGTCCTCCTTTGTACGGACGTTTTTACCTAACTCGTAGGTAGCCATCGCACGGTAAGTAGTAGACCGCATCTCCTCCATGTGCATCAGACCGATCTTAACGTCAGGGTCTTTCAACAGTCCACACTCGAAGAAGCGTACCATCTCTGTCTTACCACCCCCGCGAGGAGCCTTAACGAATGTCAGACCACCTTTGACTAGGCCCCTGATCTTATCGTCTAAGCCACTGTGCCCGGTGGGTACATAGCTGTACGGGTTCTCTTTAGTGATGGTCTCAGCGATGTCTGCGTCACCCATGTAGAAGTTGTCAGGGCTGAAGCGTTGAGGCTTCTTAGCTGACCACATGAGATCGTTACCGTCACCCGCCATCAGGAACTCGTTAGCATCCTTGTGCTTGCTCATGGGTACATAGAAGAACTTCTCAGGGAACAACTCGTATAGGCGCTCAGCTGCTGCCTTACCGGCTACGTCTTGCTCACCTGCGTAGATGATCTCCTTGAAGCTGTTCATGTACTCAAAGTTCTTCTTGATGAACCGCTCTGTTATAGTAGCGCTGGGCAATGACTTGACAGGGAACGACTTACCAAGAACCTCGAAGAGGGAGGCGGCATCGAACTCACCTTCTGTCAGGTACAATCTGTTGGAGCTACCTGAGTTGAAGTCAGGGCCGTACAGATCGTCTAGGCTACTGCGTTCCTTGAGCCAGAACTTCTTCTCGTCGTAGCCACGATACTTCACGTTGGTTGGCCACTTGAAGGCGTACCGTACTGGTGTACCCTCTGCGTCTAGTTGTAACTGAATGCCGTAGAGTTGGCAAACGTCAGGGCTAATGCCTCGGATACCTTCGAAGGTTCCAGAAGATATCTCTCTTTGTGTCACGGGTGGTTTCCTTTCTTTTAATGGGTAATCATCTTTGGCCCAATCGAATGTCTTCTCGCGGCTTGGGTAGCCTCTGCTGCACGAGTGGCACTTGCCGACCTGTTTCTCTGGCTCCCAGCTGAAAGCGTCAGAGGAGCCGCAGGCTTCAAACGGACACGGCTGGTGTGTAGCATTATAGCTCATTACGTATCTCCCATGCTTCCTCGAAAGCATCCTGTGCGTTGACCAAGGCTTCATGGTTTCCCCATAGCCTTTTGAAGTAAGAGAGGTAGATGGACTTGATGTCCTCGTCAGATGTCCCTGCTTGGATCAACATACCCTTCTCTGCGTAGTGTAGTCTGTTAGCCTCCCTTAGGAAGTTAGGAGTTAGCTTTGACATAGTAGTTACTCCTTTGCTGTCTGGTAGTAGGCACCTTCCGGCAAGTCCATCGCCACCAGTATGTCTTTCAACTGTTGGTAGCTGAGTTCCAGAACCTGTGCCCGGTTTGTGTCGGGTAGGACTTGACTGATATAGACAACGTCTGCGTCCATTACAACCTCTACATCTTCAAACATCGCTGTCTCGTCCAGCGTGGTGATGGCGGTGTAGTCGCATTCCATTTCGATGGTAAACATCAACGTCCCTCCCAGATAACTACTGAAGCGTCAGGGAATTGCCCAGCTACGCGCTCGGCTACTTCCTTGTTTAAGAAGCCCTGAGGGATGTGGTGTAAGCTCAGGTTACCATCGTTATCGACAACGTAGGTCATACCATTAATACGTACAACAATCATCCATCTTGTAAGTTCTTTCATCTTCGATCTCCTTGTTGTGTAAGTATACCATACGATAAGGGGCCCCGCAAGGCCCCTCTGTTAAAATATTACAATTATTGCTGCGGCTATCATAAGACCTACGACAACCCCAGCTGCGAATCCTATGATTCCCGCTAGGTCAATCTCTGTCACGACACAAATCCTCATACTTAAAGAACAACTGCTCGAACTTCCACTCGTATAGCTGCTGCATACCCATCAAGGTGCTCATCATTTCATCATGTGTAGGCTTACGTTCACCGTTACCGATCTGTTTAAACACTGTCTCAAGATCGTTACATACACGCCAACAGTCCAGTATCATTAGCTCTAAGTCATATAGTTTAGTCATCTTCTATCTCCTTCAGTGCATCCCACAATAAGGGGAACAACTCATTCATCTTCATTGGTCAATGCGTCCCATGCTATCGGGAATAGGTTAAGCATCATGTTGTCGATCTGGTCAGCTACGATACGTGTCTCACCCTGGGTGTCACCAGTACACCGGAGATTGCACATCTTAGCGAAAGCACCAAGGCTTCCAGACCAGTACCACTCAGTCATATGGTTGAGAGGTAGGACAACACGTGCTTGCTCTTCACAGACACCCATTGAGAGTAAGTACTTGTACCGTTGAGAGGCATCGTCATTGCTTTGTTTTATGATACCTTCCAATTTAGGTAAGCCCATCTCACAACCTGAGCCTTGCTTCTTGTCCTTGGTGGCCTCACGTAGCACAGGGTTGTAGAACTCGGGATCGGAAGCCACATAGCGACGACTGATCTCATTCCAGACTAGGTACTCGTGTTTGACCAACTGCCTAGCGACAAAGATTGGAGCCTTGACGTGGAAGGAAGCGAAGGCGTGGTTGAACGGGCTGAAGTGTTTATGCTTAGCCAAGTATCGGATCAACCTGCTATCCTTCTCGATGTCAAAGGTATCAACCTTCTTGCCGAAGGACACACGGGCCGAATTGACAATCGTCAGGTCCGTTCCCATGCTGTCCACCAATGTTACTGCTATATCTGACATACTGTCACCTTACATTTGTATTTTGAGTAATTGAGAAACGATGTCAATAGAGCCGCACTGGTAAACACCAATGTCTCACTCTGGTCATCGAAGTATTCAGGTGTCACGTGATACGTCATCATCGTACTCCCTTCCCATTTCCATTAATGTTGTTACGAGTTTGTTATGGGAGTCGATGGTCTCACACAGGATATCATCAACCTCCTCTAAGGCCTGTTCGAGTTGCCAGACCTTGAAGGTGTTGTAGAGTGTGAGGGTACCCATAGCCGAGAGTACAATTGTAATCGGTTCCATCGCCATCTCCTTAGTGAATTGTTTGACTGTATTGGGTTACAACTGCGTTCAAGTAGTCCTCGAACTCTTGCTTGGCAATACCCTTCGAGATTAGAAACTGTTGGTGATAGTACAGAACCTCGAGCAGTGCGTTGATATACTCAACTGTTTTCTCACCTAGGTCATCATCTTCTTCCATCTCTTTCGTCCCTTCTCTTTATGTATACATTGTGTATATACTTCATGTTCTTCTTCTTCATCTCTTTTGTCAAACCTTTCAAAAACTTCAAGTGTTTCTTCAAGTGAACAACAAGTTGTATTATAAAGAAGTCTTCACTTTGTGTCAAGTGAAAAGCGACAGAGGAGGAGAAGTTTATACTTAGTGTTACCTTTATGACACATAGTATGACATAACGTGGTCAACTTCGTCGATGATATCGTCAGCACCAGAGTAACCTTCACTGATAACAACTAGGTCACCTTCGATTGAATTGTTGTCAGCCCATGTGACAGCCTTCTTTAGATCCTGGGATGTCGTTGAGTCCACCAAGGATTTGTTTGACATGATCTTAGCGATGTAAGTGTAGGACATAGTAGTCTCCTTAAGATTGATAGTAGTTGTTGTGGTCAGTGTACCACGATTTATCTGCGTAGTCTAAGCCAAGTTCATCACATACGACATCAAGGGTGATGCCGTACTCGTGCAGCAGCTTAGCAACCTCGGTCGGTCGATCCAACACCAGCTTCTCTAAGCTCCTCAACTCCTCCGCCTCCTCCTGAGAGTCAACGTAAGCGTCATAGGACAACGAAAAGGGTTCGTATACGTCTGGGTTGCGGAATATAGCTAACGCACTCCAGTCGGCCTGTATGAGGCTCTCAAGCAGTACCTCTGCAAACCGTAGGTCTTGTGACTCACGGGTTGTGTGCTGGTCATAGTAACCAACTGAGATATTAGTACACTCAGGGACAACACCAGCATACTCGAGTGAGTCAGTGTAGGTACCGTACTGTTCAGCACTCATACCTAGGCCCAGTATAGATGACAGAGACAGGGCGAACTCATCACTAGCAGTGCGTTGCCCACCTTGGTGAGTTATGACACTAGTGGTGCCGAACCTATCGAAAGATATAACAGCGTCGATCTCGATCAGCCACGTTGGTCTGTCTTTGACTAGGGCTGCACTACCTATCCCGCCGATCTCTTCGGCAGCATGGGCGACATAGACACCCTCTACACCAGCCTCGATCATACCCAGCATAAGCCATAGGCCAGTCGTGCAGTCAGCACCTAAGCAAGATCCAGTGACAGAGGTAACAACATCATCCTCTATCTTTAAGGTTTGGATACCCTCCTGTTTGTGTACGGTATCGGTGTGGGCGGTAAAGCATACGTTAGGTCTATCGCCCAGCACCAGTGTGTAGTTGCCATGTTCATCGGGTTTACCGAAGACAGGTTCCAAGTATCGCTCATTAAAGATCAACTCGGTTGTACTGTAGGCCGGGCGCATGTGTTGCAGCATAGCCACCAGTTTGTGTTTAGTTACAGCCATTAAGCGGCCTCCTCCATATCATCTTCGTTATCGTCAGGGATCAGGTGAGTTGGCATAGCGTTGCCGTCATCATCAATGGTCACGTCATCAATGTACCAGTACTGGTCGATTGTCTCGCAGTACACAGCCTCGTCAATGTGAACCATGATAGAGGTGCAAGCACCATTCCAACCTAAGGTGCGAACCTCAGCGGCATCATCACGATCAATAACATCACCACTTTCTAACACCACAAATGAGTGGTCAAAGCAGGACTCACACATAGGGCCCCAGTCAGTGTACGTAACCTCGTCCTCACCAAGACCAGCGCCACACTCGTCACATGACACCGTGGGCGATACATGGCCCTCGGTGCCGTCAAAACAGTACAGACCACCCCACTTCTCGAGTGTGATATATTTACCACACCGGCTTGGGTTACCACCGATGTCACCATCGACATAGGGAACAACAGGATCATCGTCATAACCGATCAGGTTGAACCTCAGGCCAGCCCAGGCCTCCACGTTATACTCGACCTCTAAGCTATCGAGATGCGCTTGCAACATATCAAGTGATTGCTCACAAGCACCGTAGATAGGACCAGCGTGGCGAGTCTCACCTTCAACGTCAGAGTACACCACACGACCAGCAATGAGACCATCCTTATCCTTGAGATAAGCTACAGCGAAATCACCAGAGGCGTAGGCCTCACCGACAGACACGGTGGTGCAGGTTGAACCTTCGTGTATGGTACGGAAGACGTGCTGCATACATGAGGTAGCAATCGACTTACGGGTAAAGGTGGTCACTGGGTTACGGTATGGCGCTCGGTCAGCACCGTAGGCCTCAGCGAAAGCCTCTCTGGACTTAGCGACATGAAGAGTCAGGTCACGCGGTGAGTTCAACTCGATCCACGCTTCCGTGATAGTAGCTACATCCTTGTCACTAAGAGTAGGGAACATAAGGCGGAAAGCCTTGCCCGGCTTCATAGTAGTACGGCGGCCACGCTTACGATCAGAGCCCGTACGGATCAAAGAGATGGCAGCACCCTCAGCTTTAAGAGGCTCGTGTAGGTTACACACCAGCATGGTAAGGTCGTGGTCAGTTAGTACAGTATCAACCACCTCGCCATTCACTAGGAAGTTACGGACAGCACTACGGTTATAGTTACGCTCAGAGTGCAGGTAACCTTGTCCCACCTCCTCAGGTGTTCCGTATTTGCTCGAGGTTAGCCAAGGGGCATCAGCAACAGTTGTGACACTGAAGCCCTCAGATACCTTAGAAACGACATCGAGATCACGGGCGATCAGGCCCTCACTACCTTCCTCTGCTAACCATATGGTAGATCCACCGACACAAACACGTTCATTGTAGCCGTGGAGGAAGGCCACTCGGTATCCTGCACCGTGTCCACCATCGTAATCATTCACAGCGAGGATCTCGCAGAAGGTAGAACCTCTGCGGAAGAAGTCACCGGGTTTAATTGTAAAAGTACCCATAACGCAAACCTTTCCTATGTTGCATTTATATCACACTTAAGCGAGTGAAGAACTTATGTTATCCATCATAGCCTCGGCAGATAGATAAGCCCTCTCACACAAGAAGGCAATCTCATCAAGCAATTCATCGAACGTATCATTAACATCAGAGCCATCAGAATACTCACCTTCCAGCTCCATATCGACACCGTGGACACCCTCACCATACTTGAGGTAAAGGGCTTGAGACAAATCACTGGCGTCCCGTGCCTCAGATATGTCGATGATTTCAGCGCCATACTCACCCTCAAACCAACCTGATATGCTCATCACTTCTCTCCTTTGTTACTGTAGACCACAACACCTATAAACAATAGGTACATCACCACAAGATATGGTATTTCTTCACCGCTCATATTCGCTCACAATCTCATCAATCTCGTGAACATCTTCCGCATGAGTTTCAACATCCAACATCTCTTCAAACATATCTAACATGTGAAATATCTCCCTGTTTCGATCACATAAGTCCAATCGGTCACACCATCGGTGCTGTCGATCTGTTTCATTGGGTTAAGACCCAGGGTCAAGCCACCTTGAAACTCAAGGGAACAAGGTTGGCGAGTATCACCCGGCACCTTTAGGACACACTCTTGGTGGTCAACATAGCCGGAGGGCTTAACGATTTGATAGTAGTCGTCAGCATTTACCATGTATGAAGGTTCCATCACCACCTTGCCATCATCATTAGTCCAAGCCCCGATACATTGCACCATTGTACCCTGCATGTCACCCATGACACGTTTGGTATCCATCAGCCGCATGAATTTAGCGACAACATGGGTGTCTGTGTTACCATCGATTGCGAATATCACCTTCTCGAAGATCATAGCGTTTCCTTTCCATTGATCTAAACACATGAGTGACCACCCCGAGGGAGAGTAGGTGGTCACGTTCTGCTTAGATGAGACCACACCAATGGGTGCAGTCGTCGCAGGGATCACAGTTAACATCGAAACGGTTGACTAGCGCCCACCGCACGGCTCTTTCAGTCAGATAAACTAGCATAGCAAGTCACCCATCATGGTATCTTCCTCAATCAATCCAGAGGCCACACCATCGGCGTAGGCTTCCTCACATTTCATGTAGTACCAGTGCATTGAGCGCACGATAGCATCACGCATAGCCTCTTTCTTGTCGGAGGTCACACTGCTGGTAAAGTATTGCCCACGCCCAGCACCCACGGCATAGGTGCCGTCACTTAGATCCATCACACTATATTTCATCACGAGTTCCTTCCAAAATACATGGCTAGTGCGAGCAGCACCAGAGCAAATAGAGACGTCCAGAGGACAGCATCACTCACCAGAGTGGGAGACCACCACACGACTTCATCATAAGTATAATCTCGCATAACATCACCCCTTCACGCAGATTGTTGCAGCACTTTGGCTGACAATGATAGCACTCGTTTCGCGCAGATATACCTTGGCGTTTGCTTCCGTTAAGTGACCAACAGCGACACCATTATAGATTACTTGTACCATTTTTAACACCCTTTCAGATCATTTGAATTAGTACCGGGTTTTAGCAAGGGTATCCCGGTTCCCATCTTGTAAAGTCTCACATGAATAGACTGGTGGCGGGAGGTTCCACCAGTCTACGCTCTGAGGCTTATGCGGCTTGGATAGCAGCAATCAGCGCCGCTTTTGTTACACCCTCTTTTTCGAGACGCTTCACCAGCTTGGCGGCATATTCAGGCAATACGAATTCGGGCTTGTCAGTGTCACCCTTCACACGCTTCACCAGCGTTGAACGGATGCTCAACTTCTCACCAACAGCAGCATCGAAACGCTGCATAGCATCATCATCGAATTTAGCATCTTTCAGGCTCAACACGATGGTTTTCTTGTCTTTTGCTTTGCCGATTTTAGCACCCGGCATGATAGTACCCACGATGGCACGGACCGCATTGGCACCCTGTGTGTCACCTTTGGATAGCAAGCGAGCAATGGCACTCGCAAGATAGCGGCCATCACCTGTGCCCACTGTGTCTTTGACCAGCTCGAGCAATGATGCGGCAGCACCAACGCCAGATCCCATGTTAGTTACGAATTTGTTCTCGATTGTTTTGATGTCATTAGCCATGATATTTGTTCCTTTTCACACTCTAATAAAAACCACCCACCGCGGGTGGCTTATAAATAAGTGTTAATCCCTTTCGCTTTTTCTAAACCCACCCGGATGCTGCAACAGTCTATCCATTAATGAGCGCCGATACTTGCAATCAGGCACTTAGCAGGATCGGTTCACCCGTTACGCGGTACATGCTTGATGACCACCGAATTACTTCCCTGCTATCCGGTGAAAACCACCCCTAAGTTGCTCACCCGTCCAATCAGGGTGTCAGCACGTTGCCTAGGCGTATCACGCGGCGGGTTTAATTTAGTCTCTCCCGGTCATCCAGTTTCGGCTGGTCCCTTCCGGTGTCTTCGTCCGGGGCGTCTTGTTGTCCCTTTCGATGTATTAACTTAGATATTATCTGGAAACAGAAGTCAAACGCTAAAAAACCCAGTGTTTTCAATCGGTTAAAGCTCCTTCTCCTTCTAAGTCCTTGAAAGATAACGACAAATAAAAGTTAAAATAAATGCAAATAAATGCAATTAATATTGATTATGTAATGTTTTCAATAGGTTACGGGGTGTCTAGGTGCTGGGGAGCTAGGATAGTAGTGAAAAACCTATTTCTTGATAGGAATGGAAAGCGCGCCTGCGCGTGGGATACCCCTGTGCGATTGTCAATAGGTGCGGTGGGGTGTTTTCGAAGTTACGTTACGTCAAAAG
>Ga0115550_1000844_pt1 | contig 24567 bp, 22 predicted proteins | sample COGITO_mtgs_1005_FD_87177 | JGI IMG/M metagenome (GOLD analysis project Ga0115550, IMG submission 87177) | Pelagic marine microbial communities from North Sea - COGITO_mtgs_100511 | ecosystem: Environmental > Aquatic > Marine > Epipelagic | place: Germany:Helgoland, sampling site Kabeltonne... | reverse complement strand
TCTCGTTTAGCCCAATAATCATCTGCAGGAGCTATCCATTCATCTTTGTGATAAAGACTTAAGTGAATGGAAGTATTTTTAATATAGCTTTGCAAGTTTTCAATCAAATCAAATGGAATCTCTTGGCTAAAAAGGATTGTTTCTCCATCTAAAATTAAGCTTCCATTGTAGGCAACTAGAGGCTGGTGAGTGCTTTTCAATTGTGCTTGTAATTGCCTGAGGGATTTTGGCATGCGCGAAGAAATAAGTACAATGGGGTAGCATCTGCCTAGACGGTGCATTTCTTCCAAGGTTTTATTAGAGAGCGATCGGTTTTTATCCAACAGCGTACCATCTATATCAGAACAAATTAGTTTAATGTTGTGTTGTTTCATTTAATGTGAAATTCGCCCATAGTTTTGCATAGTTCCCCCAAGAGTAATTGGCTTTTGTTTGCTTTAAATTTTCTTTAAATCGATCGATATTGTTATTGACATACAGCCTTTCAATTCCTTCAGCAATGGCCATTGAATTGACTTCAGTTATGACACCTGTATTATCTTTTGTAATTGGAGCAGTTAATCCTTTGTGATTGGTTACCAGCATTGGTGTTTCAAAATGATAGGCAAGTGCTACTACACCACTTTGGGTTGCCGTTTTATACGGAAGTACTAAGACATCAGCAATAGAAAAATAGTTGGCTGCTTCTTCGTGGGTAACAAAACGATTGAGGAAATGAATTTGTTTTTTAAGCTTTAGCGAATGGATAAGTGAAATATACTTTTGTTCATTTTCATAGCATTCCCCAACAATGAGGAGTTGTTTATCCTTATGTTGCCTCATGGCTTCGATGAGTAAATCCAAACCTTTGTAGGAGCGAATGAGTCCAAAAAAGAGAATGTATTTGGCAGCAGGATTGAGTTTTAGTATTTCACATCCTTGCTTTTTTGTTTTCTTTTCAGCTAATCCCAGAGGGATTGGATGAGGCATACCCCAAACGGGTTTTTCGCTAACCAACTCAATAGATGTTGCGACTGCGGAAGAAAGTGTTGTAAAGGCATCCATATGCCTCTCAAAACGCTTGTTTAAGTATTTGTCCCAAGGCTTGGGTTCATGCGAAATCCAATTGTCGACCAATGCAATTTTCTTTATGCTAGAATCGAGTTGCTTGGCAATAGAATTCCAGCAGGGGGCAAGCAAAGGTGTCCAGTATCGAAAAAGGACAGCTTTAGGGTTTTTTCTATTGATTTCTTGAGCAACTGACTTCCATTGGAGCGGATTGTAGGCATGAATTCTTTTGGAAATGGGGAGATCATGCACAGGTTTCTCTGAGCTGAATTGTGTTTTTCCAGGAAAAAGAAGGGGAGGATACAGCTGAACGAAGGTCCAAACTTCTAAAGAGTAGCCTAAGTCAATCAATGCCTTTGCAAGATGTGCCTGGGTGTCTGCAATTCCACCTCTATAGGGATATGCTGGACCCAATAAAATAAAATCAATTGATTTTGGCTCGGCCATTTTAGGAAGGGATTAAGGATCGCTGCGGAAGCGATTGTCCTATCCAAATTGTCGCTCCAAAGGCCAAGGCAAAATAAAGAGTAGATGCTCCAGCAAAAACCAAATCTGTAGACCAAATGGCGGCTTGTGAAGGATGAAAGAAAATAAATAATCCAAAAAGTGATCGGATAATTTCAAAAACAAATGCCCAGCGATGACCGTCCATCAAGGATGTAAAACCAAAAATGGTTGTAAAAATTAGTAGGGCAAAAGCCATTTGCGAAAAAAATGACAGTGTTCCAAAGGAAGATAGGAACACATAGATGAAAGCATTTAATGAAACAAAATGAAATACAGCGGTTATTTTGTGCTTAAGGGAATAGACAGGAGCATATTTTTCTAGGGCATAAACATCATCGACACCTTGTTTTGGGAAGCGCTGTGCAACATCAACTGGACGCCAACCCGTAGGCATAAACCATAGTTTAAACTTATCGGACCAATTTTTTGTATGCCAAGCATCTTGTACCAATCCCCAAAGATGTTGAAAGTTGATCAGGATTGGATTCCATGTCCTGACGGGTTTTAGAGTTCCATAAACACAGGGAACCTCGTCTAGTTCTTCCTGAAAAGTACCGAAAAGCCTGTCCCAAACGGAAAAAATAGCGGCTAAATTTTTATCTACATATTCTGGATTGATTGCGTGATGTACTCTGTGTTGTGAAGGAGTGACTAAAATGTATTCTATCCAGCCAAGTTTACCGATATGGCGCGTATGGTACCAAAATTGCCCAAATAAATGCAAAGGAGCCAATACAGTGATGATATTGTGAGGGACACCCAATAGTGCTGCTGGAAGTAAAAATAGCGCACCAAAACCTATAAGACTAGAAATACTTTGACGCAAGGCACAGGCCAAATTAAATTCTTCACTACTGTGATGTACAACATGTCGATTCCAAAAAACATTGATTGAATGATTGAGTCGATGATTCCAATAACTGGCAAAATCAATGCAGACAAACGCAATGAAGTAAAGGAGAACACTTTCTTCCATAGTAACAACCGCCAATTGTTCGCGTAAGAAGGGATAAGAAATCACAATAATTCCTATGCCAAGTAAATCCTTAAGTAAATTTGTTGTCCCAGAGCTTAAGCTAGAAATGGTATCCATTAAGGTATAGGTCTGCTTTTTTTTCCAGGCACCGTATAGGATTTCCAGTAAAACTAATACCATAAAGCTCGGTACGGCAATCAATAAAATATTCGCGTACATCTCCATATTCTACATAATTTTATGGAAAGTTACGAATTAATTTTTTCCAACCAACACCCATTGACCACTCCTGATCAAGGGTTCAGCCTGTTTATATTTTATCGTCTTGTTTTCACCCGTAACATTATTCTTGATATTGACCTGATCGTTTCGACCTATTTTTGGAAGTTCACGTGTAATTGTCTCCACCGTTTGACGTTGAGGTGCACTGGCACCAGCTCCCACAGCACGCAGTTTTGCGGCTAATTCTTCCGTATTGAGGACATCGTCTTTAGATGTTTTTAAATTATCTTTTCGACCTTGGCGTTTAGCTTCTTTAATTGAAGTGTCTTGAGAAGGAATACTTCCCTTCAATAAGAATGAAATTACTTCTCTATTCAAACGGCCAATCATTCCTTTAAATAATTCGAAGGCTTCAAATTTATAAATCAACAAAGGGTCTTTTTGTTCGTGAACGGCTAATTGGACAGATTGTTTTAATTCGTCCATTTTGCGCAAATGGTTTTTCCAAGCTTCATCGATGAGTGCTAGGGTAATATTTCGTTCAAAATCTTCAATCAAGTGTTTCCCTTTGGTTTGATAGGCTTTTTCTAATTGGGTGACAACATTGAGGGTTTTGTTTCCATCGGTAAAGGGAACAACAATTTTTTCAAAGCTATTTCCAGGACGCTCATAGACGTTTTTAATTACTGGGAATGTGAGCGTTGCATTGATCTCACCTTTCTGTTTGTAATAGTTAAATGTGGTTTCATAGAGTTTGTCAATCAATTCTCCTTCGGCCATATCCTCAAATTCGTTTTGAAGGACTGGTGCGGTAATGGAAAATGTACTGATGATTTGAAATTCAAAGTTTTTGAAGTCGTTAGAAGCTTTGTTGTTCAACACTATATCCTCACAGGTTTCAAACAACATATTGGCGATGTCCACTTTTAAGCGATTGCCTTCCAAAGCATGTTTTCTGCGTTTGTAGATTACTTCTCTTTGCGCATTCATCACATCGTCATATTCCAACAAGCGTTTACGAACACCAAAGTTGTTCTCTTCCACTTTCTTTTGGGCGCGTTCAATGGATTTTGTCATCATGGAATGTTGAATTACTTCTCCTTCTTCTAGCCCCATGCGGTCCATTACTTTGGCGACCCTATCCGAGCCAAACAAACGCATAAGGTTGTCTTCTAAAGAAACAAAGAATTGAGAACTTCCTGGATCTCCTTGACGTCCAGAGCGACCTCTCAACTGACGGTCAACCCGACGAGAATCGTGGCGTTCGGTTCCAATAATGGCAAGTCCTCCTGCGGCTTTTACTTCTTCTGAAAGTTTGATGTCAGTTCCACGACCAGCCATGTTGGTGGCGATTGTAACTACTCCAGGGTTTCCTGCTTCGGCGACAATATCTGCTTCTTTTTTGTGCAATTTCGCATTGAGAACATTGTGTTTCACCTTTCGAATGTTCAGCATTTTACTCAGTAATTCTGAAATCTCTACTGAGGTAGTTCCAATCAAAATAGGTCTTCCAGCCTGAGATAGTTTTGTTACTTCCTCTATAACGGCGTTGTATTTTTCTCGTTTGGTTTTATAAATTAAATCATCCTCATCTTTTCGCGCGATAGGTCGATTGGTTGGGATTTCTACAACATCTAGTTTATAAATTTCCCAAAATTCCCCAGCTTCTGTAACTGCTGTTCCTGTCATTCCAGTAAGCTTGTGGTACATGCGGAAATAATTTTGAAGGGTAACCGTAGCAAATGTTTGGGTAGCAGCTTCGATTTTGACGTTTTCTTTGGCTTCTATGGCTTGGTGTAAACCGTCGGAGTATCGTCTTCCATCCATGATACGTCCAGTTTGCTCGTCAACGATCATGACTTTATTGTCCATTACCACATATTCTGTATCTTTTTCAAAAAGGGTATAGGCTTTAAACAATTGAGTCATTGTGTGAATGCGTTCACTTTTAATACCGAAGTCTTTGAATAAAATTTCTTTTTCTGCCGCTTCTTGTTCAGGCTCTAGCGTTTTATTTTCAATTTTCGCGATCTCGGTTCCAATGTCGGGTAAAACAAAAAAGCCCTTGTCTTGAACACTTTCAGAAAGGTATTCTACTCCTTTATCGGTCAATTCAACCGAATTGTTTTTTTCATCAATTACAAAGTACAATTCGGCGTCAATGACATGCATTTCACGATTGTTGTCTTGCATGTAGGTATTCTCTGTTTTTTGAAGAAGCTGTTTAACCCCTTCTTCGCTTAAGAATTTGATGAGGGCTTTATTCTTGGGTAATCCGCGATAAACACGCAACAATAGAATTCCTCCTTCTTCTGTGTTTCCTTCCGCAATTTTCTTTTTAGCCTCAGATAAAACAGAAGTTAAGATTGTACGTTGTTTGCTGTATAAATCGGCTACCTTGGGTTTTAATTCGTCAAATTCATGGCGATCTCCTTCTGGAATAGGCCCTGATATAATTAATGGTGTACGAGCATCGTCAATCAAAACCGAGTCAACTTCATCTACAATCGCAAAATGATGTTTGCGTTGGACAAGGTCTTCGGGTGTGTGCGACATATTATCGCGTAAATAATCGAACCCAAATTCATTGTTTGTACCATAAGTAATGTCAGCCAAATAGGCCTTTCGTCTCGCTTCACTATTGGGTTGATGGTAGTCAATACAGTCAACACTTAAACCGTGAAATTCAAAGATAGGCGACATCCATGCGCTATCTCGTTTGGCTAAATAGTCATTCACCGTTACAAGGTGAACTCCCTTTCCGGATAGTGCATTGAGGTAAACGGGTAAGGTAGCGACAAGGGTTTTTCCTTCTCCTGTTTGCATTTCAGCAATTTTACCTTGGTGCATGGCGATTCCACCAATCAGTTGAACATCATAATGAACCATGTCCCAAAGAATCGCTTTTCCTGCTGCATCCCATTGGTTTGCCCACAATGCTTTTTCACCTTTCAAGCTGACGTAATCTTTGTCTTGAGAAAGTGATCGATCAAATTCATTTGCAGTAACCTCTATACTAGTATTGTGCATGAATCGCACAGCAGTTTCTTTTACAACGGCAAAAGCTTCGGGGAGTATAGCAAGAAGAACTTCTTCAGTTTGTTCTAGCGCGTCCTTTTCGAGTTGATCGATGCGATTATACAGTCGCTCGCGTTCATCAATATCTTCGAGTGAAAGAATGGTTTCTTTGTGTGCATCAATTTCGGTATCAAAGGGAGCACGCCCCTCTTTTATCTTGGCCTTGAACTCAAGTGTTTTGGCTCTAAGTTCGTCGTGACTTAGTTGTTCCAAGGCTGCTTTGTGGCTTTTTATGGCATCTACAAGGGGCAAGATGGACTTGAGGTCTTTTTTTGTTTTATCGCCAACAAAGGCTTTCAAGAGATTGTTTAAAAAACTCATATTCTATTTAGGCATTTTCTACTCAAATGTAGTCAAAAAAAAAGCCTCAAAACGAGACTTTTATAATTTTGGGTTGTTAATATTCATCCTCGTTCCAAAGATAATCTTCATCAGAAGGGAAGTCAGGCCATATTTCTTCTATAGATTCATAAATATCACCTTCATCCTCCATGGATTGAAGATTTTCTACAACTTCAAGAGGAGCTCCCGTTCTGATTGAAAAATCGATCAATTCATCTTTTGAGGCTGGCCAAGGTGCATCACTTAAATAAGAAGCTAATTCTAATGTCCAATACATGACTTTTTTTTTGCAAAAATACTTGTTTCAAGCTAATGTGCAAGTTATTTTTCTATTTTCGACTCGGGTCCCATTTAATTTCTGGAAGATTTAGGTCTTGGGTGAACTTTCTTGAGAGAGTAAAGAGGTAATCGGAAAGGCGATTGATGTAAAATATAATTTCTGAATCAACAGTTGTAAGTTCTTTTAATTCAGTGATATATCGCTCTGCTCTTCGACATACACAGCGCGCCAAATGTGCGTGTGATACAAGGGGATGTCCTCCTGGAATAACAAAGTTTTTTAGCGGTGGAAGTTTGTCTGTGATTTGATCAATATTTTGTTCCAATTGAAGTACATCAGTTGCATTTATCTTTTCAATTGAAAATTTTTCGCTGTCATTGGCCAGTTGAGAACCAATAGTCATTAAATTGCGTTGAATGTTAATGAGATCATCCTTCAAATCACGATCAGCATGATCTCGTATGGCTCCGATCCAACTGTTTAATTCATCTATGGTGCCATATGCTTTTATACGAATATCGTGTTTTGGTACTCTTTTTCCAGAAAATAAGCTTGTTGTACCATCATCACCTGTTTTGGTGTAAACTTTCATCTTTCGCATTTAATTTTTCTTTTTTTCTCGCTTCATATTTCCTTCTAAACCCCATTCTTGTATTTTTTTTAGGAGGATTGAACAGGTACTTTTTAATGATAAAATATCCGGCAACGAGCCCCAAAACCAAGAGAAAAGTTTGATTCATGCTGCAAAGCTACTATAATTGTTGGAGTTAAAGTGGAGAAAATACGTTAAAAAGAAGCCTTGTCTTTTAATCGACCGCTTATACTTATGCACAATAAGAGCACAAAGAGGAAGCTAGCCCAACGGGCCAGATAATCTCCGTAAATCGTGTAAAAGGTTAAATGGTCATTCAATTTAACCTTAGCTTTTAAGGCACCTTGTTCAGCATAGGCTAACTGATGCGTGATTTCACCCTTTGCATTGATGAATGCAGAAATCCCTGTATTTGCAGATCGCGCTATCGCACGACGGTTTTCAATGGCACGCAAGCGAGCATAGCTCAGTAGTTGTTGATGCCCTTGGGTGTTTCCCCACCAGGCATCGTTGGTTACGATACTGAGAAATTGGGCACCTTTGCGCACATATTCGGTTGTATATGCTCCATAAATGGATTCATAGCAGACAATTGGGGCGGTTTTTACTCCTTCAGAATTTTGAAATACAGTGCGGTATTCTTGTACCCCCCTTGTGGCAATAGTTCCGCCAAAGTCCAATAAGAATTCTCCCATTAGCGGAGCTAGAACAGCTTTGTACGGCATATATTCGACCCCAACAACGAGTTTAGATTTATGGTACAATTGATCTGCTTTTTTGTCTTGAAACTGAAATACTGAATTGTATACGTCATACCAGCCACCAGATCGCAGGGCGTTGGCTGTAGGAGAAGGCAACTCCTTGGATGGAGGATACATACGATAGGATTGTGCACCGGTCACCAGGGAGAGTTTAGGGTGTTTGGCGTTAAATTTTTTTAATGATGAATAAAAAGGGTTTGATTTATAGTTCGATAAGTTAAATCCGGTTCCTTCGTCTAAAAAGCCTTCAGGAGTGAGGAGATAGTCCGTAGAACTGCTCAGGTAATCTTGAGTAATTTCTTCCGTCATACTGAGAAGTTGTTCGTTGCTTAACAGGTATTTTTCTTCATAAGGATCAAGATTGGGCTGGAGAACTATAACTTCCACTTCTTTCGATGAAGGTTGATCTGTTTGGTACAATAAAAGAGAAATGGCAATGGGAATTCCTATCCATATCAAGTTAGGTAGATAGCCCTTTATAGCAGTTTTTAGATCTTTCTTTTGTTGGTAAAAGCGAAACCATTTTAAGCCAATTAAATTGAGCAATAAGACCCATAAAGTACCGCCAAACGCTCCTGTATATTCATACCACTGTATCCACAAAATTGACTCAGAAAATACATTGCCCAAATTGAGCCAAGGCCATGAAAATTCCCAATTCAGGTGAAACTTTTCAAAAGCCATCCAAAATGAAATTAAAAATAGATGACTTGTAACTCTGGGAAGACGTGTTAATGACCAGCGGTACAGGGTAAAAATAATCGCGTAAAAGCTACTGTTACAAACAATGGCAAAAGCCGCCCCAAATAAGGTTGAATTATAGATCCACCAAGTCGTTATGATATTCCAAAGAAAGAAACCAAGATAACTGTATAAAAAAACCGCAAGACTTTTTCTTTTTGTCGCTGAAATATTGATTTCTTCTACTAAAAATAGCATGGGGATCAGTCCAAAAAAGGAAAAAAAAGCAAGTCCATAGGTGGGCCATGCCAATCCAAGTAATAATCCACTGCTTAACGAAAGGGCTAGAAAACGTTTCACTTTAACCGATTTTTTTTTAGTGTTAAACAAAGTAAGGGAAAAAGTATTTTGTTTCACTATTTTTAAACTTGATAAAAATTGTAAATTGAAAAAAAATTCATTTATGCTTAGAAAAGCAATCCCTCATCTGTTTACTTCACTAAATTTATTGTGTGGATGTTTGGCTACCTTTTTTGCTTTTTCCCATCAGTTCAATTCGGCTCTAATGTTTGTTGCTTTGGGAGTTTTCTTTGATTTTTTTGATGGATTTTTTGCCCGCCTTTTAGGGGAGGAAAGTTCTCTGGGTGTTCAGCTTGATTCCTTGGCAGATTTGATTAGCAGTGGACTCGCACCGGGGGTTTTGATGTATCAATTATTTGTGCTTTCAGGCGTTAAGAATATTGACTTTAGTTTTACATTGATTCCAGATTTTGCTTTTGTTTTCACGGTTGCCCCATTGGCAATCATAGGATATAGCATCACTGTTGGGGCAGCTTTTAGACTGGCAAAATTTAATTTGATTACTGATCCCTTACCTTATTTTCGAGGATTGCCAGCCCCGGCAAATGCATTAATGATTATGGGCTTACCAATGATCTTTCGTCATCCTTATCTGGTGCAATTAAATGATTATTTGATGAATCCCATTAGTTTGACAGTGTGTTGCTTTATTTCTGTCATTTTAATGAATATTCATTGGAAAATGTTTTCATTAAAGTTTTCAGGAGGAATGATGTCTTTGTTGTTTCCAGTTCTATTGCTCATGATAGCAACTGTTTTATTCATTTACTTTGGAATAGCCTCTCTTTCGGGTATAATCGTTATTTATATTCTTTTGAGCTCGATAAAATTCTTTTTTAAAATTTGATCTTCTTTTTGCGCAATTCAAAGTTCTGACCCAAATATACTTTCCGTACCATCTCATCCTGAGCCAATTCTTCTGGGCTACCTGCCTTTAAAATCTTCCCTTCAAACATTAAATAAGTCTTATCGGTTATGGCGAGGGTTTCTTGTACGTTATGATCGGTTATGAGTATCCCAATATTTTTGTTTTTTAAATGGGCAATGATTCGTTGAATGTCTTCTACCGCAACTGGGTCAACACCCGCAAAAGGTTCGTCGAGTAATACAAACTTTGGACTGGTGGCCAATGCACGTGCAATTTCAGTACGACGACGTTCTCCTCCTGAGAGTAGGTCACCTCGGTTTTTTCGAATGTGATTTAAACCAAATTCTTCTAGCAATTCCTCCATTTTTTCTAACTGGGCTTTCTTGCTCAATTTGGTCAATTGGAGTACACTTAAAATATTATCTTCCACACTCAGCTTTCTAAAGACAGAAGCTTCTTGGGCAAGGTATCCAATCCCATTTTGTGCACGTTGATACATGGGGAAGGTGGTGATTTCTTCATTGTCCAAAAAAATGGCACCATCGTTTGGTTTGACCAAACCAACAATCATGTAAAATGAAGTTGTTTTCCCTGCCCCATTGGGTCCCAATAGACCAACAATTTCTCCTTGATTCACTTCCAAGGAAATACCATTGACCACCTTGCGGCCTCGATATGATTTTTCAATTTCTTTTGCGCGTAGTTGCATCTTATTGTTGGTTTTGTTCGAGTGCTTCCCAGTATTCAAAAGCTCTTCGTAGATGTGGAATTACAATTGTTCCGCCCACCAATGTAGCAATTTCAAGACTTTCTACCACGGCGGCTTTCGAAACCTTATGTTTATAGCATTCTTCTAAATGATAACGAATACAGTCGTCGCAACGTAAGACAGTTGATGCTACGAGTCCCATTAACTCTTTACTACTTTTGTCTAACGTCCCCGGTTGATAGGTATTAGCATCCAAGTTAAATATACGTTTTATTATTTTTGAATTTTCATTCAAAAGCTTTTCATTCATTTTTGAACGATAGGCATTAAATTCTTCGACGAGCTTATTCATTGTTTTTTTGTTGTCGTTTAAATACAATTTTAGAAATCACAATACTGACTTCATATAAAATTAAAATTGGGATGGTTACGATGATTTGACTTGCAATGTCTGGGGGTGTTATAATAGCTGAAATACTCAATACAATTACGATTGCAAATTTCCTGTTGCTGCGTAAAAAGTTTGGCGTTACTATACCAATTTTGGTCAAAAAATACATTAATATGGGTAACTCAAAGATGAAGCCAGCAGAAAGTACAGCGGCACGAAGTAAGCCAATATAGCTATCGAGATCAAAGTCGTTGAAGACCTCGTTGCTTACTGTATAACTTCCTAAAAAATTAATGGAGAGGGGAGTGACAATATAATATCCAAACAGAACCCCCATAAAAAATAAGATAGAAGCAACAAAAATAAATCCACGGGCATTTTTACGCTCATTGGCATGCAAGCCTGGACGAATAAAACGCCAAAATTCCAATAAAACAAAAGGGAAAGCTATGATAAAACCAGCGGTTATAGAGGTCCATAAATGTGCTGAAAATTGCCCAGACACAGCTCTACTTTGAATACGAAAGGGGAGTTCTTGAATACAGAAGCTTGTTCCTTGTCCCATCATTTTTGAGATATTACAGAAAAGTTCGTAGGTCCAGAAATCTGCTTTTTTTGGTCCAAAAATGAGGGTGTCAAAAATAAAGTCCTTTGCAATAAATGCTAACGTAGCTACAATTATGATGGCCAAAGAAGAACGAATTAAATGCCATCGTAATTCTTCCAAATGATCCAAAAAAGACATTTCATTCTCTGTACTCATTCGCTAATTTCTTTTTTAAGGCTATCTGAAAAATGAAATACACCAAAGTATTTATCTAATTTAATGGGTAAAGTTTTTTTTTGGACGTGAAATATTTTGGTTTTATTTAACAATTCTTCGATTCTTTTGTATTGAAAATTCTTTACTAAATGTTATATTTATGGATACAAATGTAAAATATTTGATCTAAAGCACTTCACTCTTTAATGCAATTAACAGAAGAATTAAAAAAACATTTTGGCTTTTCAACCTTTAAGGGTTTACAAGAAGAGGTCATCAAAAATGTATTAGCGCGTAAAAACAGTTTTGTTCTTATGCCAACTGGGGGTGGAAAATCATTGTGTTATCAATTGCCAGGATTGATGTGTGAGGGGACAGCCATTGTTGTTTCTCCGTTAATTGCCCTAATGAAAAACCAAGTTGATACCATTCGAGGTATTTCACAAGAAGAAGGAGTTGCTCATGTATTAAATTCTTCATTGACAAAAACAGCAATTGAGAAGGTGAAGGATGATATTCGCCAAGGAATTACCAAACTTTTGTTCGTAGCACCAGAGTCATTGACAAAACAAGAAACACTTACTTTTCTTAAGCAAAGCAAAATTTCCTTTCTGGCCATAGACGAAGCCCATTGTATTTCTGAATGGGGACATGATTTCCGGCCCGATTACCGCAACCTTCGTTTTATGCTTGAGCAAATAGATCAAGATCTTCCTGTTATCGCCCTCACTGCTACTGCCACCCCCAAAGTGCAGGAGGATATTATTAAAAATCTTCAAATTACTGATGCAACCGTTTTTAAAGCTTCTTTCAATCGTCCCAACCTGTATTATGAGATTCGTTCAAAAACAGAAGATGTAGAAACTGACATAATCAAATTCATCAAAGAAAGGAAAGGGAAATCAGGAATCATATACTGTCTCTCGCGCAAGAAAGTAGAACAATTAGCACAAACTCTCCAAGTAAATGACATTAATGCAATTCCTTATCATGCTGGGTTAGATGCGAAAACACGGGTAAAAAATCAAGATGCCTTTTTAAAAGAAGAATGCGATGTGGTTGTCGCCACCATTGCCTTTGGGATGGGAATTGATAAGCCCGACGTGCGCTTTGTCATTCATCATGACATTCCCAAAAGTATAGAGAGTTATTACCAAGAAACTGGTCGTGCTGGACGCGACGGAGGTGAAGGCCATTGTTTGGCTTTTTATGCCTACAAAGACATTGAGAAGCTGGAGAAATTTATGTCGGGAAAACCAGTGGCAGAACAGGAAATAGGTTTAGCCTTATTGAATGAAATGGTTGCCTATGCCGAGACCTCCATCTCACGCAGAAAATTTATTTTGCATTATTTTGGCGAGTCCTTTGATAACGAAACGGGCGATGGAGGAGACATGGACGATAATGTTCGTTTTCCAAAAGCAAAAGTAGAGGCAATGGAGGAGCTAAATTTGTTGCTTCAGGCCATTGAAAAAACCCGTGAACAATTCAAAGCTAAAGAAGTTGTCAAAACATTGATCGGAGAACAAAATGCAATTTTAAACAGCCATCATACGGCACAATTACCCATTTTTGGTCAGGGGAAATATAAAAATGATTCCTTTTGGATGGCCTTAATTCGTCAAGCTAATGTCGCTGGTTTTTTGACTAAAGACATCGAAACCTATGGTGTCCTAAGATTGACTGAAAAAGGGAAGGCATTTAAAGCTTCTCCTCAATCGTTTATGATGACAGAAGATCATAGCTATACCTACAAAGCAAAGCAAATATCATCGATTCAAAAGGACGTTGTAAGTGATCTTGCCTTAAAAAAGGAATTGATTCACTTGCGCAAGAAAGTAGCTGATGAACACGAAATTCCTCCTTATACTGTATTTCAGGAATCATCCATCAATGATATGACCTTGAAATATCCAATCAACATAGAGGAGTTGAAAAATATTAATGGCGTTGGTGAAGGAAAGGCAAAGAAATATGGAGGCCCCTTTTTAACATTGATTCAAAACTATGTCAATGAAAATGAGATTACACGACCAGACGATTTAATTGTCAAAAGCACCGGAGCAAATTCTGGACTTAAGCTCTATATGATCCAAAGTGTTGACCGTAAGCTTCCTCTTGATGATATTGCTTCAGCAAAAGGGATGAATATGTCTAGCTTCATTAGTGAAATGGAGACAATTGTTTACGCAGGAACCAAATTAAACATCAGTTATTGGATAGATGAAATCTTAGACGAAGACCAGCAAGAAGAGCTCCATGAATACTTTATGGAAGCTGAAACCGACGATATTACCCATGCACTAGAAGAGTTTGATGGAGATTTTGAAGAAGAAGACATTCGTTTATTCCGCATTAAATTTCTTAATGAAGTAGCAAATTAATTGCGCAATAACTCTTTTGAATCCCTTATATTTGCGTTCTAAACATAAAAAAATGCAGGACGGCTTATACGCAAAATTCACTACCTCCAAAGGAGAAATTATCGTTTCATTAACCCATGACAAAACCCCGGGAACAGTTGGGAACTTTGTTGCTTTAGCAGAAGGAACACAAGAAAACAAAGAGAAACCGGCAGGAATTCCCTATTACGATGGTTTAAATTTTCATCGTGTTATCCCCGACTTTATGATCCAAGGGGGCTGTCCACAAGGCTCTGGTATGGGAGGTCCTGGGTACCAATTTGCAGATGAATTTCATCCCGAACTTCGTCACAATAAGGCAGGTGTATTGTCTATGGCAAATGCTGGACCTGGCACCAATGGGAGTCAGTTTTTTATTACCCACGTTGCAACCCCATGGTTAGACGACAAGCATACCGTTTTTGGTTTTGTTCAAGAAGGACAAGATGTAGTTGATGGTATAGCTCAAGGTGATACCCTAGAAAAGCTAGAGATTCTTCGTGTTGGATCTGCTGCTGAAGCATTTGATGCTGTGGCCTCTTACAACAACCTCGAAGCCGATTTACGCAAGCGAATGGAAGAAGAAAAAGCAAAACAAGCCAAAGCACTGGAGGGAATTACTGAAGGATTTACTCAAACAGAGAGTGGTTTATTCTATCTTATAGATGCTGATGGAGAAGGTGATAAACCCGAAAAAGGAAATAGTGTTAAAGTACATTATAAAGGAGAACTACTCGACGGTACTGTGTTTGATTCTTCCTTCAAGCGAAACGAACCTATTGAGTTCAGTCTTGGTGTTGGTCAAGTTATTCCAGGATGGGACGAGGGAATAGCTCTTTTAAACAAAGGCGCTAAAGCTACCTTTATTATCCCTTCTGATTTAGCCTATGGGGCCGCTGGAGCTGGGGGCGTTATACCACCAAATGCTACCCTAAAGTTTGTGGTTGAATTGGTCGATTTTAAATAAAGAATCCAGCAGGTTCATTTCCTGCTTTCCACTTTATATTGCACCCTAAGCTTGGATATTGCTTATTTGAGATAGGGTGTTTTTTTAGCATTAAATCAACGGCATTTTGTAAATCTTCTCCACTAATGGGAATGTTATTTCCAGGGCGAGAGGCATCATATCTTCCGCGATAGACCAATTTGTATTTTTCATCCAAGAGGTAAAAGTCAGGTGTACAGGCTGCAGCATAGGCTTTGGCAACAGACTGATTCTCATCATATAAATAGGGAAAAGTAAAGGCTTTTTCAATGGCCAAAGCCCGCATGTGTTTTGGGTGATCTGCAGGATAATTTTCTACCTCATTACTAGAAATGGCAATAGTGTTAATGCTCTTTTGTTTATTTTTTTTTGCAAAGGCAACCAAATGGTCTAAAAGATGAACAACATAAGGACAATGATTGCACATAAAAACAATGAGAGTACCCTTTTCTCCAGCATGCTCACCAAGCGATTCCATGTTTTTAGTGACCACATTTGGCAAGATAAAAGGTGGAGCAATTGTCCCCAAAGGGAGCATATTAGATTCTGTTAAGGACATGTTTTTTTTTATTTCATAAAATTATGTAAATTAAAAGAATTATAATTATGATATCATGAAAACAATGCAAGACTGGCTAGACGCATATGCGGTTAGCCACCAAAACAAAACAAATAAAGCCATCCACTTTGTTTGTGTTCCTTTAATCGTTTTTTCTGTTGTAGGGCTAATCATGTCTATTCCCAACGTAATTTTAAAAGAATTATCGGGAATTAATTCTGATTTAATTGCCAACTGGGCTATGGTTACTTTGATACCCATTATGTTTTTTTATTTGCGTTTGTCAGTAAAAATGGGCATCTTGATTTTTGCTTTCTTATTGGCCTGCATTTTTGGTAACGCCCAAATTGCTGCCTCTTTTTCTTTATGGCAAATTTCTTTGGGGATTTTTGTTGTCGCATGGATAGGACAGTTTTACGGTCACAAGCTAGAAGGCGAAAAGCCTTCCTTTTTTGATGATTTAAAATTCTTGTTGATTGGTCCTGCTTGGATTTTAGATGATATTTTCTTTAAAAAACAAGCGTGATAGAATTCGATAATTTTGAACAGGTAGATTTTCGAGTAGGAACTGTCCTTGAGGTAGATGAATTCCCCAATGCGATAAAGCCAGCCTATCAACTGACCATAGATTTTGGTCATTTAGGTATTTTAAAATCTTCTGCACAGATCACATCCACCTACTCAATTGATGAACTTGTGGGCCGTCAGGTGGTTGCAGTAGTTAATTTCCCAGTTAAAAAAATAGCCGATTTTAAAAGTCAATGCCTTGTGCTAGGAGCAACACAAGGCAATGATGTTTTTTTACTTTCCCCTCAGCTAAGTATTCCAAACGGACAGGTTGTGCGTTAATTACATAAAGTCTGCATAAAACAGCATGTTCGCATATAATTGCTGTGTGCCCAACCAAAATGCACGGAAGTTTGTATTGTCAGTCATTAACAAGATAGACCCTCTACCCATTGATTTCACTTTAAAGGGAACCGATTCTTTCAGTAAAGCTAGTTGCTCTTCAGAAATATATCCACTTAAAAGTGGGTTATTGGTATATTGAATCGGATTATCGTAGCTGTTTTCTTCCGGATCCATGAATATTCTTGAATTTCTAAAAAGCGCAAGATTGGTGTCTTCTAGGCCAAAATTGATTGGATGAGACCGATCGATCTTTGCATTAAAAATTGCTCCTCCAATGGCTTGAGCTCCTATAAACTTTCCTTGATTGACAAAAGACACATCTTTAGCCACCAGCTCTGTTGACCTGAACTCTTCTTCAATTAGCTCTTGTTTGTTTGCCCACTTAATCGCATCTCGGTAAGCAACGAGATGTCCACCGTTTTTCACCCATTCTTTAATGTTTTTTGTAGCTTGATTTAATAGACTTCCTGTATAACTTGGTAAAATGATATGGGTGTATTTGTTTAAATCAACCCGAGCCATTGACTTGACGTCAATTTTAGTAACAGGCATTTGGTATTGCGTATCCATTAAATGCCATATTTCACCTGCATCATAGCTTCGCACACCATCGCCTACCAAGAGGGCTACCTTAGGCATTTTGATGGTTTCAAAATTTCGCGATCCCAAGTCAATCCCTTGGGTTAGACCTGTACTTACACTATAGATATTTAGTTGTGCTTCTTCTGCGACTTCTTGCATTAGTTTGTGAAGGTCTTCTGCTTCGATTGACTGATTGGCCACGGGCACCATTAAGGTACCGTAATCGTATGATCTTCCTTCCAAAGAAAGTGTTTGCATACTCACCTTTACTCGTACTCCAGCCGCGAGTAATTTGTAGATTGCTTTTGGGGAATAATACCCATGTCCCTCAAACAAATAAGCATAGGTTGCTTTGGTGACCTCTTTTATTTTTGGAGTTTCAAACGAAATTAACTCTTCCCCAGCATAGCTTAAATCTTTGGTTCGCGTGGAATTAAGATCAAAAGCATGGGGTAATGTCCAAGCCGATACATCATAGAAGAGGCTGTCTTCAAAAGTGGTTTGCTCGTTGAAAATGGCTTGAACCAAGCGTTGTTTTTTTTGTTCCAAGGGGACGACAAAACTATTTTCGGCGGCAAAACGATCTCCACCACTTTGTAGTGGTTTTTTTAATCGATGTACTTTAATCTTGTGGCGAAGAAGTATTTCAGCTAAACGATAGGAGGTTGCCGCGTCTTTTTGATTTCCAAAGACAATGGCCTTGTCTTTCATTTTAGAAGCCTCGGCGCGTGCATTTTGATAAAAACTACGTTGGAAGTCGAGCAAGTCAGTTCGTAAAGCATTGGCTGCCTTTAAAGTTGAAAGCGCAGTCGTAAATTGATTTCGGATAGTGAAAGCAAAGGTGAGGAGTCCATTGGCTGTTTCTTGTGCATGACCTCGGGAGCTGGCTTGTTCAAACAAAATCCCTATGCTTCCATTTACATCGGGATAGGTAGATCCTTTTCCGTAGTAAAAGTCATCATAGTCTTCTTCTGTATAATAGAGCGAACCAATTTTATTGAGTGCTTCTTCATGAAATTTCCCAATTGCAGCGGTTAGTTCTTGGTTTTTTTTTGGTGTCAAAGGATTCACACGTGATTGTATACCCGGTTGAAAGAAGAAGCTTTCATTGGTACCCATTTCATGATGATCGGTCAATACATTGGGTAGCCAGTCGGTGAAACTTGCAATACGCGCCTTGGATTCATTAAGTTGAACCGGTAACCAGTCTCGGTTCATATCGAACCAATAGTGGTTGGTTCTGCCCCGTGGCCATGCTTCGTTATATTCTCGATCGTTTGAATCGGGTGTAATATTTTGTGCCTTGTGGGAGTTTGCCCATTGCGAAAAGCGTTGAAGTCCATCGGGATTAAAACTAGGATCAAATAGAATGACGGTATTGTCGAGCATTTCGAGTACCTCAGGACTTCGGGAAGCAGCCAAATGGTATGCTACTAGAAGCCCCGCATTGGCGCCACTTGGTTCATTTCCATGAATGGAAAACCCTTGATACACCACCACTGGCATATCTTCAGTAGCCAGGTTTTGACCATTGGGTTCACTTAATTGAATGTGGGCCGCTTTTATCGCAGCTAGATTCGAATGGTTCTTGGGACTGGTGATCGTCAACAAAAGTAATGGACGATCTTCATAGGTTACTCCTCTATTTTCAATCTGAATTCTGTCAGATGCTGCAGCTAGGGTTCGCATATACTCAGAAAGTTTATCATGACTAACATGCCACTTCCCAACTGGATGGCCAATTACCTCTTCAGGAGTGGGTATCTCAGAATTATAGTTTTGATTTTCGGGAAGAAAATAAGAGGCGTCTTCTTGTGCAAAAAGAAATTGTGCACTTAAGAGCAAAAGGAAAATAGAGAGTAGTTGTTTCATTTTGATTTTATTTTTATCCTAATGTAAAAAAAAACCGCTTCAGTAGGAAGCGGTTTTTTACATATTTACGTTTTGGTTAGATATCTTCGAAATTCAGATCAGTAAAACCGTTACTATTCTGTGCAGCTGCAAAATGATTGTTTTTTTCCGAAGAATAATTTTTTTGATGTCGTTCACTGATTACTTCATCTCCACGCTCTTTGATGATGAAATTCATCATGTCACCAAGGGTGTCTTTAAACTCGGTAAAATCTTCTTTGTACAGGTATATCTTATGTTTCTTGTAGTAAAATGTTCCGTCTTCGTTGGTGAATTTTTTACTTTCGGTTATTGTAAGGTAATAATCGCTTGCTTTCGTTTCTCTAACATCAAAAAAGTAGGTTCGCCTTCCAGCGCGAAGTACTTTTGAGTATATCTCTTCCTGGGATAATTCCATCTTGTTTGTTCAATTTTGGTTAAAAAGCACTAAACTGTTTAGTGTTTTAGGTCAATTCATGGTAAATTTCTTAAAAAAAAATAAACAAAACAAATAATTAAGCAGTTTGCTCAAGTTGTTTTTTGACGAGTTTAAGATAGTGTCCGTCGACCTTGATTAATTCTTGATGATTTCCCTGCTGAATTATTTCACCATTTTCAAGAACAATTATTTTATCAGCATGCTTTACAGAAGAAACCCGATGACTTACAATGCAGGTAGTTTTATGTTGACTTACCCGATTTAAGCTTGATAAAATTTGTTCCTCTGTGTCGGCATCAACAGCAGACAGGCAATCGTCGAACAAAAGAATGGTAGGGTCTTTGATCAATGCTCGCGCAATTGAAATACGCTGTATTTGCCCTCCAGAAAGGGTAACCCCTCGTTCGCCCAACAGTGTTTGATAACCTTTGCTAAATTGCTCAATATTTTCATCTACAGCAGCTTCTTTTGCTGCCTGTTTAATTTCTTCTAGGCTAGCATCTGCCTTACCAAAACGGATGTTTTCTTCAATACTTTCTGAAAACAGGAAAGGATTTTGAGGAACATAGCCCATGGCATTACGAAGTTCTTTGAGTGCATAGTTGCGTATGTCTTTTTTGTCAATGGTAATCTGCCCTTCGCTCGGGTCATATAAACGCGCAATGAGTTCTAGCAGGGTTGTTTTTCCTGCTCCAGTTTTTCCAATGATACCCAGTGTTTCTCCTGGGTTAAGCGTAAACGATATGTCTTTCAAGGCTTTAATTCCCGTGTCTGGGTAGGTAAAGGAGACCTTGTCGAATACAATTTTCGCCTGTTCAATTGAAGAAGAGGAAGTGCCGTCTTTTATCGAAGGCTCTTCTTGAAGAAAGGCATTGATCCGTTTTTGTGATGCCTCAGCTTGTTGAACAATTGAGGTTACCCATCCAACTGTTGCAACTGGCCAGGTCAACATATTTACATAAATGATGAATTCTGCCAAAACCCCTATTTCGATCTCTCCAGCGATATATTGTTTCCCACCAACATAGATTACAAGTAAATTACTGAAGCCAATGAGAAGTATCATGAGGGGAAAAAACCAGGCCTGTATTTTGGCTAAAGCAACATTTTGATTCTTGCTTTCTTCTGATAATTCTGAAAAACTTTCTTCAATAGTATCTTGTAAATTATAGGACTTAATGATTCCAATTCCACTAAACACCTCTTGCGAAAAGCTAGATAATTTGGCCAAGGTCTCTTGGACTTTGGTACTGCGTATATTAATGGCACGGCTTAGTTTATAGATGGTGAGCGATAGTACTGGGAGGGGGAGTAGGGTGTAAAATGTCAAGCTTGGCGCAATATTGATCATATAGCTGATGACAATTACAAATAGAGCAAAGGTATTAATGCTGTACATAATTGCTGGACCAAAATACATACGCACCTTGCTCACGTCTTCGCTAATTCTACTCATTAAATCACCTGTTCTATTTTTTTTGTAAAAAGTGCTGCACAACAATTGATAGTGTTGGTAGACTTCATTTTTTAAATCAAACTCGATAAAACGAGAGACATTAATAATGGTTTGACGCATTAAAAAGGTAAAAAACCCAGACACAAATGATGCGGCTACAATCAAGGCAATATTCGTCAATAAAGCCGTTCGAAGATCAGTTGTATTGGTTTCTGCAGAACTGACAAAACGCTCAATAGCTGTCATGGAATTCCCCACAAGACGTGGCGTGAAAAGAGAAAATATACGTGCTACTATGGTAATTAAAATCCCCAGAAGCAATTTCCCACGATAGGTATAAAGGTATTTATTAAGGTATTGAAGTTCCTTCATGATTGATGCTTCAAAGGTAATCAAATGAAAAAGGGTAGTGTCATGGAAAAGAAAAAAATAAAATCAATTCATTTCCCAAGGGAAAGCACTATTTTTGTTCTGAAAATAAAGCTCTTTATACATGTTAACTCGTCGCCAAATTCGTGTGAAAGTAATGCAGGCAGTATATGCGCATTACAACGGTAACCATCAATCCCTTAAAGAAGGGGGAGCAGCGATCAAAAAAAGCTGCTTGGATATGGTTAATTTATATAGCACCAATTTAGCACTGTTCAAAGCTTTGTGGGATTTTAGTGCTGAGCAACACAAAATACAGTCCAAAGAACGAAAGAGTGATAATCCAATTAATGAGGATTATCCCTTTATATTGTCGATTGAACCCCTGGCTTTGATCGCAAAACATCCCTATTTAGCGAAAAAGATTGAATCCAATAAATTGACCATTTGGGAGATGGAATTCGATTATATCCGATTGCTTTTTAATACGATTACCTCCAGTCCTTTATACCTTGAATTCAAAGCAAAAGAATCAACAAGTTTTAAAACACAGCAAAATTTTTTAGTGAAATTGTTTAAGGATGTCATTGCACCTGACGAACGTCTTTTTCGCTTTATAGAAGATCTTAATATGCAATGGGTCGATGATCTTCCCATTGTAAACACCTATTTATTAAAGCAATTACGGAAACTTCGCGAAGACGACATGTCTTCTTTGGTTTTTCCTGACCTATCGCAAAAACAAGAAGATATTGATTTCGGAATTGGGTTGTTTGAAAAGGTAATTGTCAATGAGGAAAGTTTACAAAAAGAGTTCAGTGGAAAAACGCCCAATTGGGATCCAGATCGCATTGCAACTCTCGACAGTATTTTGATCAAAATTGCTATTGCTGAATTGATTTACTTTAAAGAGATTCCTCCAAAAGTAACCCTCAATGAGTATTTAGAACTGGCCAAAGAATATTCAACACCAAAGAGTAATCAATTCATTAATGGTGTTTTAGACAGTTTGGTAAAAGAGTACGCTCTGAATGACCGAATGAATAAAGAAGGTAGAGGGCTATTGGAATAATTTTTTTACATTTGTTTCGGAAAAAATAATATATAACATGAAAAAATATCTTGTATTTACATTGGCTGCAATTGCATTAACATTTACTGCATGTGGCGAAAACACTGAAAAGAAAGCAGCTGCTTCTGCAGTTGAGGCCTCTTCAGCAAAAGCTGTATCAAATTCACCTGTGATGACATTTGATAAAACCATCCACGATTTCGGAAATATACGTGAAGGAGAACGTGTTGAAACAGTTTTCACGTTCACCAACACAGGTAAGTCTGATTTAGTTATTGTAGATGCTCGTGGTAGCTGTGGATGTACTGTGCCTGAGTATCCAAAGAATACACCTATTGCTCCTGGAGCTTCAGCAAAAATCCGTGTAAGTTTTGACTCAAGTAATAAACCAAACTTACAGCAAAAAACAGTTACTATTTCTGCCAACACAGATTCAGGTCGTGAAACCATTCGTATTAAAGCAATGGTAGAAGCTGATCCTGTGAAAGAACAACAACGTCAAGCTGCAGCTGCTGCACGCTTACAACAAAACAACTAGTCCATGGATCAATTGCCCTTTTTATTATTAATGGTGGTGGTGTTTGTATTTTTCATCATCCTGCCACAACAACGTCGTCAAAAGAAAGAGAAGAACTTTATGAAAGCGCTCTCAAAAGGCGATCGCGTGATAACAAAGAGTGGTATGCATGGCAAAATTGCAGAATTGAATGATAAGGATGACACTTGTGTGGTGGAAACCCTAGCCGGTAAAATCAAAATGGAACGCTCAGCGATTTCATTGGAGTTGAGTGCTAAGCTCAACGCAAAAGATAAAAAGTAAGTCATTCTAATGTTCGATAACACGAAAGAGGCTATCTGAAAAATCATATTTTTTCAATCTGAACTCGTTTCAGATGCTAAGATATATTGAAAACAGTCATTTGAGATTCTGAGATATATTCAGAATGACAGGTTTTATGCTTTTCAGACAGCCTCTTTTTATTAGTGTAAAAATATTTTCGATGTACCACAAACTCGTCAGACCTATTTTATTCTTATTTGATCCAGAAAAAGTACACTATTTTTCTTTTTTTATGATCAAAGTTTTATCTGCTATACCAGGTGTATCCCTTGTTATTCGCTCACTATATCAGCTAAAGCACCCTTCTTTGGAACGAGAGGTATTTGGACTTAAATTTCCTAATCCAGTGGGTTTGGCCGCAGGTTTTGACAAAAATGCTGTTTTGTACAAGCAGCTATCTAACTTTGGTTTTGGCTTTATTGAAATTGGAACACTTACACCAAAAGCTCAACCAGGGAATCCAAAAAAGCGCCTTTTTCGTTTGTTGGAAGATCAGGCCATCATCAATCGAATGGGGTTCAATAACGAAGGCGTAGATGATGCCGTTAAACGTTTAAAGAAGAATTCAAATATATTGATAGGGGGTAATATAGGAAAGAACAAAATTACTTCAAACGAAGAAGCAGTCAACGATTATATCTATTGTTTCAATGCCTTGTTTGATGTTGTCGATTATTTTGTTGTGAATGTGAGTTCACCCAATACACCTAACTTACGGGCATTGCAAGACAAAGAACCTTTGACACATTTGTTGGCTACCCTAAAGGAGCTAAATGATACGAAAGAACATTCCAAACCCATCCTTTTAAAAATAGCACCAGATCTTACAAATGAGCAATTGATTGACATTGTAGACATTGTTACAACTGTAAAAATCGATGGAGTAATTGCGACCAATACCACCTTGGAACGTTCCAATCTAGCTTCATCCCCTGAGGTCACAGCCGAGGCGGGAGGCCTGAGTGGAAAACCTTTAAGTAAGCGAAGTACCGAAGTAATTCGTTTCCTGGTGAAAGAAAGTAACAATGCCTTTCCTATTATTGGAGTTGGTGGAATCCATTCGCCCGAAGATGCGCTCGAAAAACTTGATGCTGGAGCTGCACTCATCCAATTGTATACTGGTTTTGTGTACGAAGGACCTGCTGCGGTAAGAAACATAAATCGTGCAATCCTAAAAAGAACTCGCTAAACCCAACCTTTACGGCTAATGTTTTGTTACAAGTCTTTTGCATTTATTGGTCGAAACAATGTACAAGCGTCCCTTACTCCTTTAAAGTAAAAATCCCCTTAACATCATTTGGTTAAAGGGATTAATTGATAAAAAGAATTAACGCTTTAGTCAAAATAACTCAAGGAGTCCTCTGGATTTATAGTCAAGATAGTTTCATAGATCAGTCTTATAACATTCTCTACATCTTCTTTTTGTACCATTTCTACCGTTGTGTGCATATAGCGCAGCGGAAGCGAGATTAGCGCTGAAGGG
>Ga0115550_1000843_pt1 | contig 24598 bp, 25 predicted proteins | sample COGITO_mtgs_1005_FD_87177 | JGI IMG/M metagenome (GOLD analysis project Ga0115550, IMG submission 87177) | Pelagic marine microbial communities from North Sea - COGITO_mtgs_100511 | ecosystem: Environmental > Aquatic > Marine > Epipelagic | place: Germany:Helgoland, sampling site Kabeltonne... | reverse complement strand
CCCCGAGATCGAAAAATTCGACAGTCTGCCGGAACCCCGCGCCGAAGGCGCCACCGCCTTTGTCTCCATCATGGAAGGCTGCTCCAAATACTGCTCCTTCTGCGTGGTGCCCTACACCCGCGGCGAGGAGGTGAGCCGGCCGATGGATGACGTGCTCTACGAAATCGCCCAGCTCGCCGAACAGGGCGTGCGCGAGGTGAACCTGCTGGGCCAGAACGTCAACGCCTACCGGGGCCCGACCTTTGATGGCAGCATCTGCTCCTTCGCCGAGCTGCTGCGCCTGGTGGCCGCCATCGACGGCATAGATCGCATTCGCTACACCACCAGCCATCCCATCGAGTTCACCGACGACATCATCGAGGTCTACAAGGACACGCCGGAAGTGGTCAGCTTCCTGCACCTGCCGGTGCAGAGCGGTTCGGATCGCATCCTGACCATGATGAAGCGCCCGCATACCGTGCTGGAGTACAAGTCCAAGATCCGCCGCCTGCGCGCCGCCCGTCCCGACATCACCATCAGTTCCGACTTCATCGTCGGCTTCCCGAACGAGACGGACGAGGATTTCGAGGCCACCATGAAGCTGATCGAAGAGATCAACTTCGACATGAGCTTCAGCTTCATCTATAGCCCGCGTCCCGGCACGCCGGCCGCCGACATGCCAGACGACGTCGACATGGAAGTGAAGAAGGTCCGTCTGGCCCGCCTGCAGCATGTCATCAACAACCAGTCGATGCAGATTGGCCGCGCCATGCTGGGCTCCACCCAGCGCATCCTGGTGGAAGGGCCCTCTAGGCTCGACCCCATGCAGCTGTGTGGTCGCACCGAGAACAACCGCGTGGTTAACTTCGAAGGGGCACATACCCTGATCGGCGGCTTTGCCGATGTGGAGATCACCGAGGTACGCCCCAACTCACTGCGCGGTCGCTTTATCCGCGGTGAGGATGAGATGAACCTGCGCATCGCCACTGCGCCCCGCGAGATCCTGGCTCGTCGTCCCGACAATGTGCCCGATGCCCTCGGCGTGGCCGCCTTCACTCCCCACTAATCTCTTCGTGCCCATCTGGCCTTGCCGGATGGGCACTGCGTCAAGACGAGGATATTTTGAGCCGACACATAGCGACCCTGAATCTGTATCTGGAGCCCGCCGACAACCAGCGCCTTGCCAGCCTGTGCGGCCCCTTCGATGACAACATCAAGCAGCTGGAGCGCCGTCTCGGCGTCGAGATCAGCTACCGTGACAACCACTTCCAGTTGCTGGGCAAACAGGCCCAGGTGGATGCGGCGGCCGTCATCCTCAAGCACCTCTATGTGGAAACCCAGCCCCTCAAGGGCGGCAAGGTGACCGACATAGTGCCCGACATGGTGCATCTGGCCATTCAGGAGTCGCGGGTGCTGGAGCAAGATGACGAACCGGCATCAAGCATCCCCTATGGCAAGGAGGTGACGGTCAAGACCAAACGCGGCCTCATCAAGCCACGCAGCCCCAATCAGGCCCAGTACATCGCCAATATCGTCAGCCACGACATCTGTTTCGGCATAGGCCCGGCCGGTACCGGCAAGACCTATCTGGCTGTGGCAGCGGCGGTGGATGCGCTGGAGCGTCAGGAGATCCGTCGCATACTGCTGACCCGTCCTGCGGTGGAAGCGGGTGAGAAACTCGGCTTTCTGCCCGGGGACCTCTCCCAAAAGGTCGACCCTTACCTGCGCCCGCTCTACGACGCCCTGTTCGAGATGCTGGGGTTCGAGCGGGTCGAGAAGCTGATGGAGCGCAACATCATCGAAGTGGCGCCGCTCGCCTATATGCGCGGTCGCACCCTCAATGATGCCTTCATCATCCTGGATGAGGCCCAGAACACCACCACAGAGCAGATGAAGATGTTCCTGACCCGCATCGGCTTCAACTCCAAGGCGGTAGTGACCGGTGATATCACTCAGGTGGACCTGCCACGTAGCGCCAAATCAGGTCTGCGCCACGCGCTGGAAGTGCTGCAAGGTGTCGATGGCCTGTCGTTCAACTTCTTTGAATCCAAAGACGTGGTTCGCCACCCAGTGGTGGCACGCATAGTGCAGGCGTACGAAGCGTTCGATGCCAAACTGGCAGACGAGCAGGCGGCCAGCAAATCCCACAAGGAGAGTGCCCAATGAGTGTGACCCTGGATCTGCAACTGGCCTGCGCGGACACCGACGGTCTGCCCGGCGAAGCACAGCTGCAAGGCTGGCTGGACGGCACCATTCTCGGCTTCCAAGAAGAGGCCGAAGTGACGGTGCGTATCGTCGACGAGGCGGAGAGCCGCGAGCTCAACCTCACCTATCGCGGCAAGGACAAGCCCACCAATGTGCTCTCCTTCCCGTTCGAGGCGCCACCCGGCATGGAACTGCCGCTGCTCGGCGATCTCGTCATCTGCCGCCAGGTGGTGGAACAGGAGGCTGCCGAGCAGAACAAGCCGCTGGAAGCACACTGGGCCCACATGGTTGTGCATGGCAGTCTCCATCTGCTAGGTTATGACCATATCGAGGATGACGAGGCCGAGGAGATGGAACAGCTGGAACGTGACATCATGCAGGAACTCGGCTTTGCCGATCCTTATCTGAACGACGAAGAGTAAAGGACGGGATCGTCATCGCCTTGAAACAGCCGATGGCCATCCTTACATACCCAAAACAATTCCAAATGTGTTCAAGCGAGTAACCAAGAGAAAAAATGACTGACGATCACCCTAGTACCGGCTCGCCGAAGAAAACCTGGCTCGACAAACTCAGCCAACTCTTCCAGGGCGAGCCAAGAGACCGCAACGATTTGGTGGATGTGATAGCGGATGCCGAGGAGCGCGATCTCATCGATCAGGACACCAAGGACATGATTGAAGGCGTACTCGAAATAGCCGAGTTGCGCGTTCGCGACATCATGATCCCTCGCTCCCAGATGGTCACCATAGAGAAGTCCCAGCCGGTGGACGACATCTTGCCCGTGATCATAGAGTCAGGTCACTCCCGCTTTCCGGTGATCAACGAAGACAAGGATCATGTGGAGGGCATACTGCTCGCCAAGGATCTGCTGCCGTTCGGTTTTGGCGGCCACCATGCCAGCGAGCCGCTGCAGCTGGAAAAAATCCTGCGCCCGACCGTGATAGTGCCCGAGAGCAAGCGGGTCGACAGGCTGCTCAAGGAGTTTCGCGAAGAGCGCTATCACATGGCCATCGTCGTGGACGAATTCGGCGGTGTCTCGGGTCTCGTGACCATTGAGGACATACTGGAGCTCATCGTCGGCGAGATCGATGACGAGTTCGACGACATCGAAGATGAGCCGGACGAGATCCGCCGCATCAGCAAGCGGGTCTTCGCAGTCAGTGCCCTCACCGAGATCGAGGATTTCAACGACTTCTTCGGCACCCAGTTCAGCGATGAAGAGGTGGATACTGTGGGCGGTCTTGTGATGCACGCCTTCAGCCACCTGCCGAAAAAGGGCGAGGAGATCGAGCTGCAAGGATACCTGTTCAAGGTGATGCACGCCGACCGGCGCCGCCTGCAGCAGTTGCAGGTGAAGATCCCCGACAACCATGTCGCGGCCCAGTCTGAAGCGCAATAAGTCGCTCTGACGCCCTGTAAGCCTCACGCAGCTGTCTTGCCGTGAAGCATCAGCGCCCCGCTCGTCGGGGCGCTTGCCGTTTGGTGGCAGAGCAAGCTGCCGGCCCTGGACCCCATAGCACTCCCTTCCCCCGAGTTAGCAGTGCCTGTCTCCCATTTCCTGCCCGGCTTTTTGCTTGAACAGGTCCAGGCAGTCGGGAGGCTCGCCGTTAACCGCATTTACAGGTTAAGATACCGGCCAATCAACCTGTTATCGTCCAATCCGAGCCTGCATAGTCCGTGAAATCATCGCCCGTGAAATCAAAACTCCTGACCAGTCTGTTTGCCATGGCATCCGGCGCGCTTGCCGTCCTGGCCTTCTCGCCGTTCGACTACTGGCCTCTGGTCATCCCTTCCCTGCTCGGCCTCTACGCGCTGCTGGACAAGGCCAATCCCAAACAGGCGGCCTGGCGCGGTTTTGGTTATGCCATGGGCCTGTTCCTGCCGGGGCTATGGTGGATCCACGTCAGCATGACCATGTTTGGCGGCATCATGCTGCCGGTCGCCTTTGTATTGCTGGCAGGGCTATCGGCTTATCTGGCGCTCTATCCGGCCCTGGCCTGCTGGGCCTTTGCCCGCTTCTTCAGTGGCCGTCACTGGAGCCGCTGGCTGCTCGCCTTCCCGGCACTCTGGCTGGTAGCTGACTGGTTGCGGGGCTGGGTAATGACAGGCTCCCCCTGGCTCTGGTTTGGTTACAGCCAGATCGACGGACCGCTCAAGGGCTTTGCCCCCATATTGGGGGTGCAGGGCATCACGCTGGCACTGCTGCTGTCGACGTCCGCTCTCTGGCTGGTGTGGCAGAACCGCAAACCTGTCTGGCTGCTGGTGCCCCTTGCACTGATCGGTGCCGCCCATGGACTGATGCAGCTCAACTGGGTGACCCGGGGCGAGCCGGTCAAGGTAGCTCTGGTACAGGGCAATATCGCCCAGTCCCTCAAGTGGGATCCGGAGGCCCTGGTACCGACGGTGCGCACCTATCAGGATCTCAGCCGCGAAAATCAGGATGCCGACATCATCATCTGGCCGGAATCGGCGATCCCGGCCATCGAGAAAGAGATGGGCAACTACCTGGAGAGCCTGGACAAGGCGATGAAGGTGAACGATACGGGTCTGCTGGCAGGCATAGTCCACTACGATTTCGAGCAGCAGCGCTTCTTCAATACGGTGCTTGGCATGGGAGTGCAGGACGCTGACGGCAAGGAGGCGTATCACTATGAGCACAAGAACCGCTACTACAAGCACCACCTGCTGCCCATCGGCGAGTTCGTGCCGTTTGAGGATCTGCTGCGCCCCATAGCCCCCTTCTTCAACCTGCCCATGTCCTCCTTCAGCCGGGGGGACGAACAGCAACCGAACCTGATTGCCAAGGGGCTCAAGTTTGCCGCCGCCATCTGCTACGAAATCATCTTCCCTGAAGAGGTGCGCCGCAATGTGCAGCCTGATACCGACTTCCTGCTGACCGTTTCCAATGATGCCTGGTTCGGCACCAGTATCGGCCCCTGGCAGCACCTGCAGATCGCCCGCATGCGCGCCCTTGAGCTGGCACGCCCGCTGCTGCGGGGCACCAACACTGGCATCACTGTCGTCACCGAGATTGACGGCAGCATCATAGGCCAGATCCCGCAGTTCGAAGCCGGGGTGCTGCGCGCCGAGGTGCGTCCCGCCCACGGATCCACCCCCTACCTGCGCTTTGGCGACTGGCCGCTGTACGGCATGACGGCCCTGCTGCTGGTGCTCGCACTGGCGTTGCGTCCACGTGCCCATCCCTGGGCCCGTGAACTCTGATCCGGCACGCTCCGACACCCGCACATCAACAAAAGAGGCGCCCCATGGGGCGCCTCTTGCCATTTCATTTCGCTAGTTGATGGTATTCAGGGCGAGAGCGGCTCGCGGTGATATTCGTGGCCGCCACATTCGGGACAGGTATCGAGCGGTTGAGGGTGCAGCACTGTATGGCGCCAGCCACACTGCTCGCACACCATGACGCCGAGTCCGACCCAGTCTCCCGCTTCGTACACCCCTTTGTGTTCCAGCTCGTCGGCCAGCTCGCGCCACTCCACCTGGGCGCGGTCGGTCACATCCGCCAGCCAGGACCAGGCGGTGTCTTTGAGGGCCAGCATGAAGGCGGACTCCTCCACGGCCTCATCGCTGCGGGCTTTATCATCGTTGCGGCTCAGCTCATAGTTGCCCAGATCCCGCTTCACGTATTCGGCGATCAGCGCCAGCTCATCCTGGGTCAGGTCGCTGGCGGCCTCCAGATAGGCCTGCACCTTGGCGATCATCCGGTTGAGGCGCTCCCCCTGGAACTGTTCGGTCTCCTGCCACTGCTTTTGCAACTCTGCAATGAAGGCTTCGTACCCTTTTTGACGTTTGTCCATGGTCGTTACTCCTCTACTGAACCCTGATCATGCCCGGCATAAGGCCTGACGGATGCTGGCGGTTGTTGCCGCCGCTGGATATGGGTATTCTATTGCGATTTCCCAGCTGATTTATCTATTCATTTCACAGATCCGGATGTCACCAATGCAAGAGCAATACGTTCCCCAATCGATCGAACCAGCAGTGCAAAAGCACTGGGATGCCAAGAAAACCTTCAAGGCCGTGGAGAAAGTAGACAAGGAGAAATTCTACTGCCTGTCCATGTTCCCCTATCCGTCTGGTCGTCTACACATGGGGCACGTTCGTAACTACACCATAGGTGATGTGATCTCCCGTTATCAACGCCTCAATGGCAAGAACGTGCTGCAACCCATAGGTTGGGATGCATTCGGTCTGCCGGCGGAGAACGCCGCGGTCAAGAATAATACCGCACCGGCACCCTGGACCTACGAAAACATCGAATACATGAAGAACCAGCTGAAGATGCTGGGGCTGGGTTATGACTGGGATCGCGAGCTGGCGACCTGCAAGCCGGATTACTACCGCTGGGAGCAGTGGTTCTTTACCAAGCTCTACGAAAAGGGTCTGGTCTACAAGAAGACTTCCTCCGTCAACTGGTGTCCGAACGACATGACGGTACTGGCCAACGAGCAGGTGGTCGACAACTGCTGCTGGCGCTGTGACACCCCGGTTGAGCAAAAAGAGATCCCCCAGTGGTTCATCAAGATCACCGACTACGCCGAAGAGCTGTTGAACGACATCGACAATCTGGAAGGCTGGCCGGAGATGGTCAAGACCATGCAGCGCAACTGGATTGGCCGCTCCGAAGGGGTCAACATCAGCTTCGCCATCGAGGGTCAGGCTGAGCAGCTGGAGGTCTACACCACCCGTCCGGACACCTTCATGGGCGTCACCTATGTCGGTATCGCCGCCGGTCACCCGCTGGCCCTGCAGGCTGCCGCCACCAATCCGGAACTGGCTGCCTTCATCGAAGAGTGCAAGAACACCAAGGTAGCCGAAGCCGAGCTGGCCACCATGGAGAAGAAGGGCATGGCCACCGGCCTCTATGCCATTCATCCGCTGGATGGTCGCAAGGTACCGGTCTGGGTTGCCAACTTCGTGCTGATGAACTACGGCACAGGCGCCGTGATGGCAGTCCCTGCCCACGACCAGCGTGACCATGAGTTCGCCACCAAATATGGCCTCGACATCAAGGCGGTGATCAAGCCTGCCGATGGTGAGGTGGATGTGAGCGACGCCGCATACACCGAGAAAGGCGTGCTGTTCGCTTCCGGCGAGTTTGACGGCCTCGACTTCCAGGGCGCTTTTGACGCCATCGCCAACAAGCTGGAAGCCCTCGGCCACGGCAAGCGCACCGTCAACTTCCGTCTGCGTGACTGGGGCGTCTCCCGTCAGCGTTACTGGGGTGCCCCCATCCCCATGCTGACCCTGGCTGACGGCACCGTAGTGCCGACGCCGGAAGATCAACTGCCGGTACTGCTGCCGGAAGATGTGGTGATGGATGGCATCCAGAGCCCGATCAAGGCCGACGCCGAGTGGGCCAAGACCACTTACAAGGGTCAGGAAGCGTTCCGGGAAACTGACACTTTTGACACCTTTATGGAGTCCTCCTGGTACTACGCCCGCTACTGCTCACCTGACTACGACAAGGGCATGCTGGACCCGGCTGCTGCCAACCACTGGCTGCCGGTGGATCAGTACATAGGCGGCATCGAGCACGCCTGTATGCACCTGCTCTACGCCCGCTTCTTCCACAAGCTGCTGCGTGACGCGGGTCTGGTCAACAGCGACGAGCCGTTCAAGCGCCTGCTCTGCCAGGGCATGGTGCTGGCCGACGCCTTCTACTACAAAGACGAGAAGGGCGGCAACGTCTGGGTCAGCCCGACCGACGTCAAGGTAGAGCGTGACGAGAAGGGTCGCATCACCAAGGCCATCGACCTTGAGGGCCGTGAAGTGATCCACTCCGGCATGACCAAGATGTCCAAGTCCAAGAACAACGGCATAGACCCGCAGCTGATGGTCGAGCGTTACGGCGCAGATACCGTCCGTCTGTTCATGATGTTCGCCTCCCCGGCCGAGATGACCCTGGAGTGGTCCGACTCCGGTGTAGAAGGCGCCCAGCGCTTCCTGCGTCGCCTGTGGCGTCTGACCTTCGAGCACGTCTCTGCGGGTGCCGTTCCGGCACTGGATGTGGCAGCCCTCACCAGCGAACAGAAAGCCGTTCGCCGCGAGCTGCACAAGACCATCGCCAAGGTGAGCGATGACGTGGGTCGCCGTCAGACTTTCAACACCGCCATCGCCGCCATCATGGAACTGATGAACAATCTGGCCAAGCTGGGCTCAGACGAGCAGGACCGCGCCCTGATGCAGGAAGCGCTGGAGACCGTGGTAGTCATGCTCTCCCCCATCACCCCGCACATCGGCTTCGAGCTGTGGAAGATGCTGGGCAAGGACAACGACGTGGATCACGCCACCTGGCCGGTGGCCGATGAAGCGGCCATGGTCGAGACCGAGAAGCTGGTAGTGGTGCAGATCAACGGCAAGATGCGCGGCAAACTGACAGTACCGGCCGAGATAAGCCAGGCTGATGTCGAGAAGCTGGCCATGGCCGATGCCTCTGTGCAGAAGTTCACCGACGGTCTGACAGTGCGCAAAGTTATCTATGTACCGGGCAAGCTGCTCAACATTGTCGCCAACTAATGGTGGCAAGGCCTCTCCCCTGCACTCCTTTTGTTATGGGAGGGAGCTCCTTGCTCCTTTCCCCTTGCAAACCAGCAGGTCGGGAAGGGGTCAGCTGACCGTTGCCAATTATGATGACGGCGGGCAGACGCCCGCCGCTCTTCACTTCACGCAAAGAGGATTTCATATGGGCACCACCCTCACTCGCTGGATGGCCATCGCACTGATGGGCTTGCTGTTGCAGGCCTGCGGTTTTCAGATGCGGGGCACCGCCATCCCGCCCGAGCTGATGACCATGAAGGTGGTCGGTGACAACAAGAGCGATTTCTACCGTCTGGTGACCACTCGTCTCAAGGCCGCTGGCGTACAGCTCGCAGACAAGGAGGGCATCCCAGTGCTCACTCTGGCTGGCGTGGGCAACACCAGCCATATTGCTTCGGTCGATTCCATCGGCCAGGCTCGCGAGTATTTGCTGGGCTACAGCACCCAGTTCACCGTCTCCATGCCGGGCAAACCGACTCAGGTGTTTCCCATCACCTTCAACCGCAGCTTCCTGAACAAACCGGACGCGGCACTGGCCTCCTCCCGTGAGCAGGAACAGCTAGGCAAGGAGATGCAGGAGCAAGCCGCCAGTCTGGTCATCCGCCAGCTGAGCCAGGTCAAGTTCTGATGCGAGCATCTTGATGAGAGTCGACCCCGAGCAGTTCGCGGACCATCTCAAAGCAGGGCTCAAGCCCTGCTATCTCGTTTTTGGCGACGAGCCTCAGCTCAATTTTCAAGAGCAGGCCATCGCCCCTGCGACCCACCGACTCAACCAGGCCAAGTTCTGATGCGGATCTATCCCGAGCAGTTTGCGGATCATCTCAAAACAGGGCTCAAGCCCTGTTACCTCATCTTTGGTGACGAGCCTCTGCTGAAGCTGGAGGCTATCGACGTCATCCGTCAGGTCGCCCGCAAGCAGGGTTTCGACGAGCGTCATACCTTCGTGGTCGAGGCGGGGCTGGACTGGAATCAGGTCTACGATGCCTGCCAGGCCATGAGCCTCTTCTCGGCCCGCCAGATCATAGAGCTGGAGCTGCCGGCCAAGGTCGACAAGGATCTCGCCGCCCGCATCAGCGAGATTGGCAAGCAACTGCACCCTGATCTGCTGCTGGTGCTCAGCGGTGGTCGCCTCAACCAGACCCAGATGAAGGCAGCCTGGTTCGACAAGCTCAGCCAGGGCGGTACCTATGTGCCGGTCAATCACCCCGAGCCCCGCTTCTTTCCACGCTGGATGGGGGCCCGCTTCCAGCGTTTCGGCCTCAAGGCGCTGCCCGATGCCATCAACTTCATGTGCCACTCTTACGAGGGCAACCTGCTGGCCGCGAGCCAGGAGATAGAAAAACTGACCCTGCTGGCGCCGCCTCAGCCCATCAGCGTCGCCTATCTGCAAGAGACCATCATACGTCACGCCCACTTCACGCCATTCCAGCTCATCGATACCCTGCTGGAAGGCAAGGTAAACCGGGCCCAGCGCATTCTGCTGGCCCTGCGCGCCGAGGGCACAGAGCCCGGCATGCTCTCCTGGGCCCTGTGCCGGGAGCTGGAACAGCTCACCGAGCTGGCCCTGGCTGCCAGAGCCGGCCAGCCGCTGGTGGAGCACTTCTCACGCCTGCGCATCTGGCAGAGCCGCCAGCAATTGATCCAGCAGGCGCTGACCCGGTTGCCCTTCACCAAGTTGCAGCAGTTGTGGCAACTGATGGCCCAGCTTGACGACGCCTTGCGTCGCTTCGACACCGAACGGGCCTGGCTGATGTTGCAGACCCTCGCCCTCGGTTTTCGCGATGGCACTCCCCTGCCTTTGCTGGAGCCAGCATCATGATGAGCTCGCCGCCAGACCTGAAGCACCGAAGTGGCCCTGTTGCCAGCAAGCGATTTGACGATGCGGGGGCAAGGTCATGCTGAAAGCCCCCATCGGCCTGCTGGGCGGCACCTTCGACCCCATCCATATCGGCCATTTGCGGCCGGCCATCGACGCGCGCGACGCACTGGGGCTGGCCGAAATCCGCCTGATACCGAACCATATACCGCCCCACAAGGCCAATCCCTTCTGTTCGAGCGAGCAGCGCCTCGCCATGGTCAGACTGGCGGCGGCGGAAAACCCGGGGTTTGTGGTGGATGAGCGGGAGCTCAAGCGGGACAAGCCGTCTTACACCATAGATACCCTGATGGCGCTGCGGAAAGAACTGCCCGATACCCCGCTCTGCTTCCTGATGGGGATGGATTCATTGCTCACGCTGCCGAGCTGGCATCGCTGGCAGGCACTGCTCGATTACGCCCACCTGGTGGTGAGCGTGCGCCCCGGCTGGCAACCTGACTACCCGACCAAGGTGGCCGAGCTGCTGGCACGCCATCACACCACGGATGCCACCGCGCTGCACCGGCGCCTTGCCGGCCATATCTGGCTGGCAGACAATCTGCCCATAGCGCTGTCGGCAACCCGGCTAAGAGAGCTGCTGGCGGCGGGACAGGATCCCCGTTATCTGCTGCCAGCCTCTGTGGCCGATTACATCCGGCAACAGGGCCTCTACCAGGCGGACTGAATGCAACTGGTGCCGACTATTGTCCGGGCCGGTTGCGCACTATATTGATCAACAGGGGCCTGGTTTGCCGACCCGGCATGGCCCCCGCTCCACTCCCCTTCACCAGACTGGGAAACGGGAGTGACCATGATATAATCCGCCGCCCTGACGTAAGTAGCAGGGCGCCGGAATACAGGAGAGAATCATTGCAAGGCCAAGAACTGCAAGCCTTTATCGTCGACAAGATCGATGACATGAAAGGCCGCGACATCATCACCCTCGATGTGCGCGGTCAATCCAGCATCACGGACACCATGATCGTCTGTTCCGGCAACTCCAGCCGACACGTCAGCGCCATCGCTCACAATCTGGCCAGCGAAGCCCGCCATGCGGGGCTCGACCTGCTGAGCGTGGAAGGCCAGCTCACGGGTGAATGGGTACTGGTGGACCTGGGGTCCGTGATAGTGCACGTGATGCAGGATGAGTATCGCGATTTCTACCAACTGGAAAAACTCTGGAGCGGTGCCGCTCAAGTGAATGCGCAATAGGGCACAAGTGTAACAAACGATGAAGATCCAGTTGATTGCAGTGGGCACCAAGATGCCTGCCTGGGTAGAGCGTGGCTTCGAAGAGTACCGTCGCCGTTTTCCCAAAGACATGCCATTCGAACTCGTCGAAATTGGCGCCGGAAAACGCGGTAAAAATGCCGACATTCCCCGCATCCTGCAAAAAGAAGGGGAAGCCATGCTGGCCGCTGCCGGCCGCTCGCGTCTTGTGACCCTGGATATCCCTGGCAAGCCCTGGACCACGGAACAACTCGCCGTGCAACTGGAAGCCTGGAAACTGGATGGCCGCGATGTGGCCCTGCTGGTGGGAGGCCCGGAGGGCTTGTCACCGGAGTGCAAGGCCGCCGCCGAGCAGAGCTGGTCGCTGTCGCCGCTGACCCTGCCCCATCCGCTGGTACGGGTGCTGGTGGCCGAGAGCCTCTATCGCGCCTGGAGCATTACCACCAATCATCCGTATCACAGGGAATAACCCATGGGGTTTTTGTCTTCTCCCTTCGTCAGCCATAAGGTAGCGGCATGCTGAAGAATCGCATCGAAATGCGCGACCACAGCGCCGAAGGCCGCCTCTTCTTCCGACGCACCCTGGTCGCCTACATCGGCATGGTGGTGCTGATGCTGGTGTTGCTGGGCAATCTCTATTATCTGCAGGTAGAGTCCTTCGAAACCTATCAGACCCGATCCAACGACAACCGGATCCGGGTTGTGCCTGTGGCGCCGCCGCGTGGCCTCATCTATGACGCCAATGGCGTGCTGCTGGCGGAAAACCGCCCGGTTTACAGCCTGGAAATCGTGCCGGAAGAGACCCGGGATCTGGACAAGACCGCCGACGAGCTGATCACCCTGCTGGCGCTGCCAGAGGGGACCAAGGAGAAGTTCCTGGCCGAGGTCAAGCGTCAGCGCCGCTTCAAGCCGGTCCCCCTGTTCGAGAAGCTGACCGAGTATCAGGTCGCCCTCTTCTCGGTCAACCAGCACAATTTCCCGGGCGCCAGCATCGAGGCTTACCTCAAGCGTTACTATCCGTTTGGTGACACCCTCACCCATGCGCTGGGCTATGTGGCCAAGATCAACACCCAGGATGAGGCTCGCCTCAAGAAAGAGGAAAAATTCGCCAACTATGCCGCCACCAAAGACATCGGCAAGCAGGGGGTGGAGAAATTCTACGAGGATCAGCTGCACGGGGTAGCCGGTTATCAGGAGGTCGAGGTGAACAACCGCGGCCGGGTGGTGCGTACCCTCAAATTCCAGCCGCCCGAGCCTGGCAAGGACATCTACCTCAACATCGACATCCGCCTGCAACTGAAGGCTCAGGAACTGCTGGCCGGTCGCCGGGGCGCCATCGTCATGATGGATCCCAATACGGGCGCCATCTTGGCCATGGAGTCGAGCCCCAGCTATGACCCCAACCTGTTCGTGACCGGCATCTCCAACACCAATTATTCGGCGCTGCTCAACGATCCGGCACGCCCGCTGGTGAACCGTACCACCCAGGGAATCTATGCCCCCGCCTCCACCGTCAAACCCATGATGGCGGTAATGGGGCTGAACGAAGGGGCCATCACCGCCAACTATCGCTACTTCGGCGGCCCCAGCTTCTCCATTCCGGGCACCACCAAAAAGTTTCGTGACTGGCGCAAATGGGGTCACGGCTGGCTCGATGTCTACCGCGCCATCGAGGTATCTGCGGATACCTATTTCTACGATCTCGCCTATCGGGTCGGTATCGACAAGATCCACAGCTATATGACCAAGTTCGGCTTCGGCCAGTACAGTGGGGTGGATCTGTATGAAGAGACCCGAGGCGTCATGCCGTCCCGCGACTGGAAGATGGCACGCTGGCGCCAGCCCTGGTATCAGGGGGACACCATCTCCATTGGCATAGGTCAGGGCTACTGGAGCGCCACGCCGATCCAGCTGGCCAAGGCCACCAGCATACTGACCCAGAACGGTCACGATGTGACGCCACATCTGCTCAAGAGCACCGCCTCGCAAGAGGGCGTGGTCAACGCCCCCGTCAACCCCAATATCGCCCTTCAGGCCAGGAGCGACAGCTACTGGCAAGTGGCCAGGGATGGCATGTGGCGCGTCATCAACGGCCATGAAGGAACCGGGCGTCGCGCCTTTGCCAACACCCCCTATAAAGCCGCGGGCAAGTCAGGTACCGCTCAGGTGGTAGGCATGAAAGAGAACCAGGTCTACAACGCCAAGGCCATGAAGGTGGAGCACCGCGACAACGCGCTGTTTGTCGCCTTTGCCCCCTTTGATGCGCCCAAGGCCGTGGTGGCCCTGGTGCTGGAAAACGCCGGTGGTGGCAGTAGTATGGCAGCGCCCGTTGCGCGCCAGATGCTGGATGCCTATTTGGTACCGCCTGAGCCCCAGCTACCACCGGCTCCCAAGCCGTCGTCCCCACAGAGCGAGGTCGTTCCCCATGAGTAATTCCTCACGGCAGCAGAGTCTCTGGTACAAACTGCACATCGACCTGCCCCTTTTTCTCGGCCTGCTGGCCCTGATGTCCCTCTCCATGGTGGTGCTCTACTCCGCCTCCGGTCAGGATGTGGATTCCATAGTGCGCCAGCTGGTACGCGGGGGCTTGGCCTTCGGCCTGATGATAGGCCTGGCCCAGTTGCCTCCGTCACTCTATGCGCGCTGGTCGATCCCCCTGTTTGTGGTCGTGGTCTTGCTGCTGATCGCGGTGGACGTATTTGGCCACATCGGCAAGGGGGCACAGCGCTGGCTTGATCTTGGCTTTATGAAGTTCCAGCCCTCTGAGGTGATGAAGCTCTCCATGCCCGTCATGGTGGCAGCCTGGCTCAGTCGCCACTCCCTGCCTCCCAAATTCAGCCATGTGATCATTGCGCTGCTGATGGTGTTGCTGCCGACCCTGCTGATCGCGGCCCAACCCGATCTCGGCACCTCCATACTGGTGGCCGCTTCCGGCTTCTTCGTCATCTTCCTGGCGGGGATCAGCTGGTGGCTGATTGCTCTGGCGGTGATGCTGATCTGTGCCTTCATGCCGGTACTCTGGTTTTTCCTGATGCACGACTACCAGCGCCAGCGGGTACTGATGCTGCTAGACCCCGAGAAAGACCCCCTGGGTCGGGGCTATCACATCATACAGTCCAAGATAGCGATCGGTTCGGGTGGCGTGTTTGGCAAAGGCTGGCTGCAAGGCACCCAGTCCCAGCTGGAGTTTCTGCCCGAACGCCACACCGACTTTATCTTTGCGGTCTTCAGCGAAGAGTTCGGACTGGTGGGCGTGGCTCTGCTGCTGGTCATCTATCTCTACATCATCAGCCGCTGCCTGTTTATCTCCATGCAGGCCCAGAACAGCTTCGAGCGTCTGCTGGGTGGCGCCCTGACCCTCACCTTCTTCGTCTATGTGTTCGTCAACATGGGCATGGTGAGCGGCATATTACCTGTGGTGGGGGTGCCCCTGCCGCTGGTGAGCTATGGCGGCACCTCAATGGTGACCCTGATGGCCGGCTTCGGCATTCTGATGTCCATTCAAACTCACAGAAGACTGCTGGCCTGATGCAACCATGGTGGCTGGCACTCGCACTGTGCTCGCTGGCAGCGAACGCGACCATTTCGCCCGAGCGACTGAGCCTGCTGGCGGAGCAGCAACAGGTGCCGCTGGCAGCGTTGCAGGATGCTGCCGCCAAGGCACAGTTGCGCCAGGAGATCCTGGACACTATCAGCCGCCCGTGGGAAGCCAAACCCTGGCATCGCTATCGGCCGCTGTTTGTGACGCCAAGCCGCATTCAGGACGGAGTCAGCTTCTGGCAACGCCATGCCGATGTCCTGGCGCGGGCCGAGCAGACCTATCGTGTGCCCGCCGCCCTCATCGTCGCCATCATAGGCATCGAAACCTTCTATGGCCGCCAGATGGGCCGCCACTCGGTGCTCGACAGTCTCTACACCCTGGGCTTCCACTATCCGGAACGCAGCGACTTCTTTGCCAAGGAGTTTGCTCAGCTGGTGCTGCTGGCCCGGGAGGAGCAGTGGCCCCTCACTACGCTCAAGGGATCCTATGCCGGTGCCATGGGAATGGGGCAGTTCATGCCCTCCAGTTATCGCCACTACGCGGTCGACTTTGACGGCGATGGTCGACGGGATCTGTTTCGCAACCCTGTGGATGCCATCGGCAGCGTCGCCAACTATTTCGCCGAGCATCAATGGCGCTGGGGCGAGTCTGCCGTCGAGCCCGCCTTGATCGGTCTGGCCCCCGTCAGTACCCTGCTCAGACCCGAGCCTGAACTCAAGCAGCAGTGGGCAGAGCTGGCCGCCGCCGGCATTGAAGTCGCCACGCAGCTGGCGCCACAGACGCCGGTGAAGTTGCTGGCATTGGAACAGGCCGATGGACCGGAATACTGGGTCGCGCGCCACAATTTTTACGTGATCACCCGCTATAACCGCAGCCCTCTCTATGCGATGGCGGTGCATCAACTCAGTCAAGCAATCCAGGAAGCGTATGCATCAGAGCCACAAATTTCTCCCGCTCAGCCTGACCTTGTTGTTGGCCGCCTGTAGCAGCCAGCCGGAACAGCTCCCCCTGCCGCAGGCTCCCATGCCCCAGGAAAAACCCCAGGTCATAGAAATACCACAAGCCACAGGCGCCATTCCGCGCCCCGAGCCCCTGAGTGCCAGCGGCAACCGTGACTACTGGATTGGCAAGCAGAAGAACGAGGTGTGGCGCGACATCAAGCACTATACCGAAGAGGGTACCGCCAGCTGGCTGGCCCCGGATCTGGACGGTCAGAAAACCGCCAACGGCGACGTGCTGGACAGCAAACTGTTCAGCGCCGCCCACCGCAATCTGCCGCTGCCCAGCTATGTGCGGGTCACCAACCTGAGCAACGGGCTGGAAACCATAGTGCGAGTCAACGACAGGGGTCCCTTTGGCAGTGATCGTCTCATCGATCTCTCCTACGCTGCCGCAGAGCAGCTGGATATGGTAGCGAGTGGCGAGGCCCGCGTGCGACTGGAGCTTATCAACGACACGCCGGATCAGATGATGATCATTGAGCCGATGAAGCCTATCGCAATGACCCCGACGACCCCGGCCGCAGCAGCGCCCAAGACGATATCGCAAGATGGCTTCCTGGGTGAACCGACCGCGCTGGCGATGGCAACCCCTGCTGCTGCCGCGCCCGTCAAAGCCCCGGCAGCCAAACCGGCACCGGCCAAGGCAGCCGCCCCCGCCAGCAATGGCGACGGCAAGATGATCCAGGTGCTGGCCAGTGGCTCCAAAGAGAGAGCCGAGGCCATGGGCAAGGTGATGACTCAGCGCTACGGCGTGCCGTATCAAGTGGTGACACACAATGCCCTCTTCCGCGTCCTGCTGGGCCCGGTCGCCGCCGATCAGCAGGCCACCCTGCTGGCACAGATACGTCAGGGGGGGCTGGAGCAAGCCTTTATCGTCCCCTGAGCCGTGTGGCTCATATGAAGGTAGCCACCGCCATCTTGATGGGTATCACGTCGTTTCCCGGCGTGATACCCACTACTGATGGATAAAAAACCAGGCCAGATGGCACGTCGGACTATGACCAACGGACGCTTCTGGTATAGTTAAGCCCGCATTTTAACTTGGGTTACCCCCCATCCAGGCTCCAGGAATTTCAAGATGTCCAAATTTGCCCGTTCAGTTATTCTGGCCTCCCTGATAAGCGCCACCGCCCAGGCCAACACACCTGTACCCACACCGAACGCCGCCCCCATGGTCGTTCCCGCCGCGCCGGAGATCTCCGCCAAGGCCCATATTCTGATCGACTACTACTCGGGCCAGGTACTGGCAGAAGCCAACGCCGATGAACGCCTGCCGCCCGCCAGCCTGACCAAGATGATGACCTCCTACATCATTGGTCACGAGCTGCTGGAAGGAAACATCAAGAACACCGACATGGTGACCATCAGCAAGAACGCCTGGTCCAAAAACTACACCGACTCTTCCAAGATGTTTATCGAGGTGGGCAAGCAGGTCTCCGTCGATGACCTGAACAAGGGCATCATCATCCAGTCCGGCAACGACGCCTGCGTCGCCATGGCCGAATTCCTGGCGGGCAGCACTGACTCCTTCGCCAGCCTGATGAATGCCTGGTCCGCCAAGCTGGGGATGAAAGATACCCAATTCAAAAACCCCCACGGACTGGATGAAGAAGGTCACTACAGTACTGCTCGCGACATGGCTCGTCTGGGTCAGGCCCTGATCCACGATCAGCCGGAGGAGTACAAGATCTACGCCCAGAAATCCTTCGTGTTCAACGGCATCACCCAGCACAACCGCAACCGCCTGCTGTGGGATCAGTCCCTGCAAGTGGATGGCATCAAAACAGGCCACGTCAGCCAGGTTGGTTACAATCTGGTCTCCTCCGCCACCAACAATGAAGGCATGCGCCTGATCGCCGTTGTGTTGGGCGCCAGCAGCGAAGGTTCCCGCGCCGCCGAGAGCAAGAAACTGCTCACCTACGGCTTCCGTTTCTTCCAGAGCCTGACCCCGTACAAGGCCGGCACCGAGCTGGTCACCCAGAAGATCTGGATGGGTGACAAGCCGGAAGTGAAACTGGGTGTCGACAAGGACGTATCAGTGCTGGTCACCCGTGGTCAGGGCAACAACCTGAAGGCGGACTTCCAGCTTGAAAGCGAACTGAAAGCACCGCTGGCCAAGGGTCAGCGAGTGGGCACAGTGTTCCTGAAGCAGGGCGACAAGGAGATCAAGCAGGTTCCCCTGGTTGCGCTGGAAGAAGTGCAGGAAGGCGGTCTGATGAGCCGTCTGTGGGATTACCTGGTACTGCTGGTCACCAGCTGGTTCAAGTAAGCCACAGGATAAAATAGTGATAAAAGAGCGGCGCCAATAGGCGCCGCTCTCCAGTTAGGGTCTCTGTGAGCGAATAACCCTGCAATCTGCAGGTTCCGCCGACAGCTGATTTGTGGTAAAAAGCAGCACCTCCATGTCTTGTCGATCAGTCCGGGCCTTGATCCCAGCCTAGGCAATGCCCATATAGACTTGTACTGGCGGCCCTGATGGGCCATAGGCCACTTGGCCACACAAGATGAAAGATAAGGTCATCCCGTGATGACGCCAAAAGGTGAGTAGATGAATACCAAGTTTGATGAACTGCTGGAGTTCCCCTGCAAGTTCCCGTTCAAGGTGCTCGGCGTAGCCGATCCGGCACTGCCTGACCTGGTGGTAGAAGTGCTGCAGCAGCACGCCCCAGGCACTTACAGCCCGACCGTTCAACCCAGCACCAAGGGTAACTACCACTCGGTGCGGGTCACTGTGACGGCCCAGAGCAAGGAACATATCGAAGCCATGTACACAGCTCTCGGCAAGATCGAGCTGGTTCGCTACGTTCTGTAAGCCACCTCTCTCGCCCCGCCAGGGGCGATTGATTTTGTGCAATCCTGTTTTGCCGACTCAAGCGCCTGTCAGTGAGGAACCATGTCACTCCAGATCCCCGCCCAACCACAGCTGTTAGTCAGACAGTTGGGTCGCCGCCCCTACCAGCCGGTATGGGATGCCATGAAGGCCTTCACCGATAACCGCACCAGCGATACCCCGGATGAGTTCTGGGTGGTGGAGCACGATCCCGTCTACACCCAGGGCCAGGCTGGCAAGGCCGAGCATCTGCTCGCTCCCGGTGACATCCCCGTGGTACAGAGCGATCGTGGCGGTCAGGTGACCTATCACGGCCCCGGCCAGCTGGTGCTCTATGTACTGGTGGATGTGCGCCGCAGCAAGCTGTCGGTACGCGAGCTGGTGACCTGCCTGGAAACCGCCATCATCAATACCCTGACAAAAAGCGATATCCAGGCCTATGCCAAGGCCGATGCCCCCGGCGTCTATGTGACCAACGAGCTGGGCATGGAGGCCAAACTCGCCTCCCTGGGCCTGCGGATCCGCAAGGGTTGCTCGTTTCACGGCCTGGCACTCAACATCAACATGGACATGACCCCCTTCCTGCGCATCAACCCGTGCGGCTATGCGGGCATGGCCATGACCCAGACCAGCGCCCTGGGCGGCCCGCAAAGCGTGGCCGAGGCGCAAGCCATTCTGGTGGCCGAACTGGCCAGCCTGATTGGCTATCAAACGATCACGAATGCCGACGATACCCCATGAGCAAGCCCATGCCGGGCGTCCATGAGGGCATGAAAATGGCCCAAACGGCTATCAACCAGACAATAACAAACACCGAGAGTGAATCATGAGCAAACCCGTTCGTATGGAGCCGGGCGTCAAGCTGCGCGATGGCGACAAGATGGCCCTGATCCCGGTGAAATTCATGCCGGATCCCAACGAGGAAGTGCTGCGCAAGCCTGACTGGATGCGGATCAAGCTGCCGCCGTCGAGCCAGAAGATCGAGCACATCAAGAGCACGCTGCGCAAGAACAAGCTGCACTCAGTGTGTGAAGAGGCCTCCTGCCCCAACCTGGCCGAGTGCTTCAACCACGGCACTGCCACCTTCATGATCATGGGGGCCATCTGCACCCGTCGTTGCCCCTTCTGCGACGTGGCACACGGCCGCCCGCTGGCGCTGGATCCCGACGAGCCGCAGAAGCTGGCACTCACCATCAAGGAGATGGGGCTGAAATACGTGGTCATCACCTCGGTGGACCGCGACGATCTGCGTGACGGCGGTGCCCAGCACTTCGCCGACTGCATCAAGCAGATCCGCGAGCACAGCCCCCAGACCCGCATCGAGATCCTGACCCCGGACTTCCGTGGCCGCATGGAGCAGGCGCTGGAGGTGTTCCGCGAGACGCCGCCGGACGTGTTCAACCACAACCTGGAAACCGCACCGCGCATGTACCGTGTCGCCCGCCCCGGTGCCGACTACAAGTGGTCCCTTGAACTGCTGCGCCGCATCAAGGAGATGCACCCCCATGTGCCGACCAAATCCGGTGTCATGATGGGCCTTGGCGAGACCAACGAAGAGATAGTGCAGGTGCTCAAAGATCTGCGCGAGCACGGTGTCAACATGCTGACCCTGGGTCAGTACCTGCAGCCAAGCCGCCACCACCTGCCGGTGAAGCGCTACGTGCCGCCCGCAGAGTTTGATGAGCTGAAAGATGTCGCCATGGGGCTGGGCTTCTCCCACGCCGCCTGCGGCCCCTTCGTGCGCTCCTCCTACCATGCGGACCTGCAAGCCAAGGGTGAAGAGGTCAAGTAATCTCTTCCCTCCTTTACTTAAGAAGAGCGCCCAAGGGCGCTCTTCTTGTAGATCAGTCGTTTGCGATCGCCCCGCCATAGCGTTAACGTAATCGCTCCTTTTTCAGGAGTGATACCCAAGATGCCAACCCCCCTCGTTCGTCTGCTCCCCATGAGCGCTGCCTATTATTCCGTCTTCTACGACCGCTCCCTCGAGGACTACGCACAAGATCTGGCCAGCAACCATGGCTATGATCTCGCCACCGCTCGCCGCAAGTCAGAGGCCTCCCTGCTGCAGTACCTGCCACAGGGGATCGCCACCCCGGGTCACTGCTTGCTCTGCATCATGCCGGGCGAGGTGACGGGAGAAGAGGCAGAGCCACTGGGCTATCTCTGGCACGCCATCAATGCCGATGATGACGCCACCTTTATCTACGACTTCTATATCGACCCGGCCCTGCGCAGCCAGGGCTATGGCAAGGCCGCCATAGCGGCACTGGAAGCCAGTCTCAGGGCCAGTGGCATCAGCCAGATCAAGCTGCGGGTCGCGTACGACAACCCGCGCGCCCTGGCGCTCTATCAGGAGGCAGGCTTCATCATCACAGGGCACAACATGGCCAAGCTGCTGGGTTAGTTTTGTTGAGCCTCATCTTGCCCCCATCCCGCCAGGGGCGTGTTGCGGTCAGGCGGGGGCTGCTATGATGTGGCCGCCCCGGCCAGTTGCCGCAGCGGTACGGTTTTTCATTCCCTGTTGCCCCGTTTCAGGATCATGCAGATGTCACACACCCGCGTCTTTATCGTGCACGGCTACACCGCCTCCCCCCAGTCCCACTGGTTTCCCTGGCTCAAGGAGAAACTCGAGTCACGCGGTATTCAGGTCGAAGTGCTGGCCATGCCAAACCCGCACCATCCCGAGCCTGATGCCTGGGATCAAGCCATGGACCGCCTTGTCCAGGATCACGACGAGCATACCTTCCTGCTGGGCCACAGCCTTGGTTGTATCACCATACTGCGCCAGCTCAGCCGCCTGCCCGCCTCCCGCCGGGTGGGCGGTATCCTGCTGGTATCCGGTTTCGACCAACCGCTGCATACCCTGCCGGAGCTGGATGCCTTCATGACCCAGCGTTACGACCCGGCGCACATCATGATGCTGGCACCACAACGGGTTGTCGTTGCCTCCCGGGACGATGCCATAGTGCCCTACCGCTACTGCCAGCACCTGAGCGAGCAGCTGGCCGCGCCACTCTACAGCCTGGAGCATGGTGGCCACTTTCTCGATCGGGACGGTTTCCTGACACTGCCGCTGGTCCACGACCGGCTGCTGGGAATGATAGCCCCCGCCGAATAGCAAAACGGCCACGCAAGTGGCCGTTTTCACAGACTGCGTGCCTAGAGCGACATGCCGGAGAAGGACATGAAGCCGAGCGACATCAGCCCTGCCACTATGAAGGTGATACCTATGCCGCGCAGCCCCTCGGGCACATCCGAATACTTCATCTTCTGGCGCAGACCGGCGATGGCGACGATGGCCAGCAACCAGCCCAGCCCTGAACCCGCCCCATACACTATGGATTCGATGAAATCGTAATCCCGCTGGGCCATGAACATGACGCCGCCGAAGATGGCGCAGTGCACCGTCAGGAGCGGCAGATAGATGCCCAGGGCGTGATGGAGCGCCGGGAAATGCTTGTCGAGCACCATCTCCATCACCTGCACCAGCGCGGCAAGCACCCCGATATAGATGATGAAATCGAGAAAGCCGAGATCAAACTCCCCGAGGAAGGTGCTGCCTGGGCGCAGGATATGACGGTAGATCAGGTTGTTGAGGGGAATGGCGATCACCATGACCACCAGCACCGTCATGCCCAGGCCAAATGCCGTGTTGATGTTCTTGGAAACGGCCAGAAAGGTACACATGCCCAGAAAGAAGGCCAGCGCCAGGTTTTCGACAAAAATCGACTGAATAAACAGGTTTACATAATAATCCATCGGATCGGCTCACAGCTTGTGCAGGGAACAACCCTGCCACGGCACCCTGACCAACAGGTCAGAGCAAACTGGCAGGGGCAACAAGGCGCGGCAACCGATCACAGGCGTCAGCCAGCAGAGAAGTCAAACAGTCAGTCGACAGGGAAACGCCGGATCCGGTGCGCGCTCAGCAGCAAGCCGGACGCGAGTGGCCGTGGCAGAAGCGAAATTGCAGATGCTGGCCGAACAGCAGCCGTTTATGAAGGTCCCCCAAGTAGCTGGACAGCTGCCTGAGGTAGATGAGGGGCAGGAAGAACAACAAACCACAGAGCAAACCCAGGATGTCGTGCTGGAACCATGCCAGCAGCATCTGGTCGAAATGGGGGTGATTGGCCCCCTCCAGCCGGCGCCCCTGCTCGACGCCGAGCCGCCAATGAGCGGCAGGTGGCAGACTGACACTGTTTGCCAACCCTTGATCGGACGCCCCGTGCAGTTGCATCTGGGCCGCAGACACAACAGATGCCGGCAGATCGGACGCAGTGACCCCTGCCGCGGTAAACGCAGCAAGCCACAGTAAGCAGGCGATGGCGAGAGCCATCCATCCCGGCTGTGATCGGCCAAGGGGTGGCAAGGGTCAGGCTCCTTGAAAAGGCAAGGGATTGAACGGGGGCGAATATATCACAGGTACGCTATTTATTGAATTCTTGCATCCGGTAAGTAGCTAAACTTGATGTAAAACACCCACTTTACCCACAAAACCGGCATTTAAAAGCTGTGATAAAAATGGGAGCGTACCGGTCCCTCTCGTTGGCATTCGAGTCCATCAGGCGTAATGAGCGCCGTCTCCGATAACAACACGGCCACCCGAGGGTGGCCGTTGTCATCAACAGAGCGCTATTGCTGCCGGACTAGAGACCGGCGGCTTCCAGATGCTCCACCAGCAGCTGCACGCTGCGGTTGCCGCGCCACTCGTTGACATCGAGTCGATAGACCAGCCGCACCCGCTTCACCGAGGCATCCGGCCAGCGCTTGAGGTCGACCCCGAAGGCGATGGCATCCACCGCATGGCCCGAATCCGTGGTCAGCATCATCTTGAGGTGTTTTTCCCCCACCAGTCGCTGCTGCACCAGCACGAATTCGCCGTCAAACAGCGGCTCGGGGAAGGCCTGGCCCCACGGGCCGGAGGCGCGAATAAGCTCAGCCAGCTCAAGGCTGAGCTCATCCGGCAGCAGTTCGCCGTCGGTGAGCAGTATCCCGGTCAGCAGCTCAGGGGTCACCAGCTCGCAGATCACCGACTCGAAGGCGCGGCCAAAGGCCTCGATATTGGCCTTGGGCAGGGTCAGCCCGGCCGCCATGGCGTGGCCGCCAAATTTGCCCATCAGGCCCGGATGGCGGGTATCGAGCAGTTCGAGGGCATCGCGCAGATGCACGCCGGGAATGGAGCGACCTGAGCCCTTGAGCTCGGTCTCGCTGCTCTCGGCAAACGCGATCACCGGCCTGTAGTACTTCTCCTTCACCTTGGAGGCCACCAGCCCCACTACCCCCTGATGCCACTCGTCTCTGTGCAGCACTATGCCGGAAGGCACCTCGCCATCGCGAAAGCGGATCTGCTCCAGGGTAGCGAGTGCCTCCTGCTGCATCCCCTGCTCTATCTCCTT
>Ga0115550_1000839_pt1 | contig 24706 bp, 29 predicted proteins | sample COGITO_mtgs_1005_FD_87177 | JGI IMG/M metagenome (GOLD analysis project Ga0115550, IMG submission 87177) | Pelagic marine microbial communities from North Sea - COGITO_mtgs_100511 | ecosystem: Environmental > Aquatic > Marine > Epipelagic | place: Germany:Helgoland, sampling site Kabeltonne... | reverse complement strand
CATAAACCAAATTTACGGACCCAAAAGATTTCATATGTGAAAGTATTTCCTTCGTTTTCTCGTTTCGTGTATCCCAGTTCATTTTGATTATCACGCGCTTATGACTAGGGTCTTTATGTAAAGGGATTTCATACATCTTCTCAATATACCCTATTTTCATATTGTCAATTATGTTTTCTATGTAATTTCGACTCATTGTCGAATTTATACGCGGAATACATACTGAAGTTGTTACCATATTTATACTATTATTAGTTGTAATATATTATTTTATAATATTGAACTTTCAATTTTATAAAATATACCATATTTCCTAGTAAACCCACGATGTGAGTTGCTGTTTCGGTTAAAATTCATACGAATAAATAGATAACTACGTATCATTAAAAATAGAATATACTAATCTCTCTACTCAAATTATATGGTTCTGCTATTATATAATAACATCGACATATCATTGAACGTTAACATTCAATACGTATATACTAAGTTTTTTAAACAATTTTTTGCGGTTCCGAAACAAGATATATGTATGTAATCCTTTAACCTGTTTTCAGGAGTATACATAATCCTACAATATTAGTTTATTCTAATAGATTTTTTTATGTCTATATTCAAGAAATGACGGCTTTAATTGATGATGTTTTAGACGATTCGTGGATTAAAGAACAACAACGCATTCATGACATAAATTTTAATTATTGTAAAGAACCCATGGAGAACATTTCAATATCATCCATATTTGTCAACAATAATAAACAGATCAACAATATAACCACAATCAATGTATCTCTTTCGCGAACTACGGGGGATTCACCCATTACACTTTTACCAAAAGAACGTCTTATCGAATTAATACAAAAGAATAAGAAATCGTCTATTGGTGACAACAATTCGCGATATAAAATCGCAGAGGTGGCGACATTTATCGTTGACATAAATCCGGAAGATATACAACGGTATACCAAAACTGTGGATTTAACAAATACTTACAAACCTTTTTTCAAAATGCAATCTCGGATTCATGATGTTATTATTCCAGAGTCAGTATTTATTTTTCATAAAGTGAATTCTATATTCTTCATTTTTCAAGAGATATCGGAGAACTTGCGGAATCATACCATTAAATCTATTCTTAAAAACACAGACAATAAAAAAACGAAACCGACCATTACAAAGCGGGTTAACATTAACGTTTCGAAAAATCAAATATATCCTTTAACGGGGAAGCGTCACCGAAAAACACGCAAATTCATACGATAAAACTAACTATAATGTTAATGTTCTCAACACATTCATAAAATGATATAAATATTACTATCGATCCATATTAGTTACTCGTCAGTATGTCTGTTTATATGGAGGATTTCCCGCCATTAGATACAACACGTGATATAACCGAGTTTTTCCGCGAAGAACTTGTTTTCTTTTACTTCCATAATTCTCGTCTTCAAGACTACGGAGATCTAGTACATTTTTCAAATCGGTTTGATACCGTATTGAGTACAATAAAAACCCAAATGACACTAAATAGAAAAACTACCTTGCCCTATTTATCCCTCTTTTATCGCCTTATTGCTAATAATAGGGACATTCGGAAAGGCAAAGGCGAACAGACCAGTACATATATGATGATATGGAAGTTATATAGGTATTTTCCATCACTCGCAACCTTCCTTTTACATAGATTCGTTAAGACGACAACTAATCAGGAATACGCATTTGGATCTTGGCGAGATATTAAATATCTATGTGACTTTATTAAACAACATAGTAGATACCATGAAAACGACTCCTTTATTGAAACGTGTATCGAAATTACGAATACACAATTGAAGTATGACATTAATACTTGGAAATGTAGTGAAAATGCTATGGATATACGCTATGTATCTAATGTCGCAAAATGGATTCCACGTGAATACAAAAAAATGGGCTGGCTATTTGATAAATTATCGCAACATTGGGGAAATACCCATTATCCATACATTATGAAGTCTACGAATACACATACATCTAAAATGAAGGCAGAAAGCAAATACAAACAATTATACCGGAAGAATATTTCGTATATGAATAAAGCAATCGATACAACCGAAATTAAACTTTGTAAGAATCAACGATCTTTAATTGAACCAACCCATATTCCATTATGCTGTGTATCCAAACATAAAAATGTGGTTTATTATGACTCTGATGACAATGATAAACTCGAATGTAGTGTGAATATACAAAAACATCTTGAATATAAATATTCAAACCCAACAACCAAGTTATTAAATACCGACTGTTATAATTCATCGTCGTCATTGCCTATTTCATATTATGTAAAAGAAGCCATTTCTTTCCTTGAAAATGACGACGGAAACGAAAACGCACATTATCATATTTTGAATAATCAATGGCAACTCCTTTCAAATACACATTCGCATGATTTTACTGGGGATGTTATTCCGGTTATTGATGTCACGTCGTCTATGCAAAAATATAACGATGACCCGCTTTTTGCCGCTATTGGTTATGCGATTCTTATTTCACAATACAGTTCTATTCAAAACCGGATTCTAGCAGTCGATAACAACCCTACATGGATTCAACTAGAAGAAGATATGACGTTCATCTACAAGGTCAAGCGAATTCTAGAATATATTTCGGTCGGGTATTCTACCAAGTCGTCGTATTCTAGGGCATTTAATCTCATCGGAAAAACATTCTTACAAACTAGAATGGCGGGAGAAGATATACAAAACATGCACTTCGTCATTTTTTCAACATTTAATGAAAAATTCGATATACCTATGTATGATACTCTCACTACTATACTATACACATACAGTGAAAATATACCACACATTACTTTTTGGAATCTATCCAAACATGATATTACGGACATGCCGTGTAATTATTGCGAACCCAACGTCCAATTATTATCAGGATATTCTCCACATTTAATATCAAATCTACAAATAAATAATGCTTTCATTCCTTACCTAAAAATTAAAAATATTCTTGATGGACCACAATATCAAGTTCTTGACGATTATATTCGTAAGATTATTAATCGTCTTCCTAATCATCATCTATCCGTATCGTCCAATAAACATGTTGCTATTTCCGACATTTGCCTCGACATTTGCAATGTATAAAAACGCATTTATACAATAATAACACTAATGTATATTGTTATTATTTCAATATTAGAACATACGCTCATTTATACATGTTGTTATAAATCCTCTTTTGTGTATGTAACTCTCGTTTAATAGTTGTTAACATGTTCTTATGAATATTATCGCTGTTTTTTTTATCCGACAATAGGGCATTTACTGAATTCTTTAATGAATTTAATTCGTCTCTATCTATTTCCATAAACAATTCGTTCAATCGCATTTTCATTGTATTACCTGTCATTCTATTAGTAGGCAGAGATAACACCATGTTCTCTAATAACTTTTTATATGAATTCCAAAACGAAACATTTACCTCCATTTTTTGGAGGTTTAAATCACGAAGTAAATATAAATAACATACAGATACCGCATAACAATCCCAGGTTGAAACATTGGATAACAGTGCGTCTATCACATTCTTCCAGGGCTTCCCTTCAAATGTAATAAAATATTCCAGTAGGGTTATATTGTACGTTTTACGCTGATCGGCAGTAAATAAATCCAATAATGCAACATTTTTACTCGTGTAGTCATTTATTATACGACTTAATGTTTCTCGGGTTACTAATATATCTTTCCAATCTACTGGCGCATTAGTATTATTAAATCCGACAAATCCTAACATTCCACTTTCGACCTTACTGTCTTTCAATTCGTTTACTATGTAGGTCATTATACATATATCAATACACCATGGACCATATTCGGGACCATATACAAAAAATACATCACTATAATCATTTTCTGACAGGTTTGATATTTCACTCGACAGTCCAAAATCTATGATTATAGGCAATTCCGTGCTGTCATCGATCATAATATTATTTTCTTTTACATCTAAATGTAATATTCCCGCATCAAATAACTTGGTAAATCCGGTTATCAATCTGATATGTGTATTTAATAATACGTGTAATAATCGTCTCGGGGTTTCCTTTGTAATATACAAAATATGTTTCGCTAATGTGTTTTTTCCTACATACCTTAACTTATTTGACTCATATGTTATATTATTTGTATCGTCTATAAAATCACACCGTTTTATCTTTGTTTGATCCATTTTTGCCAAAGATACTTCACATGTCTTTATTATTGGTGCAAAATAATCAGTTGAGTGTTTTATACCCTTTACAATTTTACCAATACTGTTTTCGCGACTTGATGTATCCGCACTTTTTTGAATCTTGGTTATATACTTTTTATCTCGTCCACGCCCATTACATGTAAATCCTGGACTAAATATACAACCATAACTTCCTTGACTTAATAAATCTATATTTACTTCGGATTTTACCATATTTATACTTACTATATAGTTTTCTTATACTAAAAAATACGGATTGTCGTTATATTTTCTCATATACGATCAAAAGAAAATGGCGGGACATATTCATCCACCTTTTCAGATTGTTTGTATTTATTTACTTATTTCGTTATTTTTCCAAATTTGTCTTTATCTTGTAGAAGCGATTTTTATACGTCTTTTTTAATCGCTCTAATGATTCAGTATTTTGTAAACGACGGTCCATTGCGGTTTCCTCCGGTATACTAATTAAATCGTCCACACATGTCGGATTCTCTTCACAGTACTTGTTAAAACTTATAGCAGGTGTAAACCGACTAATCACTTTTTCACTACCCTCAATCATATCTATATTACCATTTATTTCACGAATGATATGTTGGTCCATTCTTACTAAGATATCTTTTGATAACCCTTTGTAAGTCTTACGTGATTTGGGAGCCACTGGTTGCTTGTTAATCTTTTTTCGATAATAATAACGTGAACTTTTATACATGCGATCCATTATATCACTTGTTTGACCTTCTTTTACTAATCGACTACATTCATCATCCATTATCGTCTTGATTTCTTCTTGGATTATCCAATTATTCCATGCTATTTTATAATCCTTACTTTTTTCATATTGATGGAGTTTTACAAACTCACATAACAGATCGGATACCTCTTCTGCGAATTTGTAACGATTCGTCTGTAGTTTTATATTACCACCATACTGACACTTAGTTTCTGTCAACATATCTGACTTCACCAAATCAATACTAGACGACGATTTTTCCATAATGACTTTATATTTTTGATGATTGATTAACAATTCTATTTATACTTATTACTATCTATAATTTAAGTTTTCAATTTTTTGTATTTCAATGAAGGAAATACAAAACGCTACGTACAGGGCTCGATCCTGTGACTTTTTGGTTAACAGCCAAACACTCTACCAACTGAGTTAACACAGCAATGTTATTTTACAAACAATACACTTATACCCCTCCCCAATCTAATATCAATAATATTCTTTAAATACTTTTATCGCGTATATTTTATTACTATTTTATATATGAATAGCCCATTTGACACTCATAATAATCATGTTATTCTTTATTTAGAGCCTTTTTTGAATACATTTTATAAAACATATCAAACTATCGTGACACTTAGTTCTGTACCACCAGGACCTCTTTCCGAGTTAGTTACGCAAATTTCTACCTCGAAACTTTCTCCATTCCAAAATATCTCGCCCTTTTCACAAACGTCCGCTTCTTGTTTACATGTTCTCTTACGCTACCCTAAATCTTCTATTGGAAACGCATCCTCTATTAAAAACCCTGATTATTTTATGGGACCCGAAGACATTCCTTCCATCTTTTCCTATTTACATAGTAACGGTTATGTTGTCGATACTCAACTTACGAAATTACTCTTTAAAGGTAACCATAATGGAGGATTGTCCGAACATGCAGGCTTTTCAGGTAACAAAAAAATGATATGTATGATACGTCAAAAAGACTAATTCAGAAAATTGAATTTAGGTCGGTGTATTTTACATCAATATACTAATTATTAATATGTCATCTAACCCATATTGCAGGACATGCCATAAGGCGGGTAAATCATTCACCGAATACACGAACCATTGGACTCGGGATAAACCTGGCCCGGATGGTATTATTGTGTGTCCGACTGTATTAAATTCTATTTGTGGATATTGTAAACAAAAAGGACATTGGACGAAATACTGTAAGGGTATCGTCAAACAATATAAACAACCCGACGAATCTATTATTCCGACGACCTCTCGCATGTGGGCCAATATCGTAAAGAAAGTTACACAGCCGATCAAGACTATATCGCCCACCACTGACCCGTACCAACTTTATATGGATACTGACGTAGACGTTACAATAGACGCTAGTTATATATGTTCTAGACCACCTTCACCTGATTATCCTCCGCCTCCACATGATTATCGACCACCTTCACCTGATTACCCACCTCCCGATTCATATACATAACAAACACGTACATTAATATTATAATTCATAATTTTTTATAATAAAAGGTATAAATATATTTATTCCTATTATCTACCTACTAATTTCATGCGATCTTTTTTGTATCACACTATACCGCGACACTACATATATACATCACAACCTAAATATTATGATAAAATAGACGTATATTATCATCGATTCAATGTAGATCAACGTTTACTCGAACCAAAAACTACATTATTGTCTGCGCGAAAAGGTCACCCGGAATGGTGGGGCATGGATATCCAACTACGCAACGAGAAAGATATCGTATTTACAAACCCATGGAGAAATCATCACGAATGGTGGGGGTATTAATTTATAATTGAACGTATATAAAAAAATAGTTCTATTCAATATAACCACAATCGAATATGTCAGATTCATCTATACCTCTCCTATGCAAGTGCGGTAAAACCTACAAAATGAAACAACCGTTTATTAAACACGTTCAAAAATGTCAATTTAATATACATGATAGTTCTAGTGAAGAACCACCCGCTGAAAATTCTAACACACACGAAGAAAAACCCGTTGAAAATTCTAATGTATCCGAAGAACACCCACCCGAAAATACGAATAAACCAAGTATTAAACCTACTGCCGAATCTTTGGCTCAACTTAACAATGAAGTTAAAAACGACCTCCAAACATTTATGAGTGGTGGACGACCATTACCTACACACGAACCTCTTCAAGGAGAAAATATCTTAGTTAATACACTTGTTATCGAAACGTTATTTAAAACTGTACTTTCACAAGTATTGATTCATCATCATCGACATACACAAAGTATTATCGAACAAAACGCAAAGTTAATTGAAGAAAACAAGATGCTTATTAACCTTGTTGGAAACGTCGTTTGTAACAAAAATAATATTCGTTCCGAAACTGATTTGTCAGATGAAAACGAATCTACCAATTCTAGTGACACCGACACAGTTTAAATAGAGAATTTATTATAATACTGTAAACTTGATATATTGAATATATTATATTACTATATACTACAATTAATCACCATCCAATACACGATGGAATGGTCGTTTAATCAAAATCGGATGTTATCTATGATTGAACTCAATGAGCGACCGGACAGACATAAAAAATCATATTATCGTTATCTATGTTGCTTCACGCGGAAAAAATATGTATAATATCGATATATATATATATATTATAATATCTACTTTATAATATATAAATATGGATAATGAAACTTTTCGTAAATTTAACATGTATATACATTCTACGTTCCGTAACGTTGGTCTCTTTACCTCACTCGCATATGGGTCTTTAGCATATTCGCGCATATACCGCGGGCATAATGCTATTTATGATATTTTACTTATCCTTGTTAGCATGGCATTCATTATCATAGCATTCATTATTAATTGGTATCTTCACTCTGATATCATTGACTATACTCAAAAACATAAAGCGAATCGTTCCACTTTGACGCGATGGACGCATATTTCGACCGCCGTTATGGGAATCCATACTATATTAATATTACTCGCTTGTTTTACACTTTATAGATCACTCGCATAATTATTTCCTATTTAACATTTCATAATAATATAAAGTTTCAAGTTTATATTATCGTAGCACATGAACGACTTTACGTCATTATCGAAACAAATTACCGATAGTTTCACGTCGATTCAGAAGAAACAAGATGGTATATTTTTTACACCTCTCTCTATTATTCAAACTATGATTGATCGTATTCTTCAGATACCCGAATTGTCTATTCAACGAGTTCTTGAACCATCGTGCGGTTCCTGTGAAATTATCGCACATTTACTTCGTTCCATCGACCCAACGCAACATATTGATATTATTGGAATCGAAAAAAATACACAAATTTACGAACAAATACAACATCTATTTATTGACGATCCGCGAGTATCCCTTTTACATCGTGATTTTTTACAATGGGACGCCATGAACGAACATAAATTTGATCTCATTATCGGAAATCCTCCTTATTTTGTTGTTAGTAAAGAGTCCGTAGACGAAACGTTTTACTCACTTCTTGATGGACGACCCAATATATTCGTACTTTTTCTGATTCATTCCTTACAGAAATTACGAGAAGGTGGGGTTCTCGCATTTGTACTCCCACATAACTTTATTAACTGTCTTTACTATTCTAAAATTAGGAATTATATTCACTAAAATTTAGCCATCATTGATATTATTGACTGTATGGACGATTCTTTTCTAGATACCAAACAAGAAACCTTTCTATTTATCCTACAAAAAAAATCAGATAAGAGCGAAAATAATAGATTTGGACTCTTTGCCAATAACGATATTGTTTTCCATACACCCGAGAATATATCTATTATTCATCAACTATATCATGGTTCAGTATCATTATTTTCGATGGGGTTTGACGTTAATGTTGGTACGGTTGTATGGAACCAATACAAAGATATACTCACCGATGACGACACGCGTACACGACTCATTTATAGCGGTGATATCAAAAATAATCAACTTACACAATTGCCATATAAGAATCCTTGTAAAAAACATTTCATTATGAAAGATGGAATTAATGAACCTGTATTAGTGATTAATCGCGGTTATGGTAAAGGAAAATACACATTTTCTTATTGTATTATTGACATCGAAACACCATTCCTAGTTGAAAATCATCTTATTGTCATACGTAACAAAGCATGCGGTTCAAGAGAAGACCACATACGCAGATATCAGACAATCATCGACTCTTTTACTAATGAAAAAACCGCACAATTCGTAGACGTTTATTTTGGGAATAATGCCATTAATACTACCGAATTAAAACACGTATTACCTATATATCTATCATAAATCATATAAAATTGAAATATTTCATTGATATAACATACATAATAATATTATTATAACACCAATATGAATTTTTCGAAAACGATTCAAATGTTTGTCGCGTCCATTGGTAAAACTCCAAAAACACCACTTGGACGTTGGAATTTAGACTCACCTCGACATGCTATGTTAAAAACACATTATGCAAATGAAGACCATTGTGGTACATGTTCCGAATATATCAATCAACAAAAGGAACAAAAAGAAATTGAAGAATTCTACCAAATTGTTATTTATAGCGAATCTGTCCCAGACAAACATATCACCGATAACAAACCACCATAAAACGTATCTTACCCAATCACATAAAATACATTGTTTATATGATTAATGATTCTGATATCACAATTCGTCATTTTTCTATATCAACCTCCATCTATATCTAACTCACATCGCTTACATACTCTATACGGTTCACCGTACATACCCGATTCTATTTGGGTAATTATTTCATGTCCTCCCGACAACCGACAATACATTTGTTTCGCACGAACTATCTTTAATCGTTGCTCTTCTAATTCTTCCATTTTTTTACGATGAAACTCTCTATCGCTGTATATTGCCATTATTTGGGTATTATATCTTAACATACGGTCATCATCTTCACTCATTTCACAACAATATATTGAATGGATCCGAATATATCTTAACAAGATATTATTTGTTGTAAAATATCATTCTAAAATATTGCTCTAAAAATTGATACTGTTTATATTACATATATATACATATATATAACTTATTACCAAATATGCAGAGATTACAAACTATTGTTGCTACGCATAACGCAGACCCTATTCTTCGATCGCTTCCTCATGATTTACACCCATATATATATAGTTTCATACAAGATGAAGTGAAGATCCATTATTTAATGGAGAAATATAACTGGCATGATATATTAGACCAATTACGAGATTATTATAACGATTTTCACCTAATCATCTCCTATTTTAAATATGTGACAATTCTAACTTCTACAAAGGCAGACATGTTATATGAGATGGGAATGTACCGGGAAAAAGACAAATTTCGAGACGCAAATGGTAACATTATTCGAATAGAATGGACGTGGAATGATGATAATTGTAATTATGATGTAATCTTTACCGAATTCATAGAAACCATGAATACACAATACCGGGAACGGCGCGATATTCATGGCCTTTATACGTATTTTCGATACCTACTTTCATTACTTCATCGCGCACATAATAATCTAATCGACCACGATGAATAGTAATTCTACACATTTTATTGGCGTTTCACTTATTTTGTATTCATATAATAACTATGAATAAAAATAGAACGCATAAACAAACGCATACAAAAAATAAAAAAAACAAAAAACATAAGAAACATGTTTGCTATAATGGATATGGTTCAAATAAATCGGGAAACCACACGGTCAAACAATTTAGAGAGGTTATGAGAAAACATCATTTATACGATTGTTTATGTAAACTGTGTAAAGAAACCAAAGACACTCAAATATGCAGTCTATCGCGAAAATGTACGCGTCGCAACAAACAAAAACGTAAATTTACCGCTAAAAAATGGGTAAAATGGTCCGGCTCACATTATGGAAAATGTTTATAGGGACAGTCACGCTATTTATATTTTCCATCATTATGAGAAGTAGATAAATCTAACCTTGTTTTTTGATTAGATTTATCAAAATTTTCGAAAACATTGAAAACACAATACATAGAACGACGCGATATGAATGGATTGGATTATATACGTATTTTCGATACCTACTTTCATTACTTGATAACAGTTCACTTATCAAAGAATGACATTTAGTAATATAATCGGTTTTAATCTTCAACTGTATATATACCAATGGAAAACGGATTTACAATGTTGTTTCATTCAATTATTATTGGATTTGTTCTATATATATTTATGATTTATATATTAGGGCAATCGCAATTTGTAGCCGGAAATAGAAGTATACTTATATCCGCATGTGCATTAATATATATGATTATGTTCGGTCACAAGTTACCGAATACTAAATCATTGTTTACATCATCGAAGACTTAACCTGATATGCCATTCTTATTTACCTAATTTAAGGACGATAAATCTAAAATATTCATTGAATTTAGATTTATCAATAGTGCGGATTAATCATGTTTACATGAGGCAGTACCAATGAAGAAATCACGTATATTAAATGCTTTACCCAAAGTCTTCTTTTTATATATGTAATAATCACCAACACCTATACTTAAAATCACTGGCAATGCGTATAACATCACCTTTTCTATCGCAAATACCTTATCATTTGTATCATCTGATATACGTTCACGATTGTGGTAGTAGGAACGCTGTGTATTCACTAGATATAAAACGAATAATAATGATAAAAATGCTATATTCCAACCTATACGTGCCTTCGACGATAGGACAAATATTATGTAAATTACGACACTGTATAGCATTGTATCAATACAATTACCATTCGTCCAGTCCGTTGGATTCTTTTCATCGTCTTTATCATCAAACGACCATCCACCTACCTGCATAATAAATACAAACAATATCGCTATTCCGACTACATGCTTTGCATATATATTTCCAGTTAAAGCACGTTGCATGCTACATGAAAAAAGAGGAGTCGCATAACCGGCACTTATAATCAAAATTACTATCAACATATAGGATACTTTTGATATATTGCTCGCAATACGCTCATGTTCTATTTTTTTTACTAAACTATGTGTATCCGATTTTACATCTTTATCTATTGAATTTACTTCCTTGTCTACCGATTTTAAATCATCTACTACGGCGTTTACTTCTTTGTCTACTGAATTTATATCCTTTTCTACTGGTTTTATAGTTGTTTCGTCTGCTGTTATATATGTATGACCGTTCATTTGGTATAATAATATATAATATAATAGTATTTTTAGTTATTCGTCTTTATTTTTATCTCCTTGTATTCACGGCATATTCATATAATTCTTCCCAATCCTCAGCCATTCGCATCCAATACACGACATCGCGCCTTTGTTTGTTTATGATTCCATTCAGTCTGTCTATTTCCTCTGCATGAGTATATTTTGTATTTAATAAATCTACTAGCACATTTGCTACATCAATAGAATTATTAGGGTTTCTCGAAATGCACCCTTGGCTACGCGTTTGACTACGTGTGATAGGGGCATTTTGACTACGGGTTTGACTACGGGTTTGACTACGGGTATGCATTTTATTCAATGATATGTTCTTGTTGCTTTTTCTTTCTTTCCTATATTGTATTCAATTTTATAATCATCTAGTTATAGACATACTACTTCATCGTTTCAAATACATTTTCCCATTTTAGATCTGACTCTATTAGTCCGTACTCACTCATCACAATGAGTAATTCCTCCTTACTTTCTATGTTATATACGTCCATGAAATGTTTTTTCCAATATTTATCAGCACTTAATCCTATCTCATATGGGAACAAATAATGTTCTTCATCCGCACTCTCATATTCATCCATCATATATTTCGCAATATTCAATCCAGATATTCTACTATCTATGTAATTTATAAAATGACACGGAATATATCCTTCCTTCTCTACTTTCCACGGACATAACCATATATAGCCTAACACGTAATTTTGTTTTGCTATAGACATGTCGATTGTATTTTTATTTGTTGAATTTAATTTGTCAAATGGGAACCCCGATTTTGAAACCAACGTATATATATTGGATAAATCCGGTAACATGATGCCATACCCATTGTTATTCTTTTCATCAAATGGATTCATATTCATTATCACATTCGTTACAAATTCACACAATCCATTCTTATCGGAAATACTATTATTCCATATATCACACACCTTTCCAAATTCCGTATATTCGTGTAAATTTATCGTCTTCATTTCATTCACTATTTTTTTTAATATGTCAACTAATATTTTCAATTTTCAATTATATCGTATACGGCATCATTAAAATACTGGTATTGAAACTGTGGGATATTGATAGGTTCGAATCAATTTTATATTTACGGTACGCACATATTCATGCAAAAAATAAAAATACAATAAATATACACCAACTAACCGTCATATTATTAATCCTTTTTTATTTTACCCATTAACCATGCTCCCAATAACGACCACATACCGATAATACTGTTTCCACCATTGTATATAGCCCAACGTAATGAATAACAATGTGGTGCGGGAACTAAAAAGGCCGACATTAGGAATCCCGTCATTGTTGCAGGTACACACCAATATACATACATATGGACCGAAAGATAATGCAGTGTTATCCAACACATATATAAACCACAAGTCGCTACTATATAATTAAACATTGACCGGATATTCAACGAACTCCACCATGACTTCATATTTGTTACTGTTTCTGAATAATCCATTATCACTTATCTGTTAGACCTTATTATTTATCGAAGCCATTCAATTTTTCATCAGTTACCATGAATATATCTCGATAAAACTATATATATCGTACTCTATATATAATTATAGTATGGACCCGAGCAATTGTACTGTTTCAACACCTACACAACAATGGTACTGTTATATACTTCGCAACCGACAACAACGTTACTCACATCTTACCTACAATGGTTCCACGAATAACCCATATCGTCGTCTTCGACAACATAATGAAGAGATTTCGGGAGGCGCTGTATATACACACGGCAGAGGAGGAGGGTGGGAGATATACGCATTGGTTACAGGATTTGTAGATCATAGAAACGCATTATCATGCGAATGGCGGATTAAACACACCAATGGTAGACCTGGCAAACGACCCAACGAACATTTGGGGGTTGAAGGCAGGATACGCGGTTTAAACGAAGTTTTGAAATTGGATAAATGGACGGGAAAATGCTTGATTAGCAACAAGGACGTTGAATATACTGTATATATAGCACCTGAACTAGCACATCTAATTCAAACAGAACAACTTCCTCAAAATATACAAGTCATACAGGGAATACCAGAGTTTACGAAATGATTTATTTATTTTTACTGTAATATTCATTCTTTTTTTAATCATCATTGAGAACATTGACATGAATCACCATTACAATAATATGCGTGTAATGGTGAAAACTATAGATCAACTACTGGATTCTCTACAGTCCGTTCAATAGTTATGGTATCATTGACACATATCTCGGATAAGCATTCACACCAACATAATCCACACGCACATATTACTAATAACCCAATTACAAGTATACTTCCAGGTGACATTTATATCATACATACCCTTTTCTTTAGTTCAGTTTTATCCTTTATAAAATTGATTGTATATAAAGATATTAGAGCATGATATAATAACAAAATGGGTAAATATAATTGTAACCGTTGTGGAAAGGAATTTTCTCAAAAATCTCGATTCGATTCACATTGCCTACGCAAAACGGATTGTTGTAAAGGCGACTCTTCTACTAATGTAGAAAATATGATCTCTGTCGGAGGCAAGGAAAATACCAGCAAAGTTAAGTTTATCGATTTATTCGCAGGAACCGGAGCATTTTCATTAGCACTTGAGCGGAATCCGAAATTCGGATGTGTCTTTACAAACGACATGATGGAATGTTCGAAACAAATATATGAACTCAATCATCCTCAACATACATTTACTCTTCAAGATCTAAATGAAATCAATGTTGACGATATACCATCACATAATCTTCTATGCGGAGGCTTTCCGTGTCAACCTTTCAGTATCGCGGGTGATAAAAAAGGATTTGACGATACGCGATCTAATGTATTTTGGAAAATTGTAGAAATATTAGAGAAACACACGCCCGAAATTATTATCTTGGAAAATGTGAAAAATCTCAAGTCACATGACAAGGGCAATACATTCAATATTATCGAACAAAAACTACAAGACATTGGATATCATCTGAAAACGGCTATCCTTGATACTAGTGCAATTACTACCATACCACAACACCGTGAAAGGATTTATATTGTCGGATTCAGAGACAAAGTAAAACACGATTTGTTTAACTTTGATTTTGATAGGGTCGAAAAGGGGAACATTCATGAATTACTAGAAGAAAATGTCGACGACAAGTACTATTATTCAGATCGATTTAAAGTGTTTCCGGAAATTGAAAAAAACATCACCAAAACCATTTACGATAATGTATTATATCAATATCGACGATTCTATGTACGCGAAAATAAAAGCGGATTATGTCCGACATTAACTGCTAATATGGGCGGAGGCGGACATAATGTTCCGTTATTAAAAGATAAAAAAGGGATTCGCAAACTTACCCCACGGGAATGTTTCAACCTACAGGGGTTTCCACGTGATTATAAACTTCCAGATATTTGCGACGGTTCATTATATAAATTAGCAGGAAATGCCGTCTCCGTTCCCGTTGTTGATTTGATTGTAAAGAAACTAAATTGTGTTATTTAAACCGTTGGAAATTAAAATAGGAACAACTTTGTTGTCCGAATTCCATTTCCTTACCGGTATCTGACCCTTGTAACTTCAAATGGAACATTTGAAGTTACAAGGGTTTAATTCTGATATATGTCCGTCAAATATTAATTTACAATTCTCACCTAAATGAGGTTTGAATATTTTTTCGAAACTACCTCGCAACTCACCTCTTCGCTTTTGTTCAACGATATCTCCAAAGGTTTTTAGCGGTTTGTGCTTGGATCCTGGTGCTTCATTTTTCAATCTATGTACTATATCCGATTTTCTACCACCTAATTTTAATCCTCTAGACTTACATAATTCTTTCAATGGGCCAATTTTCCATTTTTTATCGTTGTCTATATCTTCGGGAAGTTCATCAATATTATCTAATTCAAATACACAACCGCTTAATTGTACGTTCTTCATTTCTTCACTTGTATTAGAACATTTTATTTCGTACACTTTGAATGAACCATCCAATGTGTCTTTGGCATCCACAAAATATAACCAGTCCCATGTTTCAGTGGGACCGAACGAAGATGGTCCATCTGACATGAATGCTTTTACTTCTATACGTTTAATTATCTCACCCGACCCCGGGCTAATTATAATAAGATCTCCTTTATCTGTCTCCCATGAAGGCATTGTACTGTACTTTTTAAATATCGCGAATTTTGCTATGTTTTCGGATAAATGAGATGGGAAATTGTCGTTTCTAACTTTTTTGTTTTTTTTTATTCTTAATTTTGCGAGGATATTAGACATGCGAGATGAAATATTGTCATTCGGTTTTAATATTTCGTTGACTTCCTTCACGGCAATTAGCCTCCGGTTATATGTTTCTAACCATTTATTCATCATTGGAAATGTCGCGTTATCTACAAGACACTTTATGTCTCTTCGAGCATTGTACCCGCGGACCAATGATTGGATTCGGATTGACATTTGGATTTGAAGTTCCATATTTTACGGTGGATGTTAATATATCGTTTGATTTAAGTTGGGTTACCTACTATATCACTTGTCGTTTTCAATTTTTCGAAACTTATTTCATCGTTTATAATTCACTTTTTAATAATATATTGAGAACATTGACATCAAAATATATGATAAAATTGAAAACTTTTTCCTTTTTTTTTCTTCGGTATCAATTAACACAACTTAATAATTAACACAATTTAAATTACGAATTCAATAATGTCAGTCGTTCTCGAAACTATCCTTATTATCGGTTTCTTCGTTCTTGTAATGGCTAGAGAAGGATATAGAATGTACCATGATGACTAGACCATATCATCGTCATACTTTTACAAAAACAAAAATAAAAAATATCCCTTCCATTTGGGATATTTTTTACATATTTGACATTCACTAAAACGGTTATTTGTTATATTTTACATGTTTCTATTATTTATACTATCCTTTATACATTCCACGGTCATATACGCACCGCGACATATAGGACAAGTACAGTCCGTACGCCTTGAAATACAGGTTATTGTATGTTTAAATACGCAAGTACTACAGAAATGGTGCCCGCACCGAAGCACTATATTATCCGTTTCTCCTATCGTATCCATACATATCGGACACGATTCGGATTTAATCGCATTCTCGCGTTTTTCGGACAATTGTACTCGAGGTCGGTTCGGTCTAGGTGGCACTGGTTGGGGTAATCCTTGTCCCAATATCGCTTGTTGTCTTTCTTGTAATTCAATGCGTTCACGTCTTGCTCGTTCACGTTGTTCTATAATAATACGCCCTCGCGCGATCGCATCATTGAGTCTCTGTACTTCTTCTCTTTTTTGAAAGTCCGACGCAGGGCGAATACTGGATAACGTATAGGTGGTAGGATTATTTCTATACTTTTCCAGTTCTTCATTTAATATAGGTCGCGAACGCATTAATTCTTGATATATAGTTCGGTCATCGAAATTCGACCGAGATGATGTAATTTCACCGGTTTCGGCATTTCTTACGTATTTCGCAAGTGTATTGTGTGCATTGTAAACGACTATATGATCTAATCGTTCACATTGAACTAGTCTAAGTAATATCACTATACGTAACACTGTTATACGTTTCACTTCTTCGCGTTCTGACAAAATACTATTCGGATCGTCATTCAGTACTGAAAATGCTTCGCGCATTACACGAACCTCGCATGTGGAACGATTGTGCATGCATTTTCCACATTCACGACAAGGCATTTTGGATAATATTGGATTTCAATATATCGGTTGATTTAACTTGGGTTACCTACTATACTATTACTTTTCTCCAGGCAATTTTATAGAAAGTATTATCTATCCTTATTGAAATACTTTACGTAAACCTCTGAATACGGACCGTGCGACATATGATTTGAAAATTGAAAACCCTCGGTAAATCACTGGCGAATATAAAATGTCCGACCACGTGTTATTGATCGCCATACTATTTATACTCACCATACTCTTTGGAATGATATCATGCATATGCATACACGTCTTTATGTGTAGTAGTTCTGAATCAAATGGTTCAGGTAGAGATACTTTAAGTGTCGATGAAATTCTATGTGCGCTACATCACGCACCAATAAATAAAGATAGTGGTATTTCTCGTAGTAACACCACTATTGAGTTATAACTTATATCAGGTCTAATATATTCGACGATGTTACCGCATTTTACACATGTTATTTACACGCTATATGCTTTTGATGTCGATTTGGATTTTCGCGTTTTATTTGGTGACATACTTTTTGCCTTCGTTTTGCGTAGAGATGGTGATTTTCCTACGTACGTTTTCTTCATATAATAGTATTCTTCGTCTAGTTTGTTACCTAAAAGAAACTCTTTAAAACCATATTTCTTATAATATTCCAATAAAAATTCGGGTTCCCCATGTTCGGGTGACTTTTCCACATATAAATATGATCCATTCACTTTTTTGGATTTCTTCATCAACGTAGTTCTGATATATTTATCAATTAAATCCATTGTTTGGATTACTGGACTTGTTATTTTTTTTAAAATACGCTTTGAACGACATACTTCATTCAACCAGGGTTGTTGCGTTGGCAATACACCTTGAGAACTCATCTGAATAGTAGCAGACCCTCCATCTACAAATTCTTTATAATCAATAACACCCTTTTTATATCCTAATGTTAAGGCTACGGCTACTGTTCGTTCTGTTGTTGCCATAAACATATCATACAAACGTTCGCTATTTTTATTTTTTTTATTCTCGTCTTTAAAACATATTTTCTGCATATCTGCCACTAAATCCGCAAGATCGTTCAACGGAATTCGTTTGGGTAAAAAATCACACTCATACTCCGGGAAACATGTCCTAGATGCATATTTACCCGAGCGATTAATAACGTATATTGCTGAATAATAGGTTGGATTACTCATTTATATATAGAGACAAAATATCTACAAATGGGTAAGTAAATATCTTGATAACCCGTGTATATTGCTTTTACGCACGATCGTACGTAAAATTGAAATCCTTTTAACAATGAAAATAATCGACATTAACTAACCAAATTATTATTTAACTATGTCACTATCAACACACTCATGTACGTTTTGCGATAGTAAACGTCATAACGAGACCGAGTGTCTCCATACATTCAATGGGAGACGTAACCTATTAGAGAGTTGTATGATAATGGACGAAATACCGGATTTTAATTCCTATACGAAAAAGGAACTCAAATTCGTTGCATACATTACTCCTAACAAAAAAACAATATTACGAACAATGGGTTCGAATGAATGGGAATATGACCCAATCCCACTTACATTATGTAAATCAAAAATGGAGAATGCATTAAAAGACCGATGGAGATCATTACACGAAGCATCAAAACATGAAAAACATCCCATATGCAATACGGGTTGCTCTATATGTTCGGGAAACCGAAAAGAAACATATTGCTGGTCCATTGAAAATGGGGGATGGAGTTTATCAGTAAGCGAAAGCAAATATGAAGAGAAATTCACGACAAAATGCGGTCATACTTTTTGCAAACCTTGCTTGGATACCGTCGGTTGGTGGCCCGACTCCTTCTATAAACGACCCAAAAGCAAACATCCAAATCCTAACCATATATCGCATCACATGAGTACTGGGATAACCTTGCATTATAAAAAATGTCCCGATTGCAAGACTGTATTATATCAAAATATTAAAGATCTTCTTAGAGAAGATTATTATTACAACGAGTTGGACCCACACGCACCTTTGAAATTGGAAACATAGTTGGGATTTTATACATGTAGATAATGTGAATAATGTATTTTTTGTATGTCGGACAACAAAGTTGTTCTGATTTTAATTTCCAACGGTATAAAGACTAATTTGGTACTACTGTATTATGATTGCTTCATTTTTTAACTATATTGTTGGGTATAATAAACCTAATGACACCTACAATAATGCTAATAATAAGATAGATACACTCAAATACAACTCAATTAAACTCCCATATGAATTAGTAAATATCATACTTGAATATGATGGGCGGATCAAATATAAATATAAACAAAAGAATAGCATAGATTATCATAAATTTGTAAATGTAATCCATAAACACGATGAAAGATATAACGTAATTAAACCAATTATCCATAAAAAACAGAAAATTATGAAAGATACAGACACGAGTCCAGTTGATACCAGTTTTTATTTTGAGTTCGCATTTGATAATAAACCACATTTATTTTTATGCTATGATTATAACTGGTCAGCAAATAATGAATTTGAAATATGTTATACTGATATGAAAGGTTCGGGACATGTTTTGGGAAGCGACCAAATTAGAACATACGTTTGATTGGATTCAATGACAACCCGAGTCGCCTTGCCCTAGAATCAATAAACACCTCCAAACAAACATTTATTTCGATTTATATTTACACATTTATTATTATATATTGAGAACATTGACATTTACTACCCAAGCAATTTAAGAATAATGTATTATGGTTCTCTATACTACATTCGGCATATATTCCATAAAAAGGATTTACGTTAATAACAATTTGTGTTATTATAGTATACAGTACAAATATTAATATGGATATGGATATGGATATGGATATTGAACCACTTGAACCACGTATTCTTGAACCACGTATTCTTGAACCACGTATTCGTAAACCACGTATTCGTAAACCTACTGGTAAGATTCTCGACAACCGGATTCAAGCACAAGTTCAAGCACAATTGAAGGAGAAACTCGCACAAGTTCAAGCACAAATTAACGAGGTGTACGCACACAATAAGCAGTTGTCTATGGCCGATAATGAAACTAAATATAACGATATGGCCAAACAGTTACTTAAGGGAATACCTGTTTCTAACATTGCAAAGAATATGAATCACATATACTTTGCAAGTAAAACATATAGACCGCATTTAACGTCACATGCTACCCCTGACTCCGAATGTGCGGGTTTAAAGAGCGGGGAATCGGGCGACTTACACCATTATAAAGGATTATTTGAGAGACAAATAACGGGTGCGTCCACACATGGTAACATTCTCAAGAATGGTGAGACGGTCAAGGTATCCAATATTAAAGTAGAAAAAGGAAAGACGGTTGAGATTACAGCAGACTTTAAGGGATTATGTGGTACATGTTGGTTATGTGCTGAACCAGTACATTATTACGTTGGTCGAGACATACACCATGAGGGTGCGACCTCGACATGTGGAGAATGCGATCATGTTGGTGCGATTGTTGCTTCCGCATTAGCAGGAATGCTAAAAAGTCAGGATTATATTGCAGGTGATGCCGGTTATAAAGTGTCCCATATACATTGTAATCAACAAAAAAAAAACACTATAACCATGAAGTTTGACAAGAATAAACAGGAATGGATTGTAGATGAGGGGGGTATAACCAAAATATTGCGTAACATATTGGGTTCGCAGATAAACGGCAACGAATATGATCCACAATATATAGATTGGTTCGAACAATATAGTAATGGTAATAATGATTATAAAACAGAAATACAAACACAGATGATTAATAGTATTCGACGTCATACACAAGAATGGTGTACTCAAGCAAATGAATATTTAAAAACAAAAAATCAGGAAAAAAAAGGCGATATCGCATCGGCCCTGGTTCAAATATTATTAAATATTGACGAGACGAGAAAACGAAAGCGAAAGCGGTCACTAATAACATTTAAGAAACAATTAAAAAAGGAAGAATTAAAAATAACGAAGGAACAAATAAAAACGGAAAATTTAACAATAAAACAGACTAGGACGGTAAAGGCTAGGCGTTTGCAAGCCTTCAACCAAAAGAGAGGGATGAGAAGTATTCCGGGGGGGCACTCGATTGGGTCATATAATCTATCCACGGTTGATGTGCCAGTTTATTCATCCAACATTAAATCTACTAGACCAGAAGAAGAAACTAGACTAGAAGCAGAACTAGCAGAACTTGAAGCAGAACTAGCAGAACTAGCAGAACTAGAAGCAGAACTAGCAGAACTAGAAACAGAACTAGAAACAGAACTAGAAGCAGAACTAGCAGAACTAGAAGCAAAAGAACAAAAATTAATAAAAGAAGAACAAGACTTAATAGAACAAGTACAGAAGGATTATAATGAAGTTTATGCCGAAAACTCTACCTTAGTAGAAGAATTGTTAACAAACTTATCGGAAAAAACAGGAGGAGTTAAACAATCAAGAAAATCAAAATCAAACAAAAATAAAACAAAGAAAAATAAATCAAACAAAAATAAAACAAAGAAAAACAAATCAAACAAAAATAAATCAAACAAAAATAAAACAAACAAAAATAAATCAAAGAAACGATAAAAAGAATTTGAAATATGTTATACTGATATGAAAGGTTCGGGACATGTTTTTGGAAGCGACCAAATTAGAACGTACATTTGAGAGATGTTGTTCTTAAAATAATATAAATATTTTTTAATATTATTTATATTATATGAAAGTCACCAATAGTGATTTATTAGCCAATAAATATAAATATTCTATTGAAATTCTCGAACAGAATATTGTGGAAAATCATCTTGATGAAAAAATACTCCTAGCAACCCAAACCCTTACACCTGAATTTTGTGTCAAATATATATTAGATTTAGATATTGAAGGAGGTGGCGAAGAATCTTATATTTTTGATATATGCTATATTTTATCATTTCAAAAACATATAACTGAAAAAGAATTGATGGATTTGATAATTTTTTGAGAGGGCAATCATTGGAATAAAATAATATTATAGAGATTATTTTATTTAACATGGTTGGCAGAGGTCAACAATTGACAGAGGGCAATCATTGGAATGAAACTATATTATATGAATTTTATTTAACATATTGAGAACATTGACATCAAACCGTGGTATATAGTAATCAGACTTATCCATAAATGAGTGACATATCCATAAATGAGTAATTCACGATAAAAAAGAATTTGCTTAGTTTAAATTACATATAAATTATCGATACGCCGAATACCTTCAACTGGAGTCGCACGGGCTATTGAAGGGGTGTGAATCCGCACGTTTGTAAAATGAATTGATGTTTCATAATCGAATATGTCGGGTCGTCGTTTTGTTGCGCGGTTAATATCTCGGCAATACGCTTCGCGTCGGTGTCATTAAAATCGGGCGGGGTATTTTTGAGGATGTCTTTCCATACATGTTCTTCGACCATGTCATTTCGCAGTTCACTTGCTTTCACAAACCGTTCCTGAAGTGCTTGGTCTTTTTCGGAATAGTTCAAATCTTCCATTTGGAGTGCCTTCGCTTCTTCTAGTATTGTATGGGTTTCGCGCAAGACAAAGGCTATTTTGTCAGAAAGGGGATCGCCATATACCGGTTTTACTCCTGTGACAACGTTTTTCCACACGCGTTCGCTCCATTCTTCATATCTATCACACGCGTCAACGGAATTGTCGGCACAGATATTCATTGTTATTTAGATTTAAATATATACCTTTATGTACTTGGGGTTACATACCATACTATCCGATTTCGTCGTGCAATCTTTCGTAAAGTAGGAGAACGCGGTAGAGAATAAGTTTACCAAAAGATTGCACGACGAAAAGTTATAGTATCGTATACAACCCTAATAATTAACAATATATGTAATTATTTCTGATAATGAATTCTTCTATGATTACGAATGAAAAACGCGACATGGATACGGAATATGTAAGAAAATTAATAAGAAACAAACTAGAAATGGTCGCTGACGCCAAACAGTCCGTACAGTTAACCGAAAAGCGTAGATTTTATAAAATATATGATGGCTACGATTTCGAATATGAAGTGATAATTTATATGGAAAGTAGAAAGGAATCTATACTCAAGGATACATTCATGAAGAGGATGACAATTATTCGCTCTTTATATTTGTTGTGTTTACGTCATATGTATATTCAAACGACAGAAACTAGACTATGGGATGCCCTATATAATAGGGGGGTAACTTTGAAAACGGACATATTTAAAGGGCTAGATGAGAATAGCAACTATGTTAGCGATAAAGAACGTCGCTACATTAAGATGGTAATAAATACGATGGAAAAATATAAAAAAGAGTATCTAGAGACGAAAACATCAATATCTGTCGAAATATTAAGAGCAATTCGTTGCAAATATATTGATCGGTTTATCATGGGATTTCTATAGTAATAAAAATACAACAATTGTTTGGAAATGGCGGGCAATATGAATTACTCATATTGTTCTCTTTTTTATTTGGTTTTGTTTGCTCGGTTACTGGATCGAGATAAATACTTTTTGTACCCAGCATTGTAGTTCTGAATCAACTTTTGTTTCTCTTCGGAATTTAGGTTCTTACACACTTTATACAATTT
>Ga0115550_1000804_pt1 | contig 25357 bp, 22 predicted proteins | sample COGITO_mtgs_1005_FD_87177 | JGI IMG/M metagenome (GOLD analysis project Ga0115550, IMG submission 87177) | Pelagic marine microbial communities from North Sea - COGITO_mtgs_100511 | ecosystem: Environmental > Aquatic > Marine > Epipelagic | place: Germany:Helgoland, sampling site Kabeltonne... | reverse complement strand
AGCGTGTTTTAGTCAATGCAGATTCTCTTTTTACAGGAATCAACACAGTATTAAATCAAGAAGGAAAAGACAATTTATCTACCACTCTCGCCGATCTTTCAAAAACAATTAAACGTATCAATGGAGTTGCTACCTCACTTGATCAATTGCTCGATAGCCAAGATGAGAATTTAACAACTACCTTGGATAATTTTGCCAAGATAAGTTCTAATGTAAATGAATTGACAGATTCTTTGGCGCGATCGAACATCAAACAGACCCTAGTTGCTTTTGAAAAAACAGTTAATCGCCTGAATGGAATTTTATTGGATATTGAACAAGGAAAGGGGAGTATGGGTAAACTCATCAAAGACGAAAGCGTTTACGATAACATACAGGCCACTACCAAAGAAATAGAGTTGTTAATCAAGGACCTCAAAGAGCACCCAAAACGTTATGTACATTTTTCCCTCTTTGGAAAAAAAGAAACTCCATACGAAGAAATAAAGAACGAATAAATGTTGATAGAACTTTTACCAAATATTCTTTTCACCCTTTTACTTATTCTTGCTTTAGGCTTCTTTGCGCGAAATGTTAAAAAGATTAAATCGAATATTAATCTTGGAAAAGAGATCGATCGGACAGACAATCTAAAAGCTCGATGGAGCAATATGGCCCGAATTGCGTTGGGACAGTCTAAGATGGTGAAACGGCCAATTGCTGGAATTTTGCATCTTATCGTATATATTGGTTTCATTTTGATCAATATAGAATTACTAGAGATCATTGTAGATGGAATCTTGGGTACTCATCGCATTTTTGCACCATTTTTAGGCAGATTTTATAATGTGCTGATTGCGAGCTTTGAGGTTTTAGCTGCACTTGTTTTGGTCGCAGTAATTATATTTTGGTCCCGCAGAAATGTCATTAGACTCCAACGTTTTTGGAAAGATGAAATGAAAGGCTGGCCCAAGCTAGATGCCGACATTATCCTTTACTTTGAAGTAGTTTTAATGGGGTTGTTCCTTCTGATGAACGGAACAGACCTTGCAATTCAAACTAATTTCCCAACAGATCCACATTATGCCCAAGCAGGATCCTTTCCCGTAAGTCAATATTTGTTACCTCTCTTACAGGATATAAATTTAGATCAGCTGATTTTGATTGAACGCACCGCATGGTGGATGCATATTTTTGGTATTTTATGCTTTTTGAATTACCTCTATTACTCCAAGCATTTGCATATTCTTTTGGCTTTTCCCAACACTTTTTTTGCCAATCTCAATCCCAAAGGATATTTTGCCAACAATGCCAATGTAACTGCTGAAGTTCAATTGATGTTAGACCCAGATGCAGACCCCTACGCATCAACAGATACTTCGGTAGAGGTGGATAAATTTGGTGCTTCTGACGTTTTGGACTTAAATAAGGTTCAACTTCTGAATGCCTATACCTGCACAGAATGTGGTCGTTGTACAAATGAATGTCCAGCCAATCAAACAGGAAAGAAATTATCTCCAAGAAAGATAATGATGGATACTCGCGATCGTTTGACCGAGGTGGGCGAGAACATCAGAAAGAATAAGGGCACCTTTGTAGATGATGGTAAACAATTATTGGGCGATTATATTTCCCATGAAGAATTATGGGCTTGTACCTCCTGTAACGCTTGTGTGGAAGCTTGCCCTGTTGACATTGATCCGTTATCGATCATCATGAACATGCGCCAATACCTTGTCATGGAAGAATCGGCTGCGCCAACTGATTTAAACAATATGATGAGTAATATCGAAAATAATGGGGCACCTTGGCCCTTCAATCAACAAGACCGAGCCAATTGGGCAAAGGAATTATAAACTATAAGAGCAAAATCATGCACAAAGAAGAAGCAGAAAGTTATTTACACAAGAAAGTAGAAGACGGAGAGGTAATCAGTCCTGTCTTGCCCGAAGGGATTAAAAATTATTTGATTGACATCGATGGAACCATTTGTGACGACATCCCCAACGAAGAACCAGAGCGTATGGCAACTGCAAAACATTACCCTGATGCGTTGGTTACGCTAAATGGTTGGTATGATGAAGGACATCTGATCTGTTTCTTTACCTCTCGAGTGGAAAGTCATCGCAATGTAACCGAAACGTGGTTAAAAGAGAAAGGATTCAAATACCATAGTTTATTGATGGGTAAACCTAGAGGAGGAAATTACCATTGGATCGATAATCACTTGGTGAAAGCAACGCGTTACAAAGGAAAATTCACCAATTTGGTTGAAAAAGACGTTACCATTGAAGTATTCGATGATGGACAACATGATTAATACCTAAGTCTATGATTAAAGTACCAACACTTGCCGAATGTATGGCTGAAGGTAGAACCCCCGAAATTTTATTTTGGGTTGGCTGTGCCGGTAGTTTTGATGAGCGTGCAAAAAAAATCACCAAAGCTTTTGTAAAACTGCTAGACAATGCAAAGGTTGACTTTGCCGTTCTGGGCGCAGAAGAAAGTTGTAGTGGTGACCCTGCCAAGCGTGCAGGAAATGAGTTTCTTTTTCAAATGCAGGCTATGACAAATATTGAGGTTATGAATGCATATGAAGTGAAGAAAATTGTCACAACCTGTCCGCATTGCTTCAACACCTTAAAAAATGAATACCCTGAATTGGGCGGTAAGTATGAGGTAATCCATCACACCCAACTACTTCGCGATCTATTGGACGAAGGTAAGATGACCATAGAAGAAGGTACTTTTAAAGGCAAGCGCATTACCTACCACGATCCTTGTTATTTGGGAAGAGCTAATAATATTTATGAAGCACCTCGTGAGCTTATTCAAAAATTAGATGCTGAACTGGTAGAAATGAAAAGCTGCAAATCACGTGGTCTGTGTTGTGGTGCAGGAGGTGCACAAATGTTTAAAGAGCCTGAACAGGGAAACAAAGACATTAACATTGAGCGCACAGAACAGGCGATCGAAACAAAGCCAGATATCATCGCGGCTGCTTGTCCTTTCTGCAATACAATGCTATCAGATGGAGTGAAAAATAAAGAAAAGGAGGATAGTCTTCCTGTGTTAGATCTTGCAGAAATGATTGCCACCGCTAAAGACCTTTAAAAAAATGCTTGTTTCATTTTCTTCTTTACCGTTGCATGCTCGGGTTTGGGTTTACCAATCTTCGCGTATGTTTTCTGCTTCAGAAAGTGAAGAAATTAGCACAAGCCTGCATACTTTTTTATGCAATTGGGCGACCCATGGTACTCCCTTGCAAACTGCTTTTGAGTTGCGCTACAATCAATTCATTGTCATTGGTTTAGATGAAGAAGTTAAGGGAGCTTCTGGATGTTCTATCGATGCCTCTGTACATTTAATCCAGTCACTTGAGAAAAAGTATAATCTTGAATTATTGGACAAAATGAATGTCTGTTATCGTGAGGATAATCAGATTTCTTATGTGCCTCTAAAAGAATTTAGAAAGTTAGCCAAAACACCAAAGATTACTCCAGACACCATTGTTTTTAATAATTTGGTTGTAGATAAAGCTGAGTATCAAAGTCATTGGGAAGTCCCAGCCTATGATAGTTGGCATTCGCGTTTTATTAAATAATTACTGCTATGCGTCAATTCTTTCTTGCACTTTTGTGTGTCTCTTTCACCTATGCTCAAACTTCGATAGACCCCTTGTTAACGTCTGATTGGGAGGCACAGGAAAAATGGGTTGATAGTGTTTATAGTCAGTTGTCAGTTGATCAAAAAATTGGTCAACTCTTCATGGTTATGGCTTTTAGTGAACAAGGAGAGGTTCATTTTCAGGAGATCGAAAATGAAGTTGTAGAAAATCAAATAGGAGGAATTGTTTTTTCATTGGGAGATCCTTTGGGACAAACCCAATGGCTCAATAAACTTCAAGCTAAAGCCAAAACTCCACTACTCATTGGAATGGATGCAGAATGGGGGGTTGCCATGCGTTTGGATTCTGTTCGGCCTTTTCCATGGAACATGACCCTAGGTGCAATACAAGACAATCGTTTGGTCGAAGAGGTTGGCTTTCGTATTGGCGAACAGGCAAAACGCCTTGGAGTACACATCAATTTTGCACCAGATGTAGACATCAACACCAATCCAAAAAATCCTATCATAGGCAATCGATCCTTTGGAGAAGATAAAGAAAATGTTGCTGAAAAAGGAATTGCTTACATGAACGGAATGCACCGTGCTGGCGTACTTTCTTCTGCCAAGCATTTCCCCGGTCATGGTGATACGTCCAAAGATTCCCATTTGGATTTACCCTTAATTAATTTTGATAAAAACCGTCTATTCTCCACCGAGATTTATCCTTTTGAACGTCTGTCGAAGGCCGGGGTTTCCTCCATCATGGTGGCTCATTTAAATGTTCCTGCCTTTGATGAAGGCATTCCTTCTTCCTTGTCAAAAATAATAGTGCAAGATCTGCTAATTAATCGGATGCAATACAAAGGACTGATCATTACCGATGCATTGAATATGGGTGGAGCAGCAGAAGTTGCAAAAATGAATAGCATTGACCTAGCTGCTTTCATGGCGGGAAATGATATTTTATTGATTCCCAATGACGTAAAAAAGGCTGTTAAGAAGATGAAGCGGGCTTATAACCAAGGTAGGTTTACCGAAGCCCGATTGGCCCATTCAGTGAAGAAGATACTAAAAGCAAAGTATAAGGTCGGTTTAAACGCATTCAAGCCAGTAGAAACAGATAAGCTTATTGCTGATTTGAATACATCCAAAGACGACTATTTGATTGAGCGCTCAATGGCCGAAGCAATTACTTTGCTAAAGGGGAATCAATCACTTCCATTAACTGCTGATGAAGCCATTGGTTTTATTTCCTTAGGTGAGGCCGACGGGACAATCTTTTATTCGGAATTGGCGAAAGAATTGAACCTTATCCCCCTGCAATTTTCAGGGAAACAGATTGAAACCCTAGCCAAAGCTGAAGGACTATCGACGATAGTAGTTGGTTTTCATCGATCGAATGCCTCGCCATGGAAGGCAAGCGATTTTTCAAATAGTGAACTTCGCTTGTTGAATGAATTAGCCAAAAAGCATAAGGTAATATTAGCCACCTTTGTCAAACCCTATGCCTTGTCTAAACTTTCAAATCTTTCAGATTTTTCAGTTGTTTTGATGGGATACCAAAATACATCAGAGGCGCAACAATTGGCCGCTCAAATGCTATTAGGTAAACAAGAAATCAAGGGAAAATTGCCTGTCTCTGTTAATGCATCTTTCCCAGTGGGACATGGGGAGATGATCATTTTTGGCGATAAGCCACTCAAGGAAGCCACACCTTTTTCAGTAGGAATGGATGAAGAGAAACTAGCTGCTCTAGATGGTTTAGCTCAGGTTGCCTTAGATTCTTTAATGGCTCCCGGTTTCCAAATTCTTGCTGCCCGGCACGGAAAGATTTTTCACCATAAAGCTTTTGGTTACCACACCTATGATAAGAATAAAGCCGTAACAAAAAACGACATCTATGATGTTGCTTCCTTGACTAAAATTCTCGCAACACTTCCTCTGTTGATGCAGGAGGTAGATCAAAATAAAATAGATTTTGATTCTACGCTAGAAACACTTTCCTCTCGATTTAAAGGCACCAACAAGGCCAATTTGACCTTTAAAGAGGTGATGTCGCATCAATCGGGTATACTACCATGGATACCATTTTATAAAGAAACGCTACACCAAAAAAACGATAGATTACTGCGAAAGTATTACCGAGACCATGCCACCAAAAAAAATAGAATTGAAGTGGCAGCCAATATCTATGGGCGTACATCTCTTCCAGAGGAGCAGTATACCACATTAATTAACAGTGCACTATGGGATAAGGGATATCATTATTCTGACCTTCCATTTATTTTTATGCAACATATTTTAGAGGAGAAATATGCGACCCCACTCGATCAATTGTTTATGGAGCGAATAGCTACTCCATTGGGTTTAGTTTCTACCCTTTTTAAACCTTTAAAAAGTATTGAAAAAGAGCGGATCATTCCCTCAGAAAAAGACACTTATTTTAGACGGCAAACCTTGCAAGGTCATGTCCACGATATGGCAGCCGCTATACAAGGCGGTGTAAGTGGTCATGCTGGTCTTTTTTCAAACGCCAAAGAAGTTGCTACCATTATGCAGTTATACCTTCAAAAAGGCCGCTATAACGGTAAACAATTTTTCAGTTCTTCTACTTTTGATCAATTCAATCAATGCTATTACTGTACCGAAGAAAATAGGAGAGGAGTTGGCCTTGACAAACCACAAGCGGGGGGTGGAGGAATGACCTTTCAAGGCATTTCTTTTTCAAGTTTTGGTCATTCTGGTTTTACCGGAACTTATGCATGGGCAGATCCAGCCACAGGCATTGTATTTGTCTTTTTATCCAATCGAACTTTTCCCACGATGGAAAACCGAAAACTAATTGACCATAGTATTCGCCCGCGAATGCTTAAATTGGTCTATGATGCAATTATATATTAAATGAAAATAGCTATTGTTTGTTACCCAACCTTTGGGGGGAGTGGAGTCGTTGCCACAGAATTAGGATTAGCCTTGGTTGATCGAGGGCACGAAGTCCATTTTATTACCTATAGGCAACCAGTTCGCCTGGAGTTTCTGAATAGTAGTCTCCACTTTCATGAGGTCAATGTCCCAGATTATCCCTTGTTCCATTATCAGCCCTATGAGCTAGCTTTGTCGAGTAAACTAGTCGACACCGTTAAGACCTATGGAATTGAACTTTTGCATGTTCACTATGCCATTCCACATGCTTATGCTGGCTATATGGCCAAACAAATATTAAAAGATCAGGGAATTGAGATCCCTATGGTCACAACCCTACACGGAACCGACGTAACCCTGGTAGGTAAACATCCTTTTTACAAACCCGCAGTAACCTTTAGTATCAATCATTCCGATTGGGTCACGTCCGTTTCAGAAAGTTTAAGGGAAGATACCCTTGCCCTTTTTGATGTTAAAAAAGAGGTGCATGTCATTCCTAACTTTGTTGATTTCTCCAAGCATCAACATCACAGTGAAAACTGTCATCGGGATATGATAACCACTGGAGATGAAAAAATAATTACCCATATTAGTAATTTTAGAAAAGTGAAACGCATCGGCGACGTGATTGAGGTGTTTTACCGCATTCAGCAAAAAGTTGCGGCCAAACTAATTATGGTTGGTGAAGGACCAGAACGCGTAAAGGCAATGCAAAAATGCAAAGAACTTGGAATTATTGATAAAGTAACTTTTGTTGGGAAAAGTAATCAAGTCTATGAAATTCTCTGCTATTCTGATTTGTTTATATTGCCCTCAGAATCAGAAAGTTTTGGTTTAGCTGCTTTAGAGGCAATGATGATGCGAGTCGCTGTTATTTCTACCAATGTGGGTGGCTTACCCGAAGTGAATATTGATGGGGAATCGGGCTATTTATTTGATATTGGTGATGTTTTTGGAATGGCCGATAAATCGATTGAATTGCTGTCGAATGAAAAGCGCTTAAAACAGTTTAAGGAGCAAGCTTATCATTTGGCAAAACGTTATGATATCGATGCAGTGGTTGCTCAATACATCGACATTTATCAAAAAGCTTTGGCTTAAACCTTATTTTGGGTGATAAATACGCTTTGCATTTGCGTATATCTCCGCTTTGTCAAAGGTCATTTTCTTGGTTTTGTATGAAGTGTATAACTCCATTTGATCGTTATAGTGTGGGGAGTCTGGATGATCGGACGAACCATAGGAAATAACCGATTCAATTTCGGGACCATTGGGAGTAAATTTCACCAATTCTATATAAGACTCTCCAGCGGTTACTTTCACTTTTCCGTCTTTGTAGGGAATAGAAGACATGGCAGTAACAACATCGTTGATACCAAACACCGGTAATTCTTTATTTCCTCGCACCAATTTTTGATAATCACCTAAGCTAACCTCAGTTGTACCAAAATGCTTTAACATATGGGCCTTAGCGTTTTTAAAAGCTTTAACCAATATAGCGGGTGGAATTATCTTTGGTGCAGGCAATGCATCATAAAAAGGATATAATTGATGGTAGAGGATTAAATAAGTTCCTGCACCTAAGGAAGATGCATCAGTCTTGCGATCCCATTGCTGCACACGTTCAATCAATTCACTTATCTCAGGGTATTTCTCAGCATTCAACAAATCGAGGTAATTGATGTCCATCCAAGAATAAGTATAGGGTTTTGGCAGTTGATTGTCGTATTTAATGCTTTTAAAATCTGCATAGGAAACCTTTTCTTTGGCTTCAATTAAGTTCTTTAAGCGTGTAGAACGGTTGTTGTGGTAGGTTTCAAAACTCATGTCTTTAGAAAAATCAGCCCTCTTTGGGTTATTTTCTTCATCAGAAGAGAAAAATGGACTGTGGTTGGCATTGTAAAAATAGCCAGAAGAAGGTTGAATGACTTGGGGTAAATCCTCAATATCGTAGGTGGATGACCATAATGTCTTTATCGTGTTTCCAGGGACAACCTCTTTCCAGTTATAGCCTTCTGCACGCTTGGGAATCAATCCGTTTGAAATGTAAAAAATGGTGTCGTTCTTGTCGGCATAGCCAATGTTGTATCCTGGCAAGGCTTTCATTTTTAGAATATCGTAAAACTCGCTAAAGGAAGTGGCTTTGTTCATGCGCCACCATTGTTCTAGGCCTCTAATTTCGTATAACGCAGGAGTCCGAACGGCATAATAGCCAGACTTATTTTTTAGGGTTGGTCCAAAGATACTAGTGTAGTATTTTCTTGAAACCCTAATAGGAATTCCAAATACCTTGATGGTTATTTTTGCTTTGTGTTCTTCTAAGGTCAGGTAGTTGTCATCAACCTTGTACTGAAGTTTATCTTTTGGATGCATTTCCAATTTGAAGACATCTGTTTTGTCGGGATAATTTACTGTATGTGCCCAACCCAAGTATTGATTTGCACCAATGAGAATATTGGGTGTTCCTGCAAACAAGGCACCAATGATATTTGTTCCCTCTTCACTGCACAAATGTGCTTCGTACCACGAAACAGGTCCATCGAGTGGTTGGTGAGTATTGATCGCTAAATAGGTGTTTCCGTCGGTGGTTTTAGCACTGTTGAAAGCAAAGGTGTTGGATCCTGTGATTTCTTCTTTTGGCGCTTCTAGTTTGACGGAATTTTCAAGAATACGTGAAATCCAATAGTCACCACGAGAAGAAACAAATAGCTGTAATTGTGCATAGCGCAACATCATTTTGGGTGTAATGGGGAATAGTGCAGTATGTAATACCTCCTCGGGATGTGTTTCGGCGAAGCGATTGAATCCTTGCGCATAACCTTCAACAACTTTCTTGTATTCGGGGCTTATTTTTTCGTCATAGTTTGCCTCAACAAATTCTTTAGACCCGATAAATTGGCTGACAAAATCTGGTCCGGCACCTCTTTTTCCAAGATGTTCACTGAGAAGCGCATTACCGGCTAGATAAGCTTCTTGTATTGTTTTAAAATCATCTTCTGCATGTGCCCAAGCAAGTCCATAGGCAACATCTGCATCCGTTTTTCCGTAAATATGCGGAACACCATAGGCATCACGCACAATTTCAACATCAGTAGGATTTATTTGAGCGGATAGGGAAAGCATTGAGGATAATACAAGACTCGTTAAGCTATTCTTCATAAAAGTGAATTGATATTAATAAACAACAGAAAGATAAATTCTATAGGCTAAATACACACCTGTTATTGTCCATATCCACCAACGATTTTTTAAATACCATTCCATAATTTATTTTTTCAGTAAGTTATCGATTTCTTGGGCGAGTACAAAATCTTTTTGGGTGATACCTTGCGCATCGTGGGTGATCAGCGCCAAATGAATTGTTGTGTAGTCGATGGTTATCTTTGGATGGTGTTTTTGTTTCTCTGCGATATCTGCAATAGTTTTAACCATTTCAATTGCTTCAAGAAATGAACTGCATAGGTGTGTTTTTTCCAGGCAATTGTTTGCATAGCTCCATTCAGGGATAAGTAAATTTACCCTAGCATGAATTGTGTCTGGAGCAAGGGGGATAAGATCACTCATTTAGCAAGCATTTGATTAAAAAACATTGCTAAAAGGAGCGGGTGAGAGGGTTTTGCAAGGGATTAAACTTCGCACTGCATATCTTGGCCACAGCATTGAGGAGATTTAATTTTCCCTTCACAGCTTGGACATTTAGAAATTTGAATTTGTTGCCCATTCACGTCCAAGTGATCATTTACCAGTGGTTGATTGCATTTTGCGCAGCTTGCATTTACAGCCATCCCGCATTTTTCACATTCGTATGTTGCCATTGTAGTATGTTTTAGAGATATCGTTCTTTGAATTCAATAATTAGTAAGATTGCTATGCATAAAAATAAAGTTGCAATAACCAGTCCGCCAACGCCCATATTCTTTTTTTATTTTTTTAAAGATAATAAAAGATATCTATTTCTGTATCATTTTTAGATGGTGCTTGTAAAATTTCAGTTTCTTTCGACAGCCACATTGATTTTTACTTTCTATATATCTCAAAGGCAATTGTCTATTGCTACAATTTCTCCATTCGATTTTTTTACTTCTAGTATTTTATTAAAGTCCCTAAGTTTCATATAAGCATAGCCTTCTGTTCCAAAAAGAAATGAATGTGGGAAAGAGTAGGAGTTATTGTAGATGATGAAATTGCCAACTGCAGGTTCAGCTAACTTTCCTGAATGATAGGCGAGATTAAAATGATACTTGTAGTAGTGGCTGCGTCTGAACTACTTGCCCCTATAGCTATCTGTGATTCATCAAAACCACCTGGCTCGTCAATCGTAAAGATTGATGGAAATGCATTTGAAACTTCCATGGTAGTAGTTGCACCACCAATGGCGTAGATATTGACGGTGACTGAAGTTGTGCTGGGCGTTGAGATATAAAATTTTGACCATTTATTGGAATAGCATTGGATCCTGTTTCACTTGAAAAAGCAACCGGAGGTAGATAATGCACTTTACTCAGTTGAGCAAAAACAGGTACATTCATTATGAAAATAAATGCAATACTAAAAAACCCTCTCATCATTTGTTCTTTATACTCAAAGCTGGGGCTTATTTTTTTTATAAATAGTAATTCATAATGAAGATAAATAAAGAATTCTTATCTAAAACTATTTATTATATTTGATTCAATCAGTAAAGTAAAATTTAACAAGCCTTTAGGCGTCAAATAAAGATTCATCTTCATTGACCATAATTGCCTCAATTTTTAAATCATCCAATCCTTTTTGATCGAATGGATTCTCGATATAATTCTGCACATTGTATAGTGCCATGAGGACAAAACTCATGACTAGGGTGAACAGTAGCGTGAGACTACTTTCAATGTTTAAATCGAAGGGAGTTTTGTTTATTATTGACTGAGTATTGAATAACAAAGGGGAGAAGTAGATAAAAATCAAACAGTATTTTTTTAGTGAAATAGGGGTGCCATGTAATTTAATTCCTCTGATTTTTTCGGCTGAAAGGAAGAGTTCGTTTTTTACACGAATTAGGCTGTCTTTCTCACGTTCATTAAACAATTTTTTTCGATCATCAATGATGCGTAATACATCTTTTCTTTCTTGTCTAATTTGTTCGAATATGTCATTAGAGTCTTCTTTTGTGAGGTAATTGATTAGAGAAGTTTGGATGCCAAATAGTTTGTTGAAAAGAAGGTCATAGTCCTTTTTTTCGATCTTGTCTACAGCAAAGAAAATATTGGTGAGATCAATAATTTTATTTCTAAAATCTAAAAATAACCCGATAGCCTCCTGCCGTCTTTGATATGCACTTGTTATCGAAAACACCAAAGGAAATACAATGGCTATACTAACAATAGATATATCGAAGTCAATAGTAATTTGATATTCTCTGTACAGAAAAAAAACAATAACTGTTTCGACTAGAATAAATAATAGTCTATAATTAAATACAGATAGAAAGGCATTTGAGTTCATGCAAGATGATTTTGTAATTTAGAGTTGTTGAAAGTTATAATAAGCTGGAGAGACTCAGCAAGTATCCAATTAAAACACCAAGCAATAGGATAATGATGTTTTTAAATTTGAAAAGGATATTAAATTTTCCTTCCCACGAATCGGGTATGTCATTTTTATTTTCATCCAAAGCAAAACCAGATTTAGAGGCGTACCTAGCATACCAAAAGAAGATAAGCACCAATAGCGTAAAGACAATAACTATAATTAAGAATGAATTGATCATAAAATGATAAATATAATAAGTAATATTTTATTCAAATATTAAAAAAAGAATTCAGCATTATAAATACAACGTTTTTTTGTGGTATTTATTTTAGTCACCATGATTTTTTATGTTTGCATAAGTGACTAGATTGATAGGTAATTGAGGTATTCTCTTAATCCATTAAAAATAATAAGGTGGATGATTATCACTAAATCGTTTGATGTCAACCCATGTCTTCCCTCTTATTTACATCATAAGATGCAGTTTATGTTCTATTTTTACTTTCCAATACAGAAATTAGCAAAAATATTTCCCAATAATTCATCATTGGTTACTTCACCTGTGATTTCTCCCAAATGAAACAATGCTTGCCTTAGATCAATGGCCAGTAAATCTGAACTCAATTGATTTTCCATTCCTTCTTGTACCTTCCTAATTTCTATCAAAGCATTGGTTAAGGCAGCATAATGGCGTGAATTTGTAATAATGCTTTCATCTTGGTAATTGTTGCGATGCATGTGTTGGACAAGGGCTTCTTTAAGGGTGTTAATCCCTGATTTGTTTTTTGCGCTCAGCCTTAGGCAAGGAAAGCCCTCAAATTCATTAGGTGTTTTTATCGCTCCATTATCGTTTTTATTGAACAAAATCCAAATTGCTTTATCCGAATATTGTAGTTTTAGCTGACGTACTTTCTCTTGGTGTGCTGTTTTCTCATGATCAAATGCATTGGAATCAATCAAATACAATACAATTGCTGCAGCTGCAACCTTTTCAAAGGTCTTTTGAATACCAATTTGTTCAATTTCGTCTTGGGTTTCCCGAATTCCTGCAGTGTCAATAAAGCGAAAACCGATTCCACCAATGGTTATTTCATCTTCAATCGAGTCACGTGTAGTTCCAGCAATAGCAGAAATAATTGCCTTGTCTTCCTGCAAAAGCACATTGAGTAGGGTAGATTTCCCTGCATTTGGAGGGCCAATAATCGCAATAGGGACACCCTTTTTAATGACATTCCCCAAAGCAAATGAATCGATCAAGCGTTTCAACAGTCCTTGAATTTTCAATAATAACGCTTGAAAGGCAGCTCTATCGGCAAAGGCAACATCTTCTTCGGCAAAGTCCAATTCTAATTCGATTAGGCTAGCAAAATCTAAAAGTTCTTGTCGCAATGATTTAATTTCTTGACTAATTCCACCGCGCATTTGTTGCATGGCTACCTGATGGCTAGCTTCATTTTCTGAAGCGATAACGTCTGCGACAGCTTCTGCCTGGGCTAAATCCATTTTCCCGTTCATAAAGGCGCGAAGAGTGAATTCTCCTGCCTTTGCTGGGCGTATGCCTTTGTTCACAAATAACTGAAGGATTTTCTCTTGTATATAGCGCGAACCATGGCAAGAGATTTCTATAACATCTTCTCCAGTATAGGAATGAGGATTTTTAAAAACACTTACCAATACTTCATCAATGATGCGTTCTCCATCCAATAGATCACCCAAATGAATGCTGTGACTTTTCTGATCGATTAATTTCTTTTTTGATTTTGCACGAAATAATTGATCTGTTGTTCTAATTGCTGCATCACCCGATAATCGGATAATGGCAATGGCTCCAGCTCCTGAAGCAGTAGAGAGTGCAATGATGGTTCCTTCGCCTATCATACTTTATAGTGTACAGCTAAATGTAGCTCGTTTTTTATGTAATCGATGCTCGTAGTTCTTCCACATATTTTGAATGGAATCATTTTCTTCCAATTCTGGATTTGTTTCAACTATTGAAATTCCTTTCTTATTGAAAAGTTTCTGTACCTCATTGAATATTATTGCTGTAACTCCTTTGTTTTGGTAGTCAGGATGGACACCAATCAAATAGAAGGAAGCTCTGTTGTTAAAATATTGTGCTTTCAGAATGTGAAAAATACCCCAAGGAAACATTTTTCCATTGGCTTTTTTTAGGGCCTGAGTAAAAGAGGGCATAATGATCACAAAGGCAACCAATTTGCCCTGTTCATCAGCAACACATTTGATGAATTCAGGATGAATATATCGGAAGTATTTTTCTTTATAATGCTTTATTTGATAGGGCTGAACTGGAACAAAGGTTTGCAGTTTATTGTAGGTTTCTTCAAGCAGAGTAAACATTTGCTCTACATAGGGTAGAATTTGTTTTGTCTTTGTGAAGTGCAGCACCTTTAGATTATAGCGATCTAGCATTAATTCACCAAAACGGCGTACTTTTTCTGGCGATTCGTCGAAGGAGGAGATTTTGATTTCGTATTCTACCCATTGGGCTAATTTTTCCATGCCCAATTTTTCCATATGTTCACTGTAATAGGGGTAGTTGTACTGAGTAATCATGGTATTCATTTCTTGAAAACCTTCAACCAGCATGCCAGCTTTGTCCAAGTTAGAAAAGCCAACTGGACCCTCCATGAATTCCATTGAAGCAGCTGTTCCAAATCCCTTAACAGCTTCTATCAACGCCCTCGAAACCTCTAAATCATCAATAACATCAAACCAGCCAAAACGAACTTTTCTTTTTTGTAACCGATCCACTTCAATCCAATTGATAATAGCAGCAATTCTTCCAACAATTTTTCCGTCATCATACGCAAGATAAAAGGCGGCGTCTGCATTTTTAAAAACAGGATTTTGCTCTTTGTCGATGACAGTTAATTCTTCAGCTTTCATGGCTGGAACCCAATAGGGACAGTTTTTGTACAGTTGAAAGGGAAATTCAACAAAGGCAATAAAGTCTTTTTTTTCTTTGATTTCGACTACTTCAATCATAGGAATACTAATTTCTTTTAGCTCGGCGGTCTCTTTTTTTACTGGCCTTTTCAGCTTTTTTCGCCCCTTTTCTGATGCCTTTTTCCTCCTTGCGTTCAGCTTTGTTTTTCGCCTTTTCTTCGGGGTCAATGTCTTTGTGAAAATCCAATCGATAGGATACTCCTGCATTCATAAAAAACACAGATGGGGTGTCTTTAGTATTTACCCCAACCGTAGCTTCGATTTGAATGTCATCTGTCAATAAATAGGCCGCTCCACTTCTAAAAATCTGATCACTGTATTTATATGAATTGTAACCCTGGGTTTCGAGGTAGATTGACCAAAGTGGATTGATGGTGTGGGTGAGTGTTAGGATATAATTTAGGTCAGGAAAATCCGATATAATACGATCATAGGTCACATTGGTTACAAATACCCAAGTACCCAAAAAATGATGTTGAGTGGCCAGTGTTGCACGTCCACTAATAAAAGGTTCTCGATCGGTTTTTACCCCTAGATTTCTATAAAAAATTGGATTATAAAGGTTGTCAAAAACATTCCCATAGGGGTAGGGGGTTGCTGGGTCAATAACTGCATTTACTCCCAATGTTAATGATACTGCAGGAAGTAAATCCCGCCATTTAAATCCATTATTAGCTTTCCAACTATATACATTGGGTTCAGTTTCACGCTTATAGGGATCATATAGCAGGTACTTGATGCCTAGGAAATTGGTTAAAAAGCCTTCTCGTTTTTGTTCGATTGAAGGATGAATGAGTCGATTCTCTTGTTTATCGAGTTGATAAACAGCCTCATAGGTGAGCTCTAACTGCTCTTTTAAGAAACCATAGCGAAGGGAGAAGAAACCAATTTTACCATTTACTTTTGAATTGTTATAACCTTTGTGTTTGTAGGATCGGTACTCTGTTCCTGCTTCAAATTGAATGACACGCGTGCCAACAGAAAAAGCACCAATGGATGCACCTGGTCGATTCGAATTGATTTGATCTGTATATTGACCAAATAGATAAGGGGAGATGAAGAGCAAAAATAGCGTCGGTTTTAGCCGCATTTTAAGAATTATATTTTAAGCAAGATAGGTGTATTTTAAAAAATATGCTAACGAAAGAAGTAGTCTAAGCCTGTTTTTCTCATATATTATTTTAATTTTATTCCACAATTGTGTTTATCCTATGATCTCCACCATTCTACTTGCTCTCTTGTTTTTGTTCATTGTTTTTAGACGAAAAATTTTTCCTTGGTTGCTGCTATTTTTTGCGAACCAATTAATGAAGCGTTTTCAAAAGAAGGCACAAGAAGCACAACAAAAACCATCTAAAGAACCCAAGGCCAAGCAAGCCAATACAATGGGAGAATATATAGATTATGAAGAAATTGATTGAATCAATTAACTATAAGAATTTAGGCATACACTTGGGAATCCTCTTGGGTTTTGTGTTACTATCTTTAACTGTATTTTATCCGCTATTTCAAGGGAAAGAGCTCTTGCAGTCAGACATTCAGCAGTACAGAGGAATGTCGCGACAATTACAAGAAAGTAGAGACACATCAGGAGAGGAGTTGTATTGGATCGACAATGCTTTTGGGGGTATGCCCACCTATCAATTGGGTGCGAAATATCCGAACGACCTACTCACACCAATCCATAAACTAGTGCGTACCATTCCTGCACCAGCCTTTTCTTTGTTCTTGTATTTTCTTGGCGCTTACCTGTTTTTTTTGAGTTTTGGCTTTTCTAAACAATATGCTGTTTTGGGAGCAGTTGCCTATGGTTTATCGACCTATATGCTAATCATAATTCAAGTGGGACACAATACCAAAGCCCAAGCACTGGGATACTTCCCGCTTGTGTTTGCTGCTGTTCATTTCTTGTTTAAGCACAAATCCCTGTGGGGAATTGTGTTTACTGCACTGGCAATGGGACTTCAAATACGTGCGAATCACTTTCAAATGACGTATTATATGCTTTTATTACTCTTGATATATGGAGGAATTCAAGCCTGGGCGCATTTCAAGGATAACAAATTAAAGGATTTTATCAATAAAGGATTTCGGCTCGGTCTTGCAGGTCTTTTAGCGATCATACTCAATGCAACAAGTTTGCTCGCTACTGCAGAATATACAGCATTTAGTACCCGTGGAAAGAGTGAACTTACACTCGATATAGATGGATCTCCTCTAGAATTGCGTTCTGGTCTATCCTATGACTATATCACTCAGTATAGTTATGGCATTTTTGAGAGCCTTAACTTATTGATCCCTCGAATTCAAGGGGGAGCTTCTCGGGAAGATTTAGGGACCGATTCTGACTTATATAAAAACCTAATTCAACGAGGTGTTTCAACACAACAAGCACGTCAGTTTGTTCAAAATGTCCCTACCTATTGGGGTGATCAACCTATTTTAGAGGCGCCTGCCTATGTAGGTGCTGTCATTGTTTTTTTGGCATTAATGAGTCTATTTTTCCCACTATCTCCACACAAACGATGGTTAATCGTAGGTTTCTCAATGTCTCTATTGTTATCATGGGGTAAAAATCTTGACTTTCTCACCCAGTTTTTCGTGTCTTATTTTCCATTATACAACAAGTTTAGAGCTGTTTCTTCCATACAGATCATTTTAGAATTCTGTCTTCCTGTTTTAGCGATGTTTGGGTTGAGAGAATTTTTCACGGCTTCGACTAATGCCGCTAAAAATGCGCTTAAAAAATCCAGTTATATTTATCTAGGGGGCTTGGTTCTGTTGTATTTACTTTCGACTACATTATCCTTTAGTGGAATAAACGACGCCTACTATACCGATATTTTTGGGGCAGATTTGATGCAACAAATCGTAAAAGCCAGAAAAGCCATTTATACAGAAGATCTTTTGAGAACTTTTGTTTTTGTCAGTTTAACGATTGTTTTTTTAACCGCATTTGTATTCAAAAAATTAAAGAAAACCTATACCCTTGTAGGTGTTGCCCTCCTAATTTTTATTGACTTGATTCAAATATCCAATCGATATTTAGACCGCGATCTTTTTGTGAAGCCCAATCGCCTTCGTTCTGCCTTTGTTTCTTCCTCTGCAGATAAAGCAATACTTCAAGACAAAGAGCATTATAGGGTATTTGAACCTGCACTTGGCTTGCAAGGAGGACGGACCGCCTATTTCCACAATGCCATTGGAGGATATCACGGTGCTAAACCACGTCGTTTTGAAGAATTAATTGACCTTTTTCAACTGAAACAACACCAGCCCATCTTGAATATTCTCAATGTTAAATACATCCTATATACAAACGAAGAAGGTAAGACCCAACCCATACAAAATCCAGAGAATCTTGGATCTGCTTGGTTTGTTGAGAAATTAATTCCAAAGACAACAGCCGATGATATTTATCAGAATATGACCAGCATCGCATTTGAAAGCGAAGCTTTAGTTGAGACCTCCTCCCTAGATATTCCTTCTGCCTATGTAAAAGATTCTCTTGCTACAATTGTTTTAACGGAGAACCAACCCCATAAAAAAACGTATAGCTTTTCTTCTAAAGAAGATGCCTTTGTGGTTTTTTCTGAAATGTATTATGCCAAAGGTTGGACTGCCACCATTGACAATGTTTCTGCACCCATTTATCGAGTGAATTATGTATTAAGAGGGCTTAGCGTTCCAAAAGGAAAGCATGTTATAAGCTTTACTTTTTCCCCTACTGTTATTCAACAGGGAAGTAGTTTACAGCTTATTGGAATAATTCTACTCCTCCTATTAGTCGTTTTCGGTATACGTGAATTAATCTACAACAAAGCACAACTGAAGTTATGGGAGTAGTCGCCAAACAATCTTTTTATAATGCACTGAGTGTTATACTTGCTTTTGGGATAGGAGCAATCAATACCGTTGTTTTTTATCCCCGCTTCATGGGGGAGGAACTATACGGAATAATATTGATCCTTTTGGCAGAATCCAATATTCTGCAGCCCATTTTTTCTTTTGGTTTGCAGCATGCAGTAATCAAGTATTTTACCGCAGCAAGTTCCCGAAAAGAGCGGGACAAGCTTTTGCTTTTTTCTCTCTTTATACCCTTATTAATTATTCTCCCAAGTGGTTTTATCTTTTTCGGGAATTACGATCAGATAGCCGCCTATTTATCCACCCAGAACCCTGAAGTGGCAACTTTCACCTACCTCATTTTCGTTATTGCTGTTTCTACGGCCTATTTTGAAATCTTTTACAGTTGGTCAAGGGTGCAAAAGAAGACCATCGTTGGTAATTTTTTAAAGGAAGTTTACCAGCGTGTTATGATTACGCTATTGCTTCTGGCCTATGTATTTCAATGGGTTGATTTCAATGGTTTTATCATAGGGCTAATTGTTGGGTACTACCTGCGTTTGGCCATCATAGTGGGCTATAGTCTATGGCTGTATTGTCCGTGCATTTATTTTGAATTTCCGGAAAACAACAAGCAGCTCTGGACTTATATTCTCTTGATATTTTTGTCCGCCTTTGGGGCCAGTGTAATTATTGATATTGATGCTGGGATGCTGGGTAAAATGGTGGATGAAAAATATGTAGCCTATTATAAAGTAGCCATCTTTATCGCTGCAATTATTGAAGCACCTGTTCGGGCTTTACTTCAAATCGTAAGTCCTTTGGTGGCAGAGGCACTCAATCAGGAAAACGACAAAGAATTAGCCTCCTTGTTGAAGAAAAGTGGGACCAATCTTTTGTTGGTTTCAGGTTTGTTTTTTGTTCTGATCAATGCCAATATCAACGATTTATACGCATTTATTTATTATTTGAATGGGGAGGAAGGTTTTGCATTGGCCATTCCCGTAGTTTTCATCATTTCAATCACAAAATTATTTTCAGCCTCTACAGGCTGTTTGAACAATATCATTACCAATTCCAAGTATTTTTATGTTGTCCCAATTTTTTCGATCGGATCTGCCATTGCCGTGGTGTTTTTGAACATTTATTTCATAGAGAAATTGGGCTTTATCGGGGCTGCAGTTGCTACCTTAATCGTCATTTCAATCTTTAATGCGCTAAAGCTGCTCTTTGTAGCACGAACCTTTAAAATAAGCCCCTACGGAAAGGAAACACTCTATTTACTCGGAATTATAGGAGGGACTTATGTTCTTTTTTTATGGGTATCATTACCTTTTACTGCCTTTCTAAATCTTGGTATAAAATGTACTGCTATATGCTTGGTGTATTTAATGATTTGTTACCAGTTAAAACTATCGAATACGGTAAATGAGTTTCTTGAAACATTCTTCAAAAAATTAAGGTCTACCTTTTAGAGAGATAGACCTTAACCAAACAAAATCATAGAAACCAAAATAATCTAACTTATGAAAAATCAAATCATAAATTTAATTTCAATTATTGTGCCAAAAATTGTTAGTTTGGCTTTGTCTCTTTATAATCAAGCGTTTAGCTTTTCTTTTAAATAGTTGCCTGTATAGGAATTTTTTATTTCTGCAATTTCTTCTGGGGTGCCTTCTCCCACAAGTGTTCCTCCATGCTGTCCTCCTTCAGGACCCAAATCAATGATGTGGTCTGCACATTTAATCAAATCCATATTATGCTCTACCACAATCAAAGAATGTCCTTTTTCTAACAAAGCTTCAAATGAAGTAAGGAGTTTTTTGATGTCATGAAAATGCAAACCAGTGGTGGGTTCATCAAAGATAAAGAGGATCTTGTCGCGATGTTCTCCTTTACCAATAAAAGAAGCAAGCTTAATGCGCTGCGCTTCTCCACCAGATAGGGTGGCAGATGATTGCCCCAAGGCGACATAACCAAGACCCACACGTTGGAGTGGAACTAGCTTTCGTGCTAATTTTGTTTGCTTGTGCAATTCGAAAAAGGCAATTGCATCGTCTACAGTCATATCCAAAATTTGATCGATAGATTTGTCTTCAAACAAAACTTCGCGAACTTCTTTTTTAAAGCGTTTCCCTTTGCAGTGCTCACAGGCTAAAATTACATCAGCCATAAACTGCATTTCTATGGTCACACTTCCTTCTCCCTTACAGGCATCACAACGTCCGCCATCAACATTAAATGAAAAATGTTTGGGTTGAAAACCACGTGCTTTTGATAAAGATTGGTGTGCAAAAAGTGAACGAATCTCATCATAGGCTTTGATGTAGGTTACAGGGTTCGATCGCGATGATCGTCCAATAGGGTTTTGATCGATGTATTCAACCTGCTTAATAGTAGAGAAATCCCCTTCAAAACCGTCGAATTGACCTGGTTTTTCTACAAAAATGTCTAAATGTCGCTGTAATGCGGGATAAAGTATTTTCTTCACCAATGTGCTTTTACCGCTTCCCGAAACCCCTGTTATTGCAGTAAAACAGTTCAATGGAATGGATACATTAATGTTTTTTAAATTATTCTCTCTTGCTCCTGTTATTCGGATTTGGTTCTTACTTTTCCGTCGTTTGCTAGGAACTTCAATTTTCATTGTTCCATTGAGGTATTGTGCAGTGAGGGTCTTCTTCTTTATAATCTCTTCGAAACTACCTTGTCCAACAACTTCTCCACCAAGCGTTCCAGCTTCGGGTCCAATATCAATAATTTCATCGGCGGCACGCATAATTTCTTCATCATGTTCAACAACAATTACGGTGTTGCCCAGTGCTTTGAGTTTATGAAGGATGTGAATTAGCCGTTCATTATCTCGTGAGTGAAGACCAATGCTCGGTTCATCAAGAATATACATAGATCCTACTAGACTACTCCCCAAAGAAGTAGCCAAGTTTATTCGCTGGGATTCTCCTCCCGAGAGACTATTGGATTTTCTGTTTAGGGTCAAATAGCCCAAGCCTACATTTTGCATAAAGGACAAGCGCGAGTTTATTTCAACAAGTAAGCGTCGAGCGATTTCGTGTTGCTGCTCATTTAAAGTTAGTTTATCAAAAAAATGGGCTAAGTCATCCAAGGAAAGATGCATCAAATCGGGTAAACTCTTACTGTTAATTTTCACATAGGCAGTTTCGGGCCGTAATCTAGTGCCGTTACAGGCGTCGCATTTGGTTTTTCCACGATAGCGAGATAACAAAACACGATTCTGAATTTTGTAGTTTTTCTTTTCCAGTTTACTGAAAAAGGCATGTAGACCTGCAAAATATGAATTGCCTTTCCAGACCAGTGTTTTCTGTTCTTCTGTCAATTCAAAATAAGGTTTATGTAATGGAAAATCAAATTGATAGGCATTATTGACCAAATCTGAATAGTATTTTTTAAAACCGCTTCCTCGCCAGGGTGCAATAGCTTCTTCATAGATGGATAAGCCATTATTGGGAATAACTAATTCAGGATCAATGCCAACGATGTCTCCATAGCCTTCACATTTTTCGCAGGCACCAAAGGGGTTATTGAAGCTAAATAAATGAACATTAGGCTCAACAAAGCAGAGTCCATCTGCTTCAAATTTATTGGAGAATTGGGTGCGTTCTCCTGATTTTAGGTTCAATAAGTCACAGTACCCATCGCCTTCAAATAAAGCAATATCTACTGCATCAGACAGTCGATTTTTAAAATCCTCATCGTTTTGACGAACAATGATTCGGTCTACAATTAATTCATAGTCTTTGGGAACACTTCCGTTTAATTCATCCAACCGGAGGGTGCTACCATTGGCATAAATTCTTGCATATCCTTGTTGGATAAGCATGGCAATGACTTCTTTTTGGGTGCGCTTTTCATGTGTTTTGGGAGTGGTTAACAAGAGGTATTTACTGTTTTCCTCTTGTTTAAGGATAAAGTCGACCACATCGCTTACATTATCTTTTGTTACTTTTTTATTAGAAATGGGGGAGTAGGTTTCTCCAACACGTGCAAAGAGCAGTTTTAAATAGTCATAAATTTCAGTTTTGGTGCCAACGGTAGATCTAGGATTACTTGCATTTACTTTTTGCTCAACAGCAATTGCAGGCGCGATACCTTTTATTTGGTCAACCTTGGGTTTGTTTAATCGACCCATGAATTGTCGGGCATAGGAGGAAAGACTTTCTACATAACGGCGCTGACCTTCTGCATACAGTGTGTCAAAGGCCAAGGAGGATTTTCCTGAACCAGATAGCCCTGTTATGACCGATAATGAATTGCGTTTTATAGCTACATCTATATTTTTTAAGTTGTGCAGTTTAGCGCCCAATATGATGATATAGTCTTTAGGAGATAATTGTTTAATTTCTTTCATGTGAAAATTGAAGCCCTAAATATACGAATATCTCCTCTGGGAAAATCAAATCTTTGCTTTTCAAGCAATAAATTTAAAAGATTTGAGTTTACATTTATTTTTTGTATATTTGTAATACAAAAGCATGGCCTATATACAATTTTACTTTTAATAATTAACGGTTTTTAATTCCCCAGCAATGGGTTAAGTAATTTTTTATATGGAAACACAACTTCAATCTCTCGAAGATGCTGCTTTGGTTCAACTTTACGTCAGTGGAAATGAAAGAGCATTAGAAACGCTTGTCCTTCGACACAAAGCAAAGATTTACAATTTTATTTATTCCAAAGTTTACGATCGCGACTCTTCTGAAGATATTTTTCAAGAAACCTTTATCAAGGTCATTAAAACTCTTAAACGCGGTGTTTATAATGAAGAAGGGAAGTTCCTTCCTTGGGTAATGAGAATTGCTCATAATTTAGTGATTGACTTTTTTAGAAAGAACAACCGTATCCCCACCTTTGATAATAAAGATGAATATGATATCTTTCAATTGATTGGTGATGGTAATCCTACCGCTGAAAATGTAATGATCAAAGAGCAGGTTGTTGAAGACTTGCAAAAACTTATTGTTGAATTACCAGAAGATCAAAAAGCTGTATTGACAATGCGTTTATACAAAGACATGAGTTTCAAAGAAATAGCCGAAACAACAGGGGTAAGCATCAATACCGCTTTAGGAAGAATGCGCTATGCCATCATTAATTTACGTAAATTAATTGATGAGCATCAAATAATTTTATCGGCCTAGTATACGTTTTGTTTTTTTTTGTCGTTCTATATAGAAAGCAACTGTATGGAAAAATTTTACTCAAACGACAATGATTTTTTAGCTGAAGGTCCAAGTGATTTGACCATTAAACGTATTCTGGCCTATTCAAAAGCAATGGAAAACACTTCCAAGTCTGTGATTGAAAAAGAAGAGGAACAAGCTTAATTTTTTTTCTTGTGGTATTCTGTCAAAACTGATTTTCTTCCAATTGTTTTAGTTATGACATCCTTTTCCAAATCCCAGCCGCGCGCTGGAGAATATTCCCTCCCATACCAAATTATTTGAAGGTGTAAGTCATTCCAGCTTTCTTCAGGAAATAAGCGTTTAGCATCGCGTTCAGTCTGAACAACATTTTTGCCATTAGACAGGCCCCATCGATACATTAGCCGATGAATATGGGTGTCTACCGGGAAGGTTGGAATCCCAAAGGCTTGTGCCATGACAACAGCTGCCGTCTTGTGCCCAACAGCAGGTAAGGCTTCCAATTCTTCATAGGTCTTGGGGACTTGACCATGGTGTTTATCTAATAGAATATGTGATAATCCATGAATTCCTTTTGACTTCATTGGCGATAATCCAACGGGTCGAATGATGTCTCGAATTTCGTCAACACTCAATTGAATCATTTCTGCTGGTGTTTTTGCACGGGCAAAAAGCAATGGGGTAATCTTATTTACACGTACATCAGTGCTTTGGGCAGATAGTAGAACAGCAATCAAAAGCGTATAGGGATCAGTATGGTCTAATGGAATTGGAATTTCTGGATACAAGGCATTAAGTGTCTTTAGCACAAATTCTGTTTTTTCTTTTTTGGTCATTCTTTTTTTCTTCCTATTTGCTTTTGTAATTTAGAAAAAAAAATAAGTTATGACACCATTAAAAGTAGGGGATAAGGTTCCCGCATTTTCTGTTACAGATGATAGAGGAAATAGCCAATCATTGAACGATTATTCAGGAAAAAAATTAGTTGTTTTTTTCTATCCAAAAGCCAATACACCGGGTTGTACTGCTGAGGCATGCGATTTACGTGATCATTATAAAGAATTACTTGATGCAGGTTATTCTCTTCTTGGTGTTAGTGCAGATAGTGAAAAGAAACAGCGAAATTTCTCCGCTAAATATGATTTACCCTTTCCTTTATTGGCCGATGAAGATAAGGAAGTGATCAATGCATTTGGGGTTTGGGGTTTGAAAAAATTCATGGGTAAAGAATACGACGGTATTCACCGTATGACTTTTATTATCAATGAAGAAGGTGTTGTAGAGCGAGTCATTGAAAAAGTAAAAACAAAGGAGCACGCTGCGCAAATACTCAACTAGTATATGCT
>Ga0115550_1000801_pt1 | contig 25499 bp, 20 predicted proteins | sample COGITO_mtgs_1005_FD_87177 | JGI IMG/M metagenome (GOLD analysis project Ga0115550, IMG submission 87177) | Pelagic marine microbial communities from North Sea - COGITO_mtgs_100511 | ecosystem: Environmental > Aquatic > Marine > Epipelagic | place: Germany:Helgoland, sampling site Kabeltonne... | reverse complement strand
TCCACGGGTCGCTGGAATTTCTTATGTTATACGCAATACATGAAATGTAGTTAATTGCGCTGTCATCTCCTGCCCCTTCGAATGGAAACCCCTTGAAAGACGTCACGCACCCTGGGAACGTGCGTCGTGTTGTGATAGAAGGTATGCTTGTCTGAACGCCAATGACAAAGGAGGCCATTGTGTAATATAAAATGCGCGCGTTATAGTATTCATTGTAGCTGGGGAGACTCTTGTTTGCCTTTGAGGCCTTCATTATACGCTTCTTGTATTTCTCTTCGTCGTCAAGTTTGTTATGAAACAATCGAATTGCCATTTCCACAATGAACTCGCGCTGGTCTTCTATACTTATTCCCATATTCGATGCAAACGCATCAATGACGTTGTTACACATCTTCATCTCTATTGTCTGTTTGACCTTTTTACCATCCGTGTTCAACAATCCAATCACCTGCTGAGCTGCGTCCTTTTCTAATATAGCACGACTTACATCTTTGAACCCATCTACATATGTTTCTTCAAACACGAAGTTGTCTACTTGTATGACTTGACCACTATGTTCATCTACCCACGCATTACCATCATCGCTAATTTTACCAATGGTAGATTTCAAATGTTCTACTACGGTCTGGTAATGTTCAGGATTATCAACAAATGCTGCGGCCAATGTATACCTGAATTCTGGCATAAGTGGAGCGTTTGTCTTTATGCAGTATCTCCAGTAGGGGCTTTCGTCGGTATCAATCTGCGCCTTTCTTGTGAACTGCATGGTAAATCTAATAATGTCGTTTTGTTTTTTGACAAAATCTCCCTGGCCGAGAATTCGATTGAGTCCGACCGAATAGGGGGAAACTGTGGAACTAAAGGCATCTGCGTCCGTCCCATTTCCGCCGATGAGCACCTTTGCGTTGTTGTATTTAAATACATCCTTCATCTTGATGTCAACGAGTTCCGCTATGGTATTTTCGGAGTATTCAAACCGTTCGCGGATTTTAAACTCCATGTCCTCTTTTGAAAGAACATACCGCTGGTCGAATTCGTTAAGAATACTCTTAAGTGCACGCCCCTCAAGCTGGGTCTTATTCATATCAGTGGATTCGCACTTGTCGTTGACCTTTAGACAACTGGTGTGTATGTTACATAACAAGTCCTCGTCGTTAACAAACATGGATTTGTCCACACTGTCGTCTTGAATCCAGACATTGTTCGTGCGTCTAAAATAGGAAATACTGGTGGTTTCGTCTGCTGCGTTAATATCAAATATAAATGCGTAGTCTCCTTCGCGCACACTTTTCATGCCACTTATCAGGGTTTCTGCAAGATACATCGCCTCGTCGGTGGAGAGTTTCTTGGATTTCTCCAGTTTTTTCACCAAAAAATCAATAAACTCGTCGGGGTCCTGTGTGGACATATGCTTCTCATAATCGTCCAATATAGAATACATGGTCTTGTCGAATTTTTTATCGTAATAAATATCGATGTTGTTATCTTGCTCCATTTGTTCCGCCGTGGAATACTGTTTCGCAATATGATATTCTTGGCAGTCGTTTTTCTTGGTGAATTCCTCCAGCAGCTCATTGTTTGTTGCTTCTGTATCTTCAAACAGTCTGGAGATATCAGTAGGATACATGAGTGATATATTTTCAAACGCAATAGCGTTGTTGTACAGTCTTCCAGAATCACGGGATATAATTTTAGCAAGGAGTTCTGAATTTGTCAGTTGATGGTCGCCACTGTAATCATATCCATCGGTGAAAATTGTCTTGGCCAATTTGTTAGGGGCATGATAAATCGCCTGAGCCGACGCGTTAAGAGCCACCTTGGGTTTCATGGAGGCCAGTTTGAAGAAAGCGTGGCTTCTCTCGACATACATGGCAATGCGGCTGACCGTCTCGTTGAATATGAATTCAACCATTTCCGTGTATTGGGTATACGTTAGGTCATCACAATACACCAAAAACGGCTCAAGACACTGAACAACGTCTACCAACGATACCTGACCCTTCATATATTTTTTTGTCATCTGAAACAGAGTCAACGTCTTGGGGACAATTTTACCAACGAATTTCTTGTATTGTTCGTGGCTGTCTTCTGGAACCGTATCCTCCATGGAGGATGTGTAATTGTTGATATTTGCGAGAAAGTTAGTCTCGTCAAACAATTGTTTCTGGTCATCCACCTGTATGGTATGGACCTTCGTTGCGGCGTTCAGAAAATTCCAATATTGAATAAAAGAGTTGTTCAAATTTGCTCGACTAAGTATGCTCGTGTTCGGGAGGTTGATTCTCGAAAAGCGAACAACTGGTTCTGGTAACGTGAGGATTGATTTTACCGACATGGTGTCGTTTGGAACAATATCTGTTAGTTTGTATGTCATCGTTGATTTGTCTAATTTTGAAGCAACGATTGTTTTGGCCCCCAAATTGTATTTCTGAACAAGAAATCTCTTTGACCGAAGGTTGTTGTGGTCCACGACACTTGAATATATAGACCCAAGATTATCAATAATCACATTGATGTTCGCGTTTACGCTACTCGTGTACAGGATATCAGACGAGTCTTCAAAGTTTATATCCTGGAACGGCTTCTGTTCGTTATCAATAGTTTTGATTAGATGGATGTATTTATTTTGTCCATCTGGAAAAGAGTTGGACTTGTATAGTTCCATATCTTGTTGAATGGACGCAACGTCTTCCATGGTTTTCAAGGTAATAATGTCGTTGGGCAGATCCTCTATTTCGCCGGCTACATTGAATACCTTTTTTACGTTTTTTGCGACAGGGAGCAACCAGAACAACTTCTTATTGAAGCTATGTAACTCGTGTGCCAGTGGTTTCCAGTCTGCTTCCTTTTTCAGCATGGATAACACGTTTTCGTGTTGATCCATGTGGGAGAATTGTGTTCGCAATTGCTTGAATCGTTCAATGATGGTGTGGATGTGTCGCAGCGCAGTCCGTGTTCTCTCAGAGTTGGGGATGGTTGATAACATTTCGTCCAACAAGTCGTTACATTGTGCTTCGATGCTATACCTCACGTTGGACGCTTTCTTTTCCACATATGCGTCAACGGGGGCAAATTCTTCCCCCATCCCAAAAACAACATCGTTTGCTTGAAGAATCATCTTTTGAATGTTGTCGCGAACACTGCTTACTGATATGACTTGTGCATCTTCTAATTCATCGTCGTATGGTTCGTTGTCTTTTTCGACATCATCTGCCATGTCGACATCATCGCCAATATCGTCCATTGTGTCCAATGATTGGACGCGTAATTCTTCATCTTCCGTTTCGGTCATTTTCAACGTGTCTGGTGCTTTACGTATTTCGATAAGTTCAATAGGTATGTCATCGGGTATACCAGCATAGTCGAAATTGATATAGAGTATATCGTTGTCAGGATGGGTTTTTAATTCAATCATGTCTTCTTCCAGGTCGGTAATCCGTCCTGTAATGATCGACGGGATGTCTCCACCGAAGTGAATGTTTATCCAGGTTCCAGGCAGCAACTTATTTTGTCTCGCATACCCATGTTCTTTGTTCCTGTACACGAGAGAAATATCGGTAATATGCCCGTCTCCTATTGTACCATCCTCCTGAATTCTGAGTGTGGTAGGCACCATCGTGGAGGTGTTAATCAACGAGATCTTTGATAAATTTATGAAATCGATAATAAATGTTTGGTCGTTAAGTATTTCATTCAACGGACTCGTCACTTTGATAACGTCTCCAAGCATAAGCGGTATGGAAGTTCTTTCATTATCACTTATATTCGAAGAAGATATGTTTTTATTTTCATCAGCAGTGACCATATTACTTCTATATTTAGATTAGAAATTTTTATATCACAACAAAGCCAAATGAATAAGTAACAATACAAAAATACAGGGTATGTATGTATGTATTGTTATACCAAACACGATGAGTAGACTAAATAGACTTTTTAATTTTATTATAAATAACTGTCAGGTCCTGAATACATGTTTGTAGATGTCCTTTAATAGACGAGCGGTCAATCACGTCTTTGTATGCTACTCTGACGATACTGTCGTTGTCATGCGGATGAACCTTCTTAAATCCACAAAACGACAATATTTCAGCCCCCTCGTAGAATTTTGTGTAGAGGGCAAATTCAAGCGCCTTTCCGATCGTATAGTCCTCGTTTGGAATGATTATATCATAGCAATTTTTCATCGTGGTGGTTGATTCATCTATCTTCAGTTTATCGTCAACTATTAACGTCTGAATCACCTCCATGTTTTTAATAAGGATATCGCATCCCTTGTGAACAATCTCCTGGTTCGTGAATACGCCACAAGTCTCCAGAACAAAGTCAAAACTGTCCTTTTTAGTAATGCGGAATCCATCAAGTAGTTTCCAGTTAGTGGATTCGAATTTAATGTCGTCGGCACTAAGTCCAGCGTCCTTCCATTCCTTTCTTTTTTTGTTGAGTTCAATTTCTTGTTTCACATCGTCAACCGTATTTCCGTAGGAACAACACGAGACGACATTGAACATTCCATTTTCTTTGGCATTTCCAATCGAGAATTCGCACGTCAACTGTAGTGCCTCGCCAGGTATTTCATCACTAATCATTGGTTTGAGACGCAAGAAGTCAATGTAATAACCAGTTTGGTCACATGGAGGAAATATCAACTGCGTGTCGCTGTCCGAAAGATAAGATTGCGTGTCAATATTCTTGATCTTGAAATCCTGTGTTGTCACATGCAGAATCGTGTCTGTGTTGTTTTCCTGGTCAATTTCTACAATATAGTTTTTTAACGGCATATCCATGTCTTTGATGTGTATAGGGACGCACCCCAGACGTTGCTTGATAATTTCGTTGTTGAACGCTGATGTGTTTTTAGTGACAATACATTTATTCACATCCTCATTATATGTCTTGAATACAACCGTGTCGATTTCCGACAATATAATGCGTCTTACCGAATTCGCAATACTGACATTTACTCCACTAAGCGTGAAACGAAGCTGGTTGTTCTCCTCGACAACAGATTGCGGAAGTACTTTAGGGTCCATGATGATTGTGTATATATAGTAAAGACGACAATATTTAATTCATTTATTTTTAATAACATACAATAACAATTATTATCGTTAAATAAGTTAAAACATCTACGATATTACCTATAAACATAACAATGAGTTCTATATTGTATTATAGCAACTTCTGTCAGCATTCAAAATCGTTGCTACAAAATATTGGAAAGAACCAAGACATCTCAAAGGATGTTCATTTCATATGTATCGACAAACGCGTAAAAGGGCAGGACGGGAAGACATATATCGTGCTGGAAAACGGACAACAAATTGTTATGCCTGATAACATTTCCAAGGTTCCAGCACTGCTTCTCTTGAACGATAATTATCGCATTGTGTATGGTGAAGAAATATCAAGCTACTTCAAGCCGAAACAAGAAGAGGTTGTTAGAATGGCGACACAGAACAACATGGAGCCTGAGGCCTTTGCAATTAGTGGAGGGTCTGCTGGATATGGAGCTATGTCTGACTCGTATAGCTTCTTGGATATGGGTGCGGATGAACTATCGGCAAAGGGTAATGGTGGAACGCGACAGATGCATAATTTCGTATCATTGAATCATGCTGATCAGATAAATACTCCACAAGACGATACTGATTACAAGGCCGCAAAGGCGGATGGTAGTCTGACTATGGAACAATTAATGCAACAGCGAGAGCAGGATTTTGCGGCAAGCACACAGAATCAGCAGCGTCAGTAAATAATGACTATTGATATATCGTATATGATGATAACTCATATATGATATTTATACACTATCGTCCGCCTTATTTTGTAATAAAGCTTCCTTGGTGCTTGTTGTAGATTCGGTACTAACAACGTTCTCTTGTTTTTTGTTATCCGAATGCATGACTGTAAGGGTGGTTCCGGTTGTTGCGTTTTGGTTAGGTAGTTCTATTGTGTCAAGTTGTGTGTCTCGGTCGGCGGTGACGAGTCTAACAGAATCCTCTGTTTTGCAGGGAATATGATGATGAAGATAATTGTCATTTTCAGCAGGTATTGTGTTGGAGACAAGCATATCTATTGGGAGCTCATGTCGTAATATATTCGATGCTTCGCATAACTTTACGTAGGTGCTGTATTTCATATTCAAGTAATCTTTTCCGTCTTCGCCACGGCTGTCTCTTCGCAAAGAAAGCGTCTTGTAGATTTCAATGGCAAGTGTGTAAAATTCCTTTGACTGTTTAAGTTCTAAATCCATACTACTTTGAATACCTAAATACAGTTCCATTGCACCCAATATACCCATGATCATTCCTATCACGCACGTGATACCAGAAATGACCTCTTGTTGTAAAATGGGTTGTAGACCAACAGAGGCTGTGCTGTTAATACTGGCTAACACAATAAGGGGGATGCGAAAATATTTTCCATATCCCTTGAAATGATAGTATCGTTTTCGGTGGTACTCGCTTAAATAGACGCTATTTACACGCACCCTTTCAAGAACGTCTTCTATCTCTTTAGTCCAAGGTTCGCCAATATTTACCAAGACGTCTCCGTTGTTTGTTATCTTATCATCACTTGACACAAGACTATTCATATATATATATATACATATATATATATACAACACATAGATAATTTATTTCCACTCCTCGTTGTCTGACCCACCTTCAGCATCGTCTGTGCCACTAATAGCGTTTCGGAATTTACCGGTCAATGCTTCCTTCAGTTGGTCTTGTAAACTCGCACGACGCTCTGGAGGAGGGCGTTTTGAAATTCCCTCAGCACTATGTACGGTTGTTCTTCGTTGTGAATTCTGTGAGGATTGAGGCGGTGGTTCAGGGTTGGGAGGGCGCTTGTCACCACGAATGTCTCCAGAGGGACTGGATGAGTGTCGCTGGTCCCCAGTCTCGTTATTTTCTACACGAGGAAACGGTAAATTAGATTGAAAACTGGGAGGTTGATTGGGGGGTGGATGAGACGCATATCCGCTCGAATTGGATATTCCGTCAGGTCTTGGGGGAGGAGGCGGAACATGCGATTCTTGGTGTCGTTTTGCCCCAGTCGATGGTTCCTCGCCAAACGGAGTAGTATGGCTTTGGGGCATATCCTTATTTGCGTAAAACCGTTTAGTATCATTTAATTGATGCTGGTAATGTACATCATAGGACACAAAAGAATTCATATCCAAGTATGAATATTTCTCCCCCAGTTTGTGGATGCGTGCGCGCTGATCGCACATCTGTTCTAAATATTTCATTTCGAGGTCTTGTTTCTTTCCCAGGATCTCAAGGTAGCTCTCCATTTTACTGTTTTCTATTCCAAGTAACTCAAGTTCGCTTGCGGTTTTCTTCTTTTCGTTTTCAATGAAGTCCTTATTTTTCTTTTGGATAATCTTTGTTTCCTCGTCGGTTATGGAACTGACAAGCGTTTCTGATAAACTATTTAGTAAATTTATGTTTTTGAACACGTCGTCCTTTTTCTTTTTAAACTCTGCTAACTCTTGGGCTAACTTTGGGTCCATTATATAATTAGGTTACAAATATATTATAATGTGACTACAAACAAATCTTGGGGTTTAAACATATTACTACCAATTAAATACGCAGATTGAGATTGTTGGAATAAAAAGCGTCTCATCAACGTCGAATTAACCGATTCCATCATTTTAATTGTTCAAAGTATAAGATATTAAAAAAATATGTAGTGATATAGCAATGACGTCGGTTGTAAGCGCCTTTAACAACCATTTTATGGAGATGGTCGATGATATCTCAGGTGTATTTCCAGACGATCTTGACATTTTAAGCGCAAAGAACTCGCTCATTGCGATTCGCAAAATGAATCCCAAGATCCTAATCAGAAGTTGGGACACATTTGTTGTATCTAAATACCACCAAGAAATCAACAATGGCGATATTTCATATTTCCTTAATAAGGACTATGCTGAAGATGTAGCAGCAAACCCCGATTCTCAGCGTATTTTGGGTGCTATTGATAGACTACGAACACCGATTAGAACAATGAACCCTGATAATCAAGCAAAAATACTGAAGTATCTACAAAATCTGTCTAAGTTAACCATAGTGTACAAACAATCCGAGCGGTAGTAAATGATACACGCCACGATTTATTTAATTTAGGTTAGACTGATTTAAATAAATAAACCACATAGATATAATGAGTAACCCAACCAGCGTAGAGGTTCCTGAAGAGTTTGGTAAAGTGATACATGATTTTGTAACTGATATTCAACGAACGTTTCCTGAATACGCGCCTTTGATGTCGAAATGGTGGAAGTCTGAACAACAGTTTGATGCGGTTGCTGACGACGAAGAACGCGAAGCACAGATTGTGCAGCATAAGAAGTCGAGAGTGGTATTTCTATACAAGTTCGCTATGAAAAAATATCCTCCTCGTTTTTTTGAAATATTGAACCAAGACGCGTCTATCTTCTCAGAGGAGTCCGAAGCAGATACGGAATTTCTCCCGTTCATCCACTTCAAAAACATATGGCAGGATGATATTAGCGAAGGCATCCGCGAAACCATCTGGAAGTATCTTCAGTTGATTTTGTTTTCGGTCGTCAATTCGGTGAAGGACAAAGATGCGTTTGGCGATACGGCAAAGCTGTTTGAAGATATGGACGAAGACGACTTCAAAAGTAAGCTTGACAATGCTCTTGACGACATCAAAGGGATTTTTGAAAAGAAAGCTACGGATACCGAGGATGATAATGGAACTGGAGCACCAACGCCAAACGCAGATGATATCCACAGTCATTTGTCGGGTATGTTTACTGGAAAACTGGGAGACCTTGCTCGTGAGATTGCCGAAGAAACCGCAGGTGATTTGAACATAGAAGAGGACGGAGAAACTGATGTAAAGGAGGTGTTCAATAAAATGTTTAAGAATCCAGGGAAGTTGATGGGGCTTGTTCAAAATGTAGGGAGTAAACTGGAGAACAAGATGAAATCTGGCGACATAAGTGAAGCAGAGTTAATGAAAGAGGCAAGTGAGATGTTGACCAAGATGAAGGATGTTCCGGGAATGGGTGATATTCAGTCTATGATGGGAAAGCTTGGAATGAATCTGGGGGGTGGAAAAATGAACATGAAAGGCATGGAGGCAAGAATGAAACAAGAGATGAGAAAGGAGGAAACTAAGGAACAGGTTCGAAAACAAGGGGATATCAACCGCATGAAGCGTGAAATGGAAGAGAACGCACGGAATATTGTGAACACGCCACCAAAATACACAGACGATGAGTTAATCGCTATGATGGAACGAGGAGAGGCCCCAGACACTTCGCCTAAAAAGACAACTAAAAACAAGAACAAGAAGAAGAAAAAGAAGGCAAAAACATCAGACGAATCCACATCAACCACTGTTTAGGAGAAGTGGTAAAGTAATATACGTGCGAAATAAAATACACTTATATATAAAAAATAACTAGGTTTATATATATAATGACATTGCCAATATGGTTCAAAGACCCATCAATTCTGTTACACCGAGAGTACATTTTAGAAATTTGGCCGAACAAGTCAATGGATAATTACAATCAGAAGGTAAACGCAATAGTGAGATTGGTTATATTGCTAACTGTAGTTGGAACGTTGGCGACAAAATCGCAAAAATTCCCTATTATCGGACTTATTACATTAGGTGTAATTTTTATTATATACAAGCAACGCGAACCCGATGTTGAGAAAGAAGGCCTGAAAGCAATGTTGAAGCAAAAGGACAGTATATTGTCACCTGCCCCTCTCGAAAATGCTGTCGATCCGACATCTCTGGATATGGTATTGAAAACAAATTACCAAGAGGGAACCACGAAAAACCCGTTCGGGAATGTATTGCTTCCTGAAATCAAATATAATCCCGATCGCAAGCCAGCACCTCCGTCATTCTCGCCAGAGATAGAGGAGACCATTACCAAAAACACAATGAAAAACATCCAGCAACTGAATCCTGGAATAAAAAATACAGACAAACAGTTATTCGGGTCCATGACAGACCAGTTTTATTTAGACCAGTCGAACCGGGCTTTTGCGTCTATGCCGAACACCAGAGTGGCAAACGACCAAGGCGCGTTTGCGGAGTTTTTATATGGAGATATGCCATCATGTAAAGATGGTGATGGAATCGCATGTGTCAAGGACAATTACAGATATACATTGTATTAATTCATATTACAAATTCATATTACAAACTCATATACATTTTATTCGGTTTTCCATGAGAGCCCTTCGTCCACTGGATATGTATGTCGTTTGAAACGTATCGATGTTTCGTTTTATAATTTCACCAGAATGGTCAATATAAATGAGCCCCTTTATATTGAAGTCTCCCATTTTTATAAAACAGTCTATACATGGTGCCGAACACGCCATTTCTCCTGTCATCGATGCTCTCATGATATAGAGGTTGATTTTTTTAGTTATATTTTTTTTAAGACACTTTCGCAACACATCGATTTCTGCGTGACATGAACAGGTGCTGCCAATTAGTCCGTCCTTGGAGAAGGTTCTGTAATGATTGTAGCCTCTTGCTACAATTTTTCCAGATACGACAGCCAAACACCCAAGACGAGAGCTAAGGGGAGATTTTAGTGCTTCTTCTAACGCAAGCGACGCATATCTGACATCTGTATTAGAACAATCGGATACCATGGTTAGATGATATTCATTCTGGTTATTTATAGTCTACTGGGTCCCCTACACAACGAATCATTTATTTAATTATTTATTTATCATGTAATTACAGTATAAGCAATGGTTATGACTGTCTACACTCCGCATTCATAAGTAAATAACAAGGTTATATACTTAAGTATAATATAGTGTGTGTAATATATTAATGTCCACATCTTATTTTATACTTTCAAAACAAAAGAGCGATGATGCGACAGACAACAGTAAAAATGTGGTTCTTCAGCCTCCACAGGAGGTGTCATATCTATTGCCAAGAAATCTCATGTCGTGTTATGTCGACAATGGACTGTTTGAAGCAAGACTGATCGAGTGGTGTAAACAGTTCTGTAAAGAGGACGGTATATTTTTAGACATCGGTGCACATACAGGTTCGTATGCACTAACTCTTGCTTCCTACGCCGAGCATGTATACGCGTTTGAACCTCAAAAGATGACATATTATGTGTTGTGTGGCGGGGTGGCATTGACGGGTGCCGACAACATCACGTGTATGAATGTCGGATTGGGTTCAATCGACCAGGTGGGGAAACAAACGTTACATATCGTAAGCAATGATGGGGGAGGATCCACCATTCAAGACACCACTTCAAATATTCTGAGACAAGAGGAAATAGAAATAGTTACGTTGGATAGTTTACAGCTATCAAATATTTGTTTTATAAAAATGGATGTAGAAGAAAACGAACTCTCTGTTCTCAAGGGTGCACGGAGTACACTTGTTCGTTCTGCACTCCCGAAAATCATATTTGAGTGTAATGATGAGGTCGATAACGAAGACTTGTTCGCCTTCATAGAGAGTCTAAGTTATAAGATCACACCTATTGAAGGGATTCAAAATATGTTTCTTGCGTATGTATAAGTATAATAACATTACGCTCGCAATTGAATAACATAACACATGTTATATTATTCAATTATTCAATTATTCAATTATTCAATTATAACCAACCCAGTTATTGTTTTGGGTACACGACCCGTTCGTCGATTATTTTTTTATCATATACCGCAATTTTTGTGTTTCTATCCCAGGTGCTATAAGGCATAATCACTCTATCCGATTCCACAATGATACCAAGGCAATATTCAATGGACTCGCCTTCAAATTTGAATGGGGCGGAGTGACTCTTAAAATTCATGTTTTCGTCGAATTTAGCAATGATGTGGTAGTATCGACGCGGCGTTTCGTAAGAAACAATGTGGACAACAAACCAATATTCATCTTCGAACCGGAATCCAGCACTGGAACCGCGAACATGGAGAAAAATTTTTGGCATGTTTTCTCGTATCTCAATCAGGTCAAGTTTGTGCGTTTTCTTGTTAATTTTACATATCTGGAGCGGACTCCATTTATAAATTAAGTGATTTTCATTTCTGTAATCAAAATACACCCAATTTTTCTCGCACCAACTCTTTGTGAATGAAGGTACCACTTCTGTGTACTTTATCGTATTCGCGTCTATGTCATAGTCTCCGTACAGCATTCCAATGTCACCGTCTTCGTGTTGACTTGTTCCGATATAGACCAGCTTACTGGGGTCTTCGTCGCTGGGGAAAATGCGAATGTCCTCTATTCCAATATAGTGCTTGTCTTCTTCAAACTCTACATCAAATGTTTTCTCTTTTGTCGTAACAAAGTTTTTGTCGAGTTCAATATACTTGTTATTGGTGATGATATAGTCTTCGCAGTTCAAATAACCACCGTTAGTGTTAATCCAATAATTGACCAGTCGAATGTTGAAGAGATACCCTGTATTGTCCTGGTTGGGAATAATAGACGAAGACGAAGAAAAGAATTCTCTATCCATGTTTCCTATATGATGGTTTTCAACGTAGGTGAAGTCGAATATCTGTTGTGTGGGTAGAACGTCCTCATAAAATTTCAAGTTTGAAAGTGTGTTTACAATAATCCCATCATCTGAACAGTTGTTAAATATCTTAGGTATAGAATCGTTGATATTAGTAACGCCAAGATAACATGCTATAATCGAATACTCGTAATCAAACTTGTACGTATACACATCGTTTGCCAAGAATAGATAGTCGTCCCTATTTACATCGCTCTTCATAGCCTTCATGGCGATATCATAGAATAACTTTGCGTTTGTACATTCACCAACGGCCCTGTAGTATTGGACAAGTTTGTGGATGTTTTCGAGCCGCAGTGGATTACGGTTGTAACATTTCAGCCAATATAATATAGCGTTTGGCATATCGTCTTGTGCCTCGTAAATGTTAGCAATGTTGTAGTAACTGTACCATATTTCTTGTTCCCAATCACCCATTTCGATACGCTTTTTATAGTAGTGAATTGCTTCTTCGAAATTCCCATTGTCTTTGTATGAATTGGCAAGGTAAAAGTGATAGCGCACATTGTCTGGCTCGTCGTCAATTCCTTGTTTTAGTAATCGAATGTCGCGGTCGAACTTATCGTGTTTCGCTCCCCCGTCACCTATGTCATTAATAAATAATTGGTCCCTGCCAATGTTGACATTATGGTTATCTGGAGGCACGGATACATGTTCGTGCGTGACCCCATGATATGTAAATTCGCCATTGTTTCTGACGATGCGCATGTTTTGATAGTAGAATTCGTCGTCTCCTTGTAACAGACAAAAAGAATCTGCCTTGCTTAAGCTCGACTTATCAAAATTTTTGATTACCAGCATCATGTCTGCATCCATGAGCAGCGCATAATCAGACATACCACATGCGGCTTCAAGAGCAAATGACCTGTTATGTCCAAAATCTTTGAACGGTTCTTCGATGATTCGACCAGGTATGTTGTGTTGTTGGAAGAAATCTATAATTATGTCGATGGTGTTATCCGTGGAGCCAGTATCGCAAATACAGTAGGTATCAATAATGGGAATCACAGACGAAAGCAGTCGTTTTATCACCTTGCTTTCGTTTTTTACAATCATGTTCAGACAGAGGGTAGGTATGGTGTCTACCTCTTTTATGTCGAGACGCATATTGTTAGTTAATATAAAAACGTCCTTATATTCATTTTAGGTAATTTCATTAAACAATTATAATATACATCGATAAATTCATAATACTGCGAATAGAATTATTAAGTAAGATAAAATTCTTTTCAAAATATATAGTAACATAGCAATCAATGGCAAATACACGAATTTCCTATGATCCATGTAGAACAGTCAAGTCTCTCCAAGAGTCAACTGGTCCAGGAAGATATACAATGAACGTTCCTGGAAACGGCGATAAACCTTCGTATATGGAAGATCCGCACATCAGAATTCAGAAATGGGGTGCAAATCTACGAACCAACGCCATCAACTTAGAAAGTGACATGCTGGGACTTAATCGCCCCCTCGGGCGAGATTGTTTAGGCAAAGATAACTATGAGACACACGTAGTAGAAACCGAACAGGTGAATTATCCGAATAATAGTATGTTGTATACAGAACAGTCGCGTGCTATCATGCCAGCATGGACAGCCCGGGATCTCGAGCAAGTTGACTGGTATACCTTACCATTAGACCCGCAAGAGAATACGTGTATTCCATTCTTAAATAATTTAAGCACCCGTATTTTAGAAAAAGATTACTTTAATAACTCATGTGACTATAACTCGTCACGATAATTATTCTGTATATATCAATAAAATATACACAGAAGTTAAAACAATAATAATATAATCCTAATGTATATAAATGGAATTAGCCTTACCTTTAGTTGCTCTTGGAGGCCTATATGTGGTTTCTAATCAAGACAATAAGGTAGAAAAAACAAAGAAAACAATAAGGAAGGCGAATCAAGAATCGTTTACAAGTATGGGCAAGAAGCCAAACTATATACCCAATGCTGAGATTCCTCCTCAAAATTATCCTGTGACAAACAACAAAGAGTTGTCCAATACAGTGGGGACCTATCCCAACCCAAACACGAGTACTGACAAGTATTTCAACCAGACGTACTTTCAAAACCAGCAGCAGCGAGGCGTGGATGTGGGCAATCAGATTCAATCGGTATATTCGATGTCTGGTGATTATTTAGACAGCAAGGAATTCAAGCACAACAACATGATCCCCTTCAATGGTGGAAAAATCAGAGGAAATACATATGACATGAACCTATCGGAAACCATTTTGGACAATATGGTTGGTTCCGGAACACATGTGATTAAAAAAATAGAACAGGCTCCGCTTTTCAAACCAGTGGACAATGTTAGTTTCACCAACGGTGCCCCCAATAGCAGTGATTTTTACCAATCACGTGTCAATCCTGGAATGAAAAACAATAACAACAAACCATTCGCAAGTCAGCAGGTTGGTCCTGGATTAAACCAAGGATATACAACCCAAGGAAGCGGAGGGTTTAACTCTGGTATGGAATCTCGCGACCAATGGTTACCCAAGACCGTAGACGAGTTGAGAACCGCCACGAATCCTAAAATGGAATACAATCTGAATAATTTAGAGGGGCCAGCACAGTCTGTGATTAAAAATCCAGGAATTATTGGCAGAGTGGAGAAGCAACTTCCCGATACGTTTTTTATCAACAGCCAGGACAGATGGTTGACCACCACTGGTTCCGAAAAGGGACAAGCCTTGCGACCTGAACAGGAAATGGGAATCGTCCGTAGACCAAGTGACAGAAATGATTACATGGGGCCTGCGGCTGCAACTGAAGTTGGAACAGGACGAGCACCCACCGCATTTGAGTCATCTAAGCGCACTCCTCAATCCACTACGCTTTTCAACGACAAAAAACTGGTTGGCACTGTTGCGTGTGACCAGGGGTCTGATTTAGACAAGCGTCATAAAAATTTTTCCAATTACCAAAACAACAGAACTACCGCGGCACAGCCAGATAGTTTCCGTTCTGGGTTCAGTGGTGCCATTGGTGCCGTTATCGCTCCCTTCCTTGACGCACTGAAACCGTCGAGAAGAGACGAAGTTTGTTCAAGCGTCCGTGTCTATGGAGGCGCAGGCACCTCGGTTGAGTCCAATTATGTGAACAATCCCAATGATGTTGTTCCCACGACCATCAAGGAAACTACCACTCACTCGGTCGACTTTAATATAAATAATCAATCGTCACAGCAATATGTGAATAATTATACAGCTCCGGAAGAAACCAATCGTCAAACAACCAACTATTCTACTTATGGTAATATGGGAAATAACAGAGAAGGAGGTATGAGTTATGATTCTGCCTACAGACAGCATAACAATGACATCAAATCCCAGACGATTGGAAATCGCGCAAATCAGGGAGGAACCCAGATGTTCAACCAACAGATGAACTTGTCCATTGCCAAACAAGACACCAACTGTATGGACAATAGGCCGTTTGGACCTGTTTCCAATGTGACGAAGGCACCTTCGGCCCAAACTTACGGTAAGCTAACTGGTCCTCAACAGTTGGATACAGGAATCGAAGTTCAGAGAAACCAGCCCGACATTTTGGACGCATTCCGAAGCAATCCATATACCCAATCATTGACTACATCTGTTTAATGAAGTAAACAAAACAAATTGACACCCACGTGCGTTTGATTTTGATTAAAAAATACACACTTACATGAGTCCTAAAATATTATAATATGTATGGTATTAAAGTAATATACATAGTATTGCATATATCAGTATGTCAAATGTTGCTATCCACAAAGACATCACATCTAAATTAGAATATTTCCATCAGGTTGGTAAAATCCCTAATATCGTGTTTCATGGCCCTCACGGTTCAGGGAAGAGAACAATATTGGACAAATTCATTCGGTTGATATACGACAACGACCATGACAAAATAAAATCGTATGTCATGTTTGTGAACTGTGCATACGGAAAAGGTATTAAATTTATTCGAGAGGAATTAAAGTTTTTCGCGAAAACGAATATCCATACGGATGACGGTCATAATTTTAAGTGTGTCATTCTGTTAAATGCTGATAAGTTAACGACGGACGCACAGTCGGCTCTTCGCCGATGCATTGAGCTATACAATCACACTACGCGTTTTTTCATTGTAGTTGAGGACAAATACAAACTACTGAAGCCGATTCTTTCTCGGTTTTGCGAGATTTACGTATATCGACCACATATAAATGGTCAAATAACAAATTTGTGTAAATACAATATTGATCAGACATTCAACATACAGCAGTACATATCTACCAGACAGGAGTGGCTTAAGAAGGAATTATCGAAAACAGACCATACTCCAAAGAAGTTGCTTTCACTGTCAAGCAAAATATATGAAAAAGGGTTCAGTGCGATGAATATTGTGTCCTTGTTGGAAAGTCGCAAGTTATCGACCGAATCAACAAACAACACGACTGTAGATGTCTTGCTAATGGGATTTAACGCAGTCAGAAAGGATATCAAAAACGAGAAACTACTCATTTACTTCGTTCTTTATTTTTTGTTCGCAAAAGACCCGTTGTCACTGGAGTCCATTATAGTTACCTAACCTAATACGTTATTCCTTCATTATTTACATACAAAAGCATTCGTGGTTAATAATTAGTTTGAATTTAGAAATTAATTATTTACTATACAATATAACATGGATGATTTTAACGTTAATTCTTTATACGAATCCAAAAATGAATGGGGTGCTCGATTGCTCACTATCCTCACCCCGTTGATTGTTGAAGGATTTCAATCGATATACGAAGAGTCTTATTCTTTATGTCAAACCAACAATGAAACCGAAAAGCATTTGATGACCTTCCAAAACTTTATCAGTCGTATCCCAAAATGGAATGCAAATATCATAGAGTCCGAAAAAAAGAGAATCCATGAGAAAAGTGGTTGCGAATATCTCGAAGACCTGATTACATGTGTTCACATCATACAATTAAAGCTATTAACAGCTGTGCGAGTGGGGACAAAACAAAAGAAGATTGATGTCAAGATTCCCAGTGTGGGAGATTTTATTCACAATGTGTATATTCATGCCGCCAGGAAAATTTACAAGAATGTGTATCTCTTTGAAAGAAATATACCCCCGCTACAGATACAGAAGAACTCGCGGGAAACCGAAGTGTTGATTCAAGAATCCATATTGAGTTCCCTGCGAGACGGTATTCCCGTGGATGTGTTATTGCGATCTTATTTGGACGAAACGGTCGAAGAAGATGTGGAGGTGGAAATAAAAGAAGAAGATGTTGCGACAGCACCTATAACCAGTGAAGAAATCAGTATCCAGCAGCCCGTTGAACCCAAAAAGACATTATCGTTCAATGATATTGATGCGTCGATTGACACAACTCAACACGGGACCGATGCGTCCAATTCTGTACATAAAATGGAAGATGAGAACCATGGCGACAGTGCTCGTGAGAGAGAAATAGAACATGATAATTACACCGATTCATCCGTATCTACAGAGAAACTCCAGATAGGAGAGTCCACCGGAAATCTTACCCACGAAGACATTCATAGCCTGGACACCCCGTCGATTGAGGTGATACCTGATTTGTTAATTGATGACATTGAGGTTCTTTAGGTAGTTTGTCAATGTGCCATATGCGTATTTTCTATTATAACATTTTCAAATTTTATAGTAGAATGAATAGTATGTACATGCTCTCCACGTCAATAGCATTTGTCTATTTTATCATAAGATTTGTGGAAATACGTACCAGCAAAAAGGAGGCGGTACCATTCAAACAAGTATTCAAGGACACTGTCGTCGTGTTCATTGCGTGTATTCTTGGGATGTTTATACTCGACCAGTTGTCTCCATATATAAACGAGTCTCCTTCTTCGCATAACGGTGGTGGGAAATCGCCTGCGTTTACCGATAACCCTAATTTTTAGCGCCCTGTCCACACCTTTACCAATGGTTTGTTTTGATATAACTTCCCACTGATATATTCATCATATGTTGTTCCCCATTTTTGATATTTCCATATATCTCCCAAAAGCGAATACGACGTAGTAAGAGTAGGAAATTCTGTACTAAAAATAATACCCATGATTCTTTCCAGACAACATCGGTCGTTTCTGTTCTTTATAAGAGGTATAACAGACATCAAGTCATATTTCCGTGTAATGGTATCCAAGAAAGAAAGGGATATATAACTTTGAACTCCAAAACAACCGCTCCATTTATCTTGACGACGAAACCCAAGTGTCTGGACTGAATCCTGCTGAAGCTTCCTTCGGATTATATTGATATTTTTGATATGTCGCAAGATCCACAAAGAATTGCCCACGTTTTCGTTGTATACAAAATGCCACAGTGGCATTACTGGCACATTTTTCAACACTTCAAACTTAATTCTGGTGTTGAAAAAGACACTGTCATGAAGTATAACAGCTTCTGGAAAAAAACGGAACTTGTGTAGATAGTAATAGGGGAGAATTTCGCCTGCCCCCTTGAATTCCGAGTTGATGATCCGAACGTTGTCTATATGATGAACGTCTTTCACAAACTCCATATTGCTGTTGTCGTCAATGACGACGATTTCGTTGGATGGATAATATTTTCTGATTCGAAAAATACATTCATTCCAGTACTTATTTGTCTTCTCACATGTAACACATCGCGTTATAATAAACCCATATGTCATAAATAATATTTATATATTGTAAAAATATTATTCATTCAGACGCATTCGCTATAATCATCTATAATTCATCGATGTTCATTACTGGTTCTGAATTAGGTATCCAATCCTTGGTGAATTCAAAAGACCTAAATTCGGGTCGTGCCAACTGAGCCTGGGGTGTGTGCTTATGAACACACCGAGCGATCATTTTATACAATTTAAAATCAGGATACCGGTCCATCCCGTTATTTTTGTATAACACATTGATGCCGTTGTCATCAATACACCATTCCACTATGATGCGTGTTATGGCATCGCATTTGGTAAGATCTTTCACGTCTTTCATATCTTCGACGAGATAATCAAAGATAGAGCACGCCAGACGACACAAATCAAAACTGTAGTTGGGGTCGAGTCTGGGTTTCTTGGAATTATAATAGGGCTCAATGTTGTATTGAGATGCCGCGTCTCCGCTGGGACCGAAGCTGTCGCTACACATTGTCTTCCCGTCATACTTATATATGGCACGTCCGAAATCAATGATCTTGAAAATTTTACCGTATGTTGGAACACGGTAGTACACACCCTTTACGCAATAGTAGAGATACTTTTTCTTAGTCGATACATACATGACGTTGTTCGTATGAAGATCATTGTGGGTGAAAGAAAATACTTTTTGGTATGCAACCAATGTCATAATAATCTGCATAAGAGCAGACATCCACAGGTTTTCATTCATCTTATCGTCTAAAATAAGCTGGTCGAGTGTATCTATACATGCCTCCATACAGATGACCTGGACAGGAAATTCAGGAAAATATGCGTTGACCACCTCATCGCTCTCCGTTGAGTCATACGAATCATCATCACTACTTTCGTCATCGCTATCTCTGTCTTCTCCATCACAATCTTTATTGTCATCTTCGTCGTCCGTATACGATAATTCGCTGTTCTCCTCCTCGCTTGAACTGTTTGTATGCTTATGACTCCTTTTGGAGGAACCACTATCCTGGTCTTTTTTGAAATTGGGAGTCAATACGCCTTCTTTCGCTTCCATAGAAGCATCATCATGTTCATCTATATTTTCTATTGTAAGTGGTAATATAATTGATTCGATGTCTTCACCTGATATACGATTATCAGAAGCATCGTCTACGAATACGTCGCCGAAATCGGTTTCTTCGAGACTGTCTACGTTTAAATCTACGACTCCATTGTCTTGTCTGTGTATGGTTATTACTGGTAAATCGCGTCTACTTGACTCGTCGTCGAAGAGATCACTGTAATTATCAATATTGAACAGTTTGTTCTTGTTTTTGTTGAAAAAATCCGATTTGATTACGTATTCCAAGTCGTCGTATACGTTGAATTTGAAATTTTTCTTGATGGCTAAAAACGAACCGTAATAGCGAACACCGTGGACAAATTTCCTGGATGTCATTAACTGGTTGCTTAGATACGAAAAAAATCCGTCCACATAGGAGGAATTGTTTGGGTCCATCAACTTGGAGTGACATGAATCCGTCGTAGAGTTGATTGAGGGAAGCGTGGTGATCTTATCGTCCAATGGATATTTTCCAATCATGTATTTCAGAGGGTCCAGCAACGGTGCGAACTTGAAAAACACCTTTTCGGTTCTGGGTTTGGCTATGCTGCTCTTAATGGCACACATATGAACGTTTTCCGAAACCGATTTCTGGATATTGTCTACGTAGTGCGTATGGTTCAAGTTCACGGTTGAATAATTGTTTTCGTTCAGCACAAAAAACTTGCGGTATAGCGGGACGTAATTTTGGGTGGACGTGAACCCTATATTGTGTAGACTCTGAAACAACCCCTGGTTCTTTCTTTTTTCGTAGTTGACTGTAATTGTCATATACTGGACATTTAGAAAATGAACAAGACGTCAACGCAATTCCGCTAAATAGATTGCGTTCTTTGTATCCTGATTTAATCATGACAATATATACGATGTCCTTAGAATTGAAAAAATTTAACATGAAACATATTAGCTTCAAGCCAAATGAAAACAAGGGTCCAGTGGTTGTGTTGATTGGTCGCCGTGATACAGGAAAAAGTTTTTTGGTGAGAGACTTGCTATATTACCACCAAGACATTCCTATAGGAACCGTTATTTCTGGAACAGAAGAGGGAAACGGATTTTACGGGAGCATGGTACCTAAACTGTTTATCCACAATGAATACAACACGGCCATCATTGAAAATATCCTAAAACGGCAACGACAAGTGCTTAAACAAATCAAAAAGGAGACGGAGACATACAAAAAAAGCAACATTGATCCACGTACATTTGTCATCCTGGATGATTGTTTGTATGACTCGTCATGGTCAAGAGATAAGATGATGCGACTACTTTTCATGAATGGTCGTCACTGGAAAGTCATGTTGATTATTACCATGCAATACCCGCTCGGTGTGCCTCCAGCACTGAGAACCAATATCGATTATGTATTTATTTTGCGCGAACCGTATATTGCCAACAGAAAGAGAATTTACGAGAACTATGCCGGTATGTTTCCTACATTTGAATCTTTCTGTCAAGTCATGGACCAGTGTACTGAAAACTATGAATGTCTGGTCATCAACAACAACGCAAAATCAAACCGGCTACAGGACCAGGTCTTCTGGTATAAGGCTGATGGACACAACGATTTTAAGCTGGGGTCTAAAGAGTTCTGGGAACTGTCCAAGGGTATGGGGTCCGACGATGAGGAAGAACAGTATGACCCGCAGAATGTCAAGAAGCGTGGAGCCGGTCCTAAAATTAGCGTGAGGAAGAGCAAATGGTAATTCGATAGAATCGGGTTCAAATAATTGACATACGACAATTATTTGAATATATACATAGTATTTCTTAATTTCTTACATTCTTAATTTCTTAAGTTTATTTTCATGTTCATACTCTTTACTTCCTGCTCTTCCTGCTCTTCCTGCTCTTTCTACTCTTTCTACTCTTTCTACTCTTCTTCGACATTCTTGACTTTCTTCTCTTCCCTCCCTTCTTGGTATAAGGCTTTCTGCTCTTACGCACATAGTGTTTCTTTCTGTGGAAGACCTTGTCCCCCTTTTTGGTTGTATAATTCTTGCGTCCACGGCGTGTCCTGGAACGCGTTCCCTTGGTCGATCTGCTTCTGGTAGCACTCATTATACATATAGCTAACATTATTTTTTGCGTTGAGTGTTATTCTCAGCGTAAAATTATACACCGTTAAAAAAACATGTCTACTGACATATCGTCTCGCGGTTGTGGAGATTTCGCATAGTCGCGTCTTTTAATCATCTTCAATGTATCGGTGATCATGTCACCACGCCCATCCTTCTCTCTCTTGAGTCGTTCCTCTTTATTCTTCATTCTCTCTGTCTTCGCGGGACTGGACGGAACGGCTTCGTCCACCACCCACGCGGTCTTTCCAAAAAGCGGGACGTGGAACTGGCCTGGTGCCGATCTCGACGCAGACTTTCGCAACTGTTTTTTCTCCGCCCAGCTTTTCAGAACTCTCGACTTTACGCGTTTGAGTGCCTCGGCAGCACTGGGAGACGTCGGCGTCTTGTCCACATTGGACTTCGGATACTTGTCAGTGAACTCAGAATAGGCCTCATAGACCTCTTGCGGTGTTAAAAGTAGCACTTCGGCAGGCCATCCGTGTTCGGGGTGGTCGTTCATTTGAAGATCAAGCACCGTGGCCATGATGTTTCCTGATTTATTATCCTCAAAAATGTCCAATCCTCGTCTTTTCACCCCCGCCCAGGTGATGGTGTCGTCGTCCCCGTACTCTTGTTCCTCATCTTTTCTAAGTTCCTTTTCCTTTTCCTTCCATTCTTTGTATTTTGCGTTTTTCTCGTCACGAATAAATTCTAACCCATCCTCCTCTTCCTTGTCCATCTTGGTTCTCTCTCTTGATTGCTGCGTCCTCTCTTCGCCTTGTTCAAGCTCGCGTTTCTTTGCGGCAAGAAATTCGGGGTCGGTTCTTACGAACTCAAGGAGGTCCTTGTCGTACTGCTCCTTTTTCTTCTTCAAGAAGCCTTGATCGACCCGGGGGTTGTTCACAGCATTATTGATATCAAAGACGGTTCTCGCCCAGTTCCGCTGCCACTCTCCTTTCATACGATCGGACGCTAACTTGGAATTAATGTCAAAATAGTTGATACGTGCCACCTTTGGACGAGATTCAGATGCTTCATCATGTCGAGTTACATATGTCAAACGACTATCGTATGGCATCATACCTGGCTCATGAACCATATATCGCTCGGTCTCGTCCCTATATCGCTGAAGCTCGTCATCATTGGCCTGTTGCATGTACAACGCAGCATCCAGAAACCTTTTCTGGGCCGCCGCATCCTTGTGTTTGTATGTCTTGTTAAATTCCTTCTTCTTGTCTTCCAGTGTTAACATCGCAAGCATTTCGGACACTGTGTGTTTTTCCGAATCTCCCAGGTTCCACCTTCTACCTCTACGCTCTTGTTCTTCCCTTTCTCTCGCCTCCTCTCCCATTGTTCTAAGACGAGAAAATACCGACAACTCTTCCTGAACACCCGGCGGCAGTTCTCTTCGTCCACGGGACCCACGCCCTGTTCCTCGGCCTCTGCCACTTGCCCCCCTCTTTCTGCGGCGGGTTCTCTTGCCCGTTCCCCGACGCCGAGCCTTTTTCGGTTGTTTCTTAACTGTCGCCTTTTTAGCACGCACGGGTTTTGTGCGACCCACGCGTTTCTTTGTGTTTCGCGGCCGACGGGTCGACCCTTTACGAGTGTTGGACATATAGTATCTTCAGATAAAAATAGAGAGATACAGCGACTTCTATGTTTTACGCGATAACATTATAAAAAAATACTGAGAAGGAATACTACTACCAACACTTACTATGAACACCGACGTTCACGACGACATACATCATGGTATACAGGAGACGAATATAGGAGAGAAGCCCATTATTTTCTCAGTCGGACACCGTTGTACAACAGCGTCGCTTATTAAAGAGATGCGGCTAAAATTTGAATCCTATCCATTCGACTGGGTGGTTTCTAAACTGGAAACCGTGAAACACTGTCTGCGCACCGATTTCGGCGATTTTCTGACAGAAGATCATTACGAGCAAGTAGAGAGCGAGACTATCAACCTATGTGACGGACACGAAACCTTTGTCACGACCGAGTCGATTGTATACAACACCCATTATGAAGACACAATGACCGCTCACGTGAACAAAAACAGCGACAACCAGAGAGGAACCTACGGATACATGCTCGCACTGACCCACCACGACATGCGAGACACTGCAAATAAGGCATACTTTGAACGGTGTATTGATCGATTGCGCAACATACTGAGACTACCTCGAAGGAAATACTACTTGTACGTAAACCCCCTCATCGGAAATGCCGAATTCGACGCCTCTGCGGCCACCACGCTTCTCCAGTTCATCGAGTTTGCCGAGTTTATGTCAACCGTGACTACAAACTCCCACGGGATCTTCTTTTTTGTTGTAAAGAACGAAGAGAGAAAGCATGAGGTAGTTGAGATGTTCAGGTGTGACGCAATGACGGTGTTCGTGATGTTCGCAAACAACGGTATGGTTGACGCAGGTGGAGTGTTTGATGGCGATTTTTACAACGAGCAGTATCACATGCTGGTATCGATTGAGAGCATCATCAATAAGTAAATAATATACTTGGTCATCTTGATGTATTGATACAGTCAAGAATAAGTATATTATTTATATGTTATATTGTGTATTCGCGATTCACATACATATATATGTTTAGTTATCTACGAATCAATCGTTCTTCTCTTTCGAAGAATCGGTATCCGCGGCATCATCGATATTAATGGTCTCGCTGGATTGTGTTAGGACAGGTTTCTTTGTGGCGAACGGGCCGCTCAGAAGCTGACTCTGACCGTTGTCGCTCTTTCCAATGACAATGTTCTCGCCCTCAAACAGCTCGCTGCGAATATCGGCAGTGGAAATCTCTTCTCCGCCTCCTTCCAAAAGACTCTTCTCTTGGGTGTTGGCGATTCCCACCCCGACAAGGTTACCGTCCTTGTCAACCGTCTGGGTGAGCGTGTTGCCCGACTTCTCCGCCTTCTGGATATTCTCCTCGATGGCCTTCTGCTTGGTCTCCTTGATGCGCTGCTCGAACGCCTGTTTGGCGTTGTCCTCGTTCTTGGTCTTCTCGGACATCAACTTGTTCAACTCCTCTTCCATATACTCAACACGACCCGTCTTGTATGC
>Ga0115550_1000798_pt1 | contig 25524 bp, 23 predicted proteins | sample COGITO_mtgs_1005_FD_87177 | JGI IMG/M metagenome (GOLD analysis project Ga0115550, IMG submission 87177) | Pelagic marine microbial communities from North Sea - COGITO_mtgs_100511 | ecosystem: Environmental > Aquatic > Marine > Epipelagic | place: Germany:Helgoland, sampling site Kabeltonne... | reverse complement strand
TGGCAGATAATACGCTCGGCTTTGTGGTGTTCGCTTTAGATGACATCCAGAGCTTATTGCAGCTGCCGACGCGCTTGTACAATTAAATCGATGGTAATTTACCCCGCACATTTAATTACACCCCTTTGCTAGGATAGTCAACTAAGGCTGTAGTCGCTTCAGGATGCACTCTTTATTTCTTAAGGTGGCGCACGTAGGCTAGGTGTCTTACATACGAATCTGAACCGCAGTTTTACACTTGGAACTTTGGCTAAAGGATGCACTCTGTGGATTTTTCTAATACCCCTCATTAGTCAATTCATCATGGAAGAAAATCACCCCCGCGCACACCGCCGTGCTTGTCTTAAGCTTACCCTCTACCTGCTCGCAGTCTGGTTCACGATCAGTTTCGGTGCAGGTATCTTACTGCGGGACTGGTTGGATGCCAACTTTCCTTCGATCGGTAGCGCACCTTTCGGCTTCTGGATGGCGCAGCAGGGCTCGATCATCGGATTTGTCCTCATCCTGATCATCTACGCCTGCCTGATGAATCGTCTCGATCACGAACACGGTTACTCTGAAGAACGCTAACTATCCCGCCATGTCCCAAGATACCCTTAATTTTATTTTCATCGGGCTGAGCTTCGCCCTCTACATCGTGATCGCAGTCCGCTCAAAGGCGGGTTCGACCAAAGAATACTACACCGCAGGTGGTGGTGTTTCGCCTTTGGCCAATGGCATGGCCACGGCGGCCGACTGGATGTCGGCGGCGACTTTTATTTCCATGGCCGGGACAGTTGCGATCAGCGGTTATGATGCCTCTCGTTTCCTAATGGGGTGGACGGGCGGTTTTGTGCTGCTCACTGTTTTGATGGTGCCGTATCTCCGCAAGTTTGGTAAGGCCACCGTGCCCGACTTTATCGGCGACCGTTATTACTCGAAGCTGGCCCGTGGTGTGGCTGTGGTTTGTGCAATCTTCATCTGCATGACCTACATCATGGGGCAAATGCGTGGAGTCGGGGTCGTCTTCTCGCAGCTCTTTGGTATCAGCATCCCCTTTGGAGTGATGATTGGCGCGGCGATTGTCTTCGCCTACGCAGGGGTCGGCGGAATGAAGGGCATCACCTACACTCAGGTGGCACAGTACTGCGTGATGGCCTTTGCCTACACCATTCCAGCAGTCTATATCGCGATGGCCATGACTGGACACGTGTTCCCGCAATTTGGTTTGATCGGCGACTACACTGCCAGCGAGCCGATCGTGCCGTTCCTGCAAAAGCTCAACAATATCAATCTTGAGCTGGGCTTCCAGGAATACACATCGGGTAAGATGTCGACGATCAATATGTTTTGTATCACCGCCGCGCTTATGTGTGGGACGGCGGGCTTACCTCACGTCATCGTGCGTTTCTTTACCGTAAAAAATGTCCGTTCCGTGCGTCGATCGGCGGCATGGACGCTTAGTTTCATTGCCGTGATCTACCTGACCGCACCGACCATCGGCGCCTTTTCGCGGGTTAATTTGATCGAGAAACTTCACGACACTTCATACACCGAAGCCCCTTCCTGGTTCACGGAGTTCGAAGCCACCGGCCAGATGGCCTGGGTCGATAAAAACGGCGACGGGCGCATTCAGTACTATGGCCCCGCCAAATCGGATGCAGGCACTTTTTCTGTTTTCCAAGGTAAGAGCCCGGTCTATCCAGCTTATGATGCGCCCGAGTATCAACGCATCGGCACTCAAGGCGAGCGTTTGCTGGCGAGCAAATCTGACGACTCCAATCCGAACGAACTCTGGTTCGGCAACGACATCATGGTTATGGCGAATCCCCATATGGCCGGACTCCCGATGTGGGTCATCGCCTTACTCATGGCTGGTTGCATCGCGGCAGCCCTTTCGACTGCTGCAGGCCTGCTTCTTGTGCTCTCGACTTCGATCTCGCACGACTTAATGAAGAAGATCATCAAGCCCGACCTGAGCGACCGCGAAGAGGTCAACTACGCCCGCGCCGCCTCGTTTGTTGCGCTCGGGGTGGCCGCTTATTTCGGCATCAACCCGCCCTCGGCCTTTATCGCCAAAACCGTAGCTTTTGCCTTCGGGCTCGCCGCCTCGTCTTTCTTTCCGACCCTATTGATCGGTATTTTCTCCACTAAAATGAACAAGCAGGGTGCCATTAGCGGCATGCTCGCGGGCATCAGCTTCACCATCGGTTATATCGTCTATTTTCAATTTCTCGGTGGGCATGACGACCATCTGCTCTTTGGTATCACTCCGGAGGGCATCGGATTTGTGGGCATGCTGATCAATTTTGCTGTCGCCTTCACGGTTAAAGCCTTCACCGCCGATGCTCCTGATTATGTGCAGGAAATGGTCGCCGAGATCCATATCCCGAGTGGCGCGGGTGAGGCGAAGAAGCAGGATTTCGAGATTTAGTGAATCGGGTCTCGCTTATTCGACTCCCCTGAGCGCCAGACCTGCCTTTTCCAAATCGGCACCACTGGGAGCCTGGTAGGCGCTGAGGCCAAATTCCGGTAGAACCGAGAGAAGGTGGTCAAAGATATCACCCTGAATATCTTCGTAGCGTGCCCATGCGGTGTCGTTACTGAAAACGTAGATCTCGATTGGCAACCCCTGTGGTCCAGGCGCGAGCTGGCGAACGATGAGTGTCATATCCTGGCGTGCTTTCGGGTGATTGCGTAGATAGGCCACACAGTAGGCGCGGAAGGTGCCCACGTTCGTTAGGCGCCGACCATTGATCAGCTCAGAGAGATCTTCGCCGATGCCGTCGTTGTGCATTCGGATCTCATTGAGCTTCGCTTCTAAATATGGGCGGAGCAGACGGATGCGCTTGAAGCGTTCCAGCATTGCTTCATCGGCAAACTGAATCGTGCGCATGTCGATGTAGAGTGGACGCTTGATTCGCCGTCCGCCGGCGTCACTCATGCCTCGCCAGTTTTTAAAGGAATCCGTAATCAGCGCGTAGGTCGGAATCGTTGTGATGGTCTTATCCCAATTTTGCACTTTAACCGTGGTCAGTGAGACGTCGATCACATCACCATCAGCTCCACGTGCCGGCATTTCGATCCAGTCGCCGACCATGACCATGTTATTCACTGATAGCTGGAAGCCGGCTACGAGGCCGAGAATAGCGTCCTTGAAGATCAAAAGGAGAATTGCAGTGACCGCACCGAGACCGGAAAAGAAGACGAGTGGTGACTTGCCGAGAACAGCCGAGAGTATAAAGATGAAGCCAATCAGATTAATAATCAGCTTGGCGGCTTGTATGAAGCTCTTGGCTGGATACTGCTTACCAAGCGTACTTCGCTCCCAGACGGCTCTGGTGAAATTAAGAATGCCATCGATCACAAGCAGGATAATGACGATCAGGTAGGTGTTCACGATGACGTGGAACACATTCATAATATCGGTCAAGCCATCGAAGAGAGTGGGGGCGAAAAAGTGAATAATCGCTACCGGCACGATATGAGAGAAACGCACGATCACATTGTGCCGGACTAGGAGGTCATCCCATTGGATGGATGTTTTCCCTATAATCGGATGGATGACGTAGGTGATCAAGCGTTTGGCTACTAAGTTGGCCAGCCAAGCAAGAATGAAGAGGTAGAGGCCAGCCCCCAGTAGTCCAAGCAGGTGAGCTAAACTTGGTGCGATGTGCAGTTTTTGGAGCCATTCACTTATAATTTCGTAGGTCATGCTGTAGATAGTTGGCGATGATTCAGCAGGCTGACAATCTTTCCTTCTACGCTTCTGCGGATGACGATAGGCTTGCCATTCGAGTGTCGTGAAGTCGATATGGAATCATGAACTGTAAAGTCTTTAATTTATTTTGTATCCTTTGTCTGCTCCCTGCCTTCGGGTATGCGCAGAGCGATGCATATTCGTTGCAGCGCATCTTGCAGCGTTATATTGAGACCTATGGTGGATTCAGGGATGCTGAGGCGCTCTCGTCGCTCAGCATCGAAGGCACGATCGAGCAGAATGGGCAGAATTATGCCTTTCTGGTGTATCAAAAACGTCCTTACTCTATGCGTTACCGTATTTCGAATGGTGCAAATAGGGTGATTACTGGCTTTAATGGTTCATCAGGTTGGATACGCGTTGAGACAAATGGTGAGGTTATGATTAAATCTCTCAATGGATCGGAGTATGACTCTCTCAGGAAAATGGCACGTTTCGACAGTCCGCTCTTCCGTCTTCTTGAAAAGAGTCAGGTTCAAATTAATCAAGTCGAACGCAGTATCTGGGAGGGGAAGAGTGTATATGTTATAGAGGTGCGTGAGTCTGGAGACTTGGTCAGCCATTACTACTTGGATATGAAGAGTGCGTATCTTCTGCGCCGAGATGAGTTGAATGCGGAGGGTGGGATCGCCTTTCAGACCCTCTACCGCGACTATCGGGAAGTGGAGGGTTTTCCTTTCGCTCACGAGATCGAAACGCGTGTAGGCGAACAGACCGTTAGTCTAGCCAATGTCCATACAATCGAGGTCAACCATGGCTTGCTCAGTTTCTTTTTTGAGAAACCGGATCGATAGATGTCACGTAGCTCGGCTTAGTTTTTTCCAATGCCATTCTCGCCGAGTCCACCCTTGAGCTTCCGGTCGAGTTTGAGTCCTTCGATCTGTGAGCGCAGTGCACGTTCGAATTTTTCGAAGCGGGCCAGGATGCCGCGGGTTTCCAAGAGTTCCTGTTTGAATCGCCCAGCCGGACAGAGAGTGTAGATAGCCAAGTCGAGCACGTTTTCCGGCTCTTGTATGTTGGAAAGAAATTGCAGCACCTCTTTGGGGATGTCGGCACCGAGCCGCATTTGCGTCTGCAGGAGTGCAAGCAGGGTAGGTTGGATCGCGGATAGCGTCCCTTCGCTACCGTCAGATTCACTGATCACTTGGTGAATACGAGCGCGTCGGTAAGGCTCCTCGCAGACGATCCGCTCAAACTCGACACGTGCGAGGCCCTGCAGAATCAAGTTTGAGGTGCCATCCGAATTTTGCTTGCAGGCGCGGACGACACCGACACTTGCGATCGAGCAGGGGGTTTCAAATGCCTCCGCATCATCCTTCGCCTCGTCCAGTGCAGCTACAGCGAAAATGCGGTCTTGCTCCAGCACATGGCTCAACATTTCGCGGTAGCGCGGCTCGAAGATAAAGAGCGGCATCATAGCCTGCGGGAAGAGTACGGTCTGACTCAGTGTCATAACAGGCACCTCGCGTGGTATTTCAATTTCCTGAGAAGTCATCATCTATTTGTGGGCGGTCGCGCCGACTAGTTCCATGCGTCTGGATGTAATTTGGACATTTCAGGCGACTCACATTCTGCATAATACACCGCTAGGCGAAAATAGCGAATCCGGTCAGCAGGAATTGGGGAGCTTTTACGGCAGACCTCTTCGAATAGAATCTCTGGGGCACGCCCTTGTAGTTCATAGATTTCGCGAATGCCGATGTCGAGTAGATTGCGGGCAACCTCCACATTCATGCGCGGTATACGCATCAATGCAGAGTTGAGCGCTTCATAATCGACCTTTTTCTTCTTTTTGTGCGGAAACATGTCAAGTTCAGTAGCCGCTTGCGGACTCGGCCGCCGAGCCCTCGCAGATTGCCTGGCAGGACGTCCAGCCCACCCCGAGTCGGTGCACGCCCATATGGACGAAGCGCTGTGCATCCGCGCGGTCGCGAATGCCGCCCGAGGGCTTAACCTTGATCCGCCCGGCTGCGGTATCGAGCATCGTCTGAACGTCTTCTATTTGAGCACCCTCGCCGTTAAAGCCGGTTGAAGTTTTGACAAAATCTGCGCCAGCCCGAATACAGACCTCAACCATCTGTTTGATTTGATCCGAGTTGAGGTGAGCCGTTTCAAATATCACTTTCATGGGGACGCCAGCAGCTCTCGTCAGCAGAGCCACGCCAGCCACATCGGCTTCAACCGCGTCCCACTTGCCTGACTTAATCCAGCCGTAGTTGGCCACCATGTCGATTTCATCGACGCCACGCCCAATGTAGCGGCGCGCCTCGTCGACCTTGGACTCGGGTAGTTGAACACCGTGCGGGAAGCCCAATACGACGCAGACCGCCGTATCGGTCCCTTGGCAACGTCGTTGAGCCAGCTCGATGTCACAAGGCCGCACGCAAACACTGAAGGCATTGAGCTGGATGCAGGTATCCAGCGCCTCAATTACTTCGGCTTCGGTGAGTTCGGCTTTTAAGATGGCAGCGTCAAGGTAGCGGCTAATATCTGGCATGCTAGGCGTCGGTTTAGATGTATCTTAGTGAAATTATCTAGGTAAAAGTATAGTCTGCGACTTACTGGAAGAATGAAAGGCAATTCATTCTTGTTTTATTTTTCCTTCAATGCTCGGTGAAGGATGTGTGTGCAACCTCAGAACGTAGACTTACCGAGTGACGACTGGCGCGCCTATGGGATCCTGTGAAAATTTTCCTTCGATGGCGTAGGCTGTAAAATCATCGTCACTTAGGACAACGACAAATCCGGAGATTGTCAGTTATTAATAAACGGGATGTGTCGATTGACATCCCGAACACCAAAGGTCTATAAATCAGTTGGGTCTTCGACCCCGCTGGCGCGGGTTTGATACATACTCAAACGATCGACGAGAGTGATGGTTTTGTGATCACAGATGAATCATGATGAACACACTTTGCAAAGGCTTGTCCTGAGCCGGATTCGGTAGCTCACAGCCGAACCGGCAGTCCCTTTGATTGGAGGTGCTCTTTGGCTTGTTGGATGGTGAAGGTTCCGAAGTGGAAAATGGAGGCGGCGAGGACAGCGCTCGTTTTGCCCTTTATAATGGCGTCGGCCAGGTGGTCGAGGGTGCCGGCACCGCCGGAAGCGATGACGGGCACTTCGACGGCTTCGCTCACAGCCCGGTTGAGGGCGTTGTCGAAGCCGGCTTGGGTGCCGTCGGAGTCCATGCTGGTCAGGAGGATTTCGCCGGCGCCGAGGGCCACGACTGTCCGCGCCCATTCGACCGCATCGAGGCCAGTGGGCTTGCGGCCGCCGTGTGTGTAGACCTCCCATTTGCCGTCTTCCCCAGGCACGCGCTTGGCGTCGATCGCGACGACGATGCATTGGTTGCCGAAGCGGGCCGCGGACTCTTGGATCAGATCCGGGTTGAGGATGGCGGCGGTGTTGAGGCTGACTTTATCGGCCCCTGCGTTGAGCATGGCACGGATGTCCTCGACCGTGCGCAGGCCGCCGCCGACGGTGAGCGGCATGAAGCACTCGGATGCGGTGCGTTCGACCACGTCGATCATGGTGTTGCGCTCGTCGCTCGACGCGGTGATGTCAAGGAAGACGAGTTCGTCGGCCCCTTGCTGCTGGTAGGCTTTGGCTTGTTCCACGGGGTCACCCGCGTCGATCAGATTGACGAAATTGACACCTTTGACCACACGTCCGTTATGGACGTCGAGGCAAGGGATGATGCGGACAGACAACATAGTTGTTAATGGCGAATGACGAACAGCGAATGGCGCATAGCTGATTTGGGATTATTCGCTATCCGCCATCATTCATTCGCTATTATTCATCCGCAAACGCGATGTCGGGCTCGAAGGAGAGCGCGAGGCGGTATTGTGTGCCGGGGCGCATGACGAGCGGGCGGTCGCGTTGCAGGATTTGCAGGTAGTGCATGTTACCGTAATAAGTGCGGTATGTGGGGTCGTCGCTGACGACTTCGAGCTCTTTCCATTCGGCTTGGAAGTCGTCTTTAATGACTTCAGTGCGGTGGCCGCTTTCGCCCAGAGTGAAGGCGGTGGCGACACGGTAGCGGCTATGTGGTGCGGCGATGCCAAGGACGTAGCGCATCTTGTCGAGCGTGACTTGTTGTTTTACGCTGAAGGCGAACTCACAGCTGATCTTCCCTTTAAGAAAAGTCCATGTGACCTTGCAGCTGCCGAGCCCGTTGACCAGTTCTTCGTCTTTGGTAATAAGTTCCGGTTGGTCGTATTTAAAATTTAGCGCGTTGCGCAGACCCATGCTAGTGGTGCAGTTTTTGCCATAGAAAGAAGGTACGATGACTTTGTCGCCGAAGGTAAGTTCGGGCTGCATGATGGGCAGATATGTATCCACCGGCCAGTCGAAGATGCCAGGAGAGTGGGGGAAGGCTAGGTAGTCGGAAGTGCCTTTGCCCAGCTTGCTCGAACCAATCAGAGGTAATTGTACGGCGAGTCCCGAATCAGGGTCCTGGTAGACGAAGAGACCTTGCTCCTTACGATGCGACTTATCGAAGCTGACATAGCGAGCGACCTTGCGGGCTGGAACGGGTGCCGAGGGTGCGGCATCGCCGCCGGCGGAGCGGGCGAGGCGCGACCACTGGCAAAGGTAGCGGGCCGCGTCGAAGTTGGCCATGCGTGTGCTGTGGTAAGGCACGGTGTTACGCTCTTCGTCGCGGATGACCAAGTAGCCGTGCTCCTGGTCGAGGTAGGTGACGAAGAAATTCATGAAGAGGCGGCGCACCGCATCGACATAGAGGTCGCGCTGGTTGGCGGGCACCCATCCGTCGCGAAGGGCTTGCAAGGTTAGGCTGATGCAGTGCATCTGACCGTAGGCACCGAGCGAGCGACCGTAGGCCCAGCCAATGCCGTCTTGGCGGGCTAGGTCCGGGATCAGTTTAAGATACTTCTCCGAGTACGAGCGGAGGCTGGGGAGTTTACGCTCGCGCAGGTGTAAGTTGGCGTGGAGCTGTAAGGCTTGGCGAATGAAAACAAAACTAAGCACTCCGTAGATGTCGAAACTGCCACCGAGGCGAGCTTCGTCGCCAGCGGCATCGTCGATATAGCCGGTAGAAGAGTGGCTGTCGATACGCTCGAGGAAACGGTCGATCAGCCGGCCAGTCTCGTCCTTCTTGGAGAGACCCAGGCTGAAGCGGGTCACAGCCTTGGCGATGTTGAAGGCTTGATAATGGTTCTGGTAGTCACTGCGCTCCAGGAGGAGCTTGTCGAGTTGTTCCCGGGTCGGGTCCATGAGGCGCTCCCAGACTGGATTGCGGTCCTTTGACGGGCTGAAGGAGAGGAGGCCGAGCGCTGCATAGGCTAGGCCGTTTTCCATCTCTTCGGGGCAGAATGCCTGCGCGGTCACGGTGCGGGCGGAGAGGTCGATCAAATCGTATTCACCTAGGGTCGTCTCGTTGGTCGCCCGATAATACTCGCCAATGGCAAGCGCAGCATGTCCCGGTTCGTCCAAGCGGCTGTGTTCTCCGGCGACAGGAGTGATTGTGCCCTGTTCGGTGATTGATTCTAAGTTGTGACCCAAGATGGATTGGGCCATGTCGAGGCATTGATCTGCGAAGTTTTCCATTATCAAGAAACGCGTCCCCAGACGCGCGTAAAGGGTTCATGTAGGTTTCCCCCAGAGTCCTTGTCAACTGCTTTCAGCTGCTTCCTGATGTCAGTTTTCTGGGAAATGTCATTGACCTAATTTTTCGGGATAATTGCCTTGTTTTTATTAGTTCCACTTAATTCATCAATCAGGTTCTATTACCTCTCCCCCCTACAAATACAATGACTACTGATCATTCCTCAATGGAGTCGGTCTCTCACGAGCACCGCAAATTTCCACCGGCTTCTGCATTCGTAAAACGCGCCCATATTAGCGGAGAAGATGCCTATAAAGCACTTTACAGTAAAAGTATTCAGGATCCCGAGACTTTCTGGGCAGAAGCTGCCGAAGATCTCCACTGGTTCAACAAGTGGGACAGTGTGCTGGATACTTCAGACGCTCCGTTTTTTAAGTGGTTCGACGGTAGCCGCACGAATCTCTCGTATAATTGCCTCGATCGACACATCGAAGCGGGTAAGGGGGATAAGATCGCCATCCACTGGGAGGGTGAGCCAGGTGACACCCGTGATATCAGCTACGCGCAGCTACATCTCGAAGTTTGCCGCTTCGCCAATGCAATGAAGGCCCGTGGGGTCAAAAAGGGCGAGCGTGTTGCGATCTACCTGCCCATGGTCCCAGAGTTGGCGATTTCGGTTCTGGCCTGTGCCCGTATCGGAGCCGTGCATACGGTTATTTTTGCCGGTTTCTCGGCCGATTCGATTCGAGACCGCGTGCTCGATAGCGAAACGCGGATGGTGATCACGGGTGACGGAGGTTACCGGCGTGGCAAGATGCTTGAACTGAAAAAGATCGTCGACGAAGGCGTGGCTGATTGCGCCTGCGTGAAAGATGTGATCGTGGTCAAACGGGGGGATGACCACCCGGTCGATTGTCCTATGCAAGCGGGGCGCGATGCTTGGTATCATGACTTAGTCGCCGACGTGAGTGATGTGTGTCCGGCCGAAGAAATGGAGGCGGAGGACTTGCTTTTCCTTCTCTATACGAGCGGCACTACGGGCAAGCCCAAGGGCATCATGCACACAACCGCCGGTTATCAGGTCTACAGCTACTTGACTTCCAAGTATATTTTCGACCTCAAGAACGACGATGTGTATTGGTGCACTGCGGATGTAGGGTGGATCACTGGACACACGTATATTGTTTACGGCATCATGCAGAACGGCGTCTCGCAAGTGATCTACGAAGGTGCGCCAAATCACCCGGACGAAGGGCGCTTCTGGGAGATCATTGAAAAATACAAAGTTTCCATCTTCTACACCGCACCGACTGCGATCCGCGCCTTCATGAAGTGGGGCGATAACTGGGTGACGAACAAAGACCTCTCCTCGCTCCGCCTACTGGGCACGGTTGGTGAGCCGATCAACCCCGAGGCTTGGATTTGGTATCACAAGATGATCGGCAGCGAGCGCTGCCCGATCGTCGACACCTGGTGGCAAACTGAAACCGGCGGCCACATGCTCACTCCTATGCCGGGTGCCACAGCCACCAAACCCGGTTGTGCGACGGTTCCCTTCTTCGGTGTGGAGCCAGTGATCCTGACGGACGAGGGGGAGGAAGTCGAAGCGGGCATTTTGGCGATCAAAAAACCTTGGCCAGGTATGCTGCGTGGAATCTACGGAGATCCGCAACGTTACCAAGACACGTATTGGTGCAAGTGGGATGGTAAATATTACTTCCCAGGGGATGGTGCCCGCCGCGATGAGGATGGCTATATTTGGATCCTCGGGCGCGTCGATGACGTGGTTAATGTGTCCGGACACCGTATCGGCACCGCCGAGCTGGAGAGTGTCTTCGTCGAGCATCAGGACGTGGCCGAGTCGGCTGTTGTCGGTATCCCGCATGAGATCAAGGGGCAAGGCCTCATTGCTTTTGTTACTGTGATTGATGGCCGTGCTCATGATGAGCCATTGCGTCAGGAATTGATCTCGATGATTGATAAGGGGATCGGCAAATTTGCACGTCCAGAGCGGATCCTTTTTTCTTCAGATCTCCCCAAGACACGATCGGGCAAGATCATGCGCCGCCTTTTACGCGATATTGCCGAGGGGAAAGAACTTGGTAACACGACCACTCTGGCCGATCCATCTGTGGTCGAAGAATTACAGAAACAGTATTTAAAGGCGTAGCGCTTAGCTGAAAAAGCGATAGGGACAATGCTTCCAGATTTCGGATTAGATTTGCCAAAGCGAGCGGAGCGCAAATTCTCTCAGCTATGGCAGATGGAAAAAAACAAGCAACGTGGGGTGGACGCTTCTCCGAAGGCCCTGCCGATTTGATGCTCCGCATCGGTGAATCCGTATCTTTTGATCAACGGCTTGCCCCCTTTGATATCCAAGGTAGCAAGGCGCAGGCTGCGATGCTCGCCCACGTCGGCATCCTTACTGCCGAGGAGCGCGACGCGATCCAAGCGGGCTTGGATGTCATACGTGCCCAAGTCGAGGCGGGCGCATTCAACTGGGATCCCGCGCTCGAAGATGTGCACATGAACATCGAGCAGGCGCTGACCCAAGCCGTTCCTGCCGCGGCCAAGTTGCATACGGCCCGCAGCCGCAACGACCAAGTGGCCACCGACGTGCGTCTTTGGTTTAAACATGCCTGCGCAGTGCTCGACGCTTCGCTCGCCGCGGTCATCGCTGCCCTCGTCGAACTTGCGGACCAGACGCAGCGTGTGATTATCCCCGGCTACACGCATTTGCAACGCGCCCAGCCCGTTTCTATGGCGCACCACCTGCTTGCCTATGTCGAGATGTTCGCGCGTGACCGCACGCGCATCGCGGCGGTCAAGGCGCAGGCCAATGTCTGCCCGCTCGGCTCCGGCGCGATCGCTGGCACGACGCTCCCGATCGATCGGGAGTTCGTGGCTCGAGAGCTCGGCTTTGTCGATGCCGCCGGTAATCCACAAGTCACGCAAAACAGTATGGATGCGGTGAGTGATCGTGACAGCTTTATCGAATTCGCCTCCGCCTGCGCAGCAGTTGGTGTGCACCTCTCGCGCCTCTCCGAGGACTTTATTCTCTGGAGTAGCGCCGAGTTCGGCTTCGTGAAATTGCCAGACGCCTTTACCACCGGTTCCAGCCTGATGCCGCAGAAGAAGAATCCGGATGCCTTCGAATTGATCCGTGGTAAGTCGGCTCGTCTTACGGGTAATCTGCAGATGCTGTTGACTATGGTCAAAGGCCTGCCGCTGACCTATAATCGCGACCTGCAGGAAGACAAGCCGCCAGTCTTTGACAGCTTTGACCAGACGAAGCTGATGCTCGATTGTGTGGCCGCCTGCCTGCCCGGCGTCCGAGCCGATGCGGCGCGTTGCGCCGCCGCCGTCGCCGATCCCGCCCTCCTAGCCACCGATGTCGTCGATTATCTCGTTAACAAGGGGGTGCCTTTCCGCGAAGCTCACCACGTGGTGGGCGCCTTAGTCGCTCTGTCTGAAGAGTTGGAGACACCACTGAATCAATTACCCTTCACGGAGGTCTGCAAAATCCACGAAGCTCTAAGCGAAGACTGGATTCAGGCCTTTGACCTAGAAAAGGCGCTGGCCGCCCGCGACAAGCCCGGCATGCCCGGGCCGAAGCAAGTCGCCGCCCGTATTGCGCATTGGCGTTCCGCGTAGATTGAAGCTCCAGCGCGCATTCCGATTCTCGCTCCTCGACTCTACTAAAACGATTTTTTGGACTCGGTAGGAGCATAATTTGTAGTGGCTGCTATAGCTGCCATATTGCAGTCTGGGGGCGCTACGACTTGATGGCGACTAAAGTCGCCACTACGGATTACGGCGCTAGTTAGCGACAATTAGCTCAATTCCCGTATCCGTAATCAGGATACGGCGTTGCTTGTAGAGCTTTCCGATGGCTTGTTTAAAAGCCTTCTTGCTTGTGTCGAAGGTGGTGCGGATGTCTTCGGGGCTGCTTTTGTCATTAAAGGGCAGCGCACCGCCGGCGGCTTCCAGTTGGTCGAGGATGACTTGACTGACGCCCTCTACGCGGCCGTAGCCCGAGGGGTCGCGGCGGAGGTCGATCTTGCCGTCGTTGTGCACTTTCTTGATATAGCCGGTGAACTGGTCGCCGGGTTCGAGCTGGTCCGAGGTCTCCTCGTGGTAGAGGAGGCCGCGGTAGCGTTTGTCGATGATTGCCTTGAAGCCGAGGGGTGAGTCGCCGTAGATGAGTACCTCTACCGAGTCGTTGGGCTCGTAGGGTGGTCTTTCGCGGGGGAGGTGGTTGTGCAAGCGGGTCGAAGCAACTACGCGATTGGTATATTCGTCGACGTAAACGGCCACGATGGCACCGTCGCCTTCAGTGAAGTGGATGTTGCCTTGCTCGCGGTAGGGTAGCAGGAGGTCTTTGCTCAGGCCCCAGTCGAGGAAGGCGCCGGCGTTGGGGTTCACACTGACGACTTCGAGGTAGGCAAATTCGCCAGCTTGAGCGAGGGGCTTTTCTGTCGTGGCAACGAGCCGGTCTTCCGAGTCATTGTAAACGAAGACTTCCACCTCCGCGCCGACTTTCATCTCCGGCGTGATGTAGCGCTTAGGCATGAGTATTTTGTCATGCGCACCACCGTCGAGGTAGAGCCCGTGGTCGCTCATTTCGAGCACGGTGAGAATGTTGTAGCGTCCTATTTCGGCCATGTCAGTTGATTCGAGTTTCCAGTTCGCGCACGAGTTCAATGAGTAGAGAGTTGTTGCCGCCGAGTGTCTCGAGGGCATCGATGGCGGTCTGGGTATGGTGCTTGGCTTCGGTGCGGGCGCCTTCGATGCCATGGAGTGCGACATAGGTAGACTTTTCGGCGGCGGCGTCGTTGCCGACTGGTTTGCCCATTGTTCCAGGGTCTGAGGTGGCATCCAGTATGTCGTCGACGATCTGGAAGGCGAGGCCGAGATGATAGCCAGTGCTTTGCATGAGCTCGACTTGGGCATCGGTCGGCTGGCAGAACGCGAGCCCCATCGTGAGCGCGGCGGTCAGGAGGGCGGCCGTCTTGTTTTCGTGGATGTAGTGTAGGATGTCGGCGTCGATGGGGCGACCTTCATTCTCGATGTCTTCCTGTTGTCCGCCGATGAGGCGCTTGCTGCCGCTGGCATCGGAAAGGTCGGCGATGAGGCAGACGGCGAGTGCTGGTTCGTCTCGGTAGGCCTGCGCTAGTAGTTGGAAGGCATAGGTGAGGAGTGCGTCGCCAGCCAACACAGCAGTGGCCTCGTCGAATTGCACGTGGCAACTGGGGCGCCCACGGCGCAGATCGCTGTCATCAATCGAAGGTAGATCGTCGTGGATCAGCGTGTAGGTATGCAAGCACTCGATGGCGACGGCGGCGGCGATCGGGTCAGCGTAAGCGGGGAACAGCTCACTGGCGGCGAAGAGCAGGGCGGGGCGGATACGTTTGCCACCCGCTTCCAATGAGTAGCGCATGGCGGCGTGTAACTTAGCCGGGCGAGTATCCGCGGCAGGTAGAAGCTGGTCGATGCCTCGCTCGACACGGCCACGATACTGCTCCAATTTTTCTTTTAATACGGAATTCACTGCGATAGACTGCAGTATACTTTTTATGAAGGAAACGCCAATATTTGAAGAAGTTTTTAATCGCCTGATCAAATTGAACGGGTTTTGGGTGCAATGGTTAATCGGCGGTCTGCTCTCTTTCGTGCCGATTGTGAATGTCTTCGCCTTTGGCTATCTCTACCGGATGTCTCGCGCCGTGCGTACGTCGGGGAGCCCGGTTTTGCCGCCTTGGGTCGACTGGTCGGGGCTCTTCATGGATGGCCTTCGTTTTGGGGCGGTCTGGCTCCTTTATTGGCTGCTCCCGCTGATGCTTGCGGCGGGGATCACCTGGTTATTGGCTCTGATGGGTCTCGGTGCGCTTTCGAATGTTTTCTATCTGACCGCTATCTTGATGTCTAATGTCCTATTTGTCTCGGCACTTTACCGTTATAATACGCGCAAAGATTTTAACGACCTGCTCAATGTAGGCCTGATTGTGCGAATGACTTGGATGGAGCTACCCCGATTAGTGATTCCTTCCTTTGTTGTTCTAGGAGCCATGGTCTGGCTTCTGCCACTCTATGGTTTCTCGTTTTTCGGCGGGTTCCTCATACTGATCACCTATACAAGTTTGCGGTACCGAAGCATCGAGCAACAGAGGACCGTATCTAAATAATTTAAACGACACTCTATAAACATGTCACTGAAACCGGGGAAATCACCCAGCGAACTAGGCCTTTATTTCTACGCGACAATGATGGCGCTCTTCGGCGCTACTCTGGGCTTTGCCTACATGCTGTCCTTTCCGGCCCAGGCTTTTTCCAGTCAAGAGGCGTATGCGACTATGTTGGCAGCGCGCGCAGAGCCTATTCCTGAGTCGAAGCCGGGGGATGCCTACTATATCGAGGGGTCGGTTCTGAAAACGCGAACGTGGGAGCTCAAACGGGCGCAATTAACTACGAAAGGCGCACAGACTGTTAAATTTGCCGAGGGGGAGATGAATGCCTGGCTCTCGGCGAAGTTTCGTCCGAGCACCACGCCCGTGGGCGAAGAGAAACCTAGCATATTGATCGTACCTGGCGCACCCAATATCGCAATCACGCCGTCTGGCAGTTTGTATCTCAATCTACCAAATAAGATTTCGTGCTACGGCAGCGCGAGTGAGTTCACTGTTTCTGCGCGTTGTTCGATCGAGCCTTCAGGCCTTAAATTCGAAAAAACCCAGGTCAATAATGCTCGAGTGCCTTTTCCCAACATATTGGGCAGTAAAATTTTCGAGACCCTCTTGCAAGGCTACCAGTCCACTGAGGAGTATTCGATCCTCTCGGATGCCTTGGCTCGTGCTGATTCGATCGAGCTTGCCGGCGGTGAGCTGGTCCTCAAGTTTCCCTAGCCTGACTCTATGCACTGTGCTTACGTAGGTAGATTGCTCATTCTGTGCTTAGCCATATGGATGACTGGGGCTTCTGTTCTGCGGGCTGAATCGTCGCTCCGGTCGAGGAGCAACGACTATTTTGAAGTCGTCGGCTTTCACCTGCGCTCGGTTACCTTTGTCCATGATCTAAGCCTCTTCACGGCTGAGATAGCGGAACGCTACTTGGAACGAGAGGGGATCGCCTTCCCTCGGCCGATTTTAGTCAGTCTTCGCCCCGAACCGCATGCGAACTTCGAAGGCGACTACCGTATTCGAATCGAGCAGCGTGGCATGGTCGAGCTGGACATACGCTGGGAAGACTCAATGACGCTGGAGCTCACTTGTCGTGCCTTGTGCGAAGCTCTCTTAACACAATACGCACTCTATAATCATGGGCATGAGGCCGCTACTATGCTTCGCTCATGGCCTGTTGAGGCGCTTACCCTGGAGGTTTATTTGGGGCTGCGTCCGGCTGAGATGGTCGACTTGATCAATGGCACTCGGGGGCAGGAGGTGCCTGCATTAACGGTCGTCCTCGAATCTAGTTTGAGGACTCCGCCTGTTGCCCACTCCAACGCCGTGGACTTTAATGCCGCCCACTGGCTACTCAATCTGATAAAATCGGAAGGCATCGATCGTCGCATTCTGCGCAGCCTCTTTCAACAAGCCGTCGCGGGGATCGATGTGGAAGACGCACTGACTTCAGTCATACAGTCGGTAGAACCGACAGCGGAGCCTGTAGCCCTCGAAACTTGGTGGCGTGCGGGCATGAATTCGATGCTCGACCGTCGATATGAAGCGGTTGAGACGATGGAGGCTTCTCGCGTGTGGCTTGCATCACTGGCCCAATTTAACAGCCCGCTGCAGCTCGAATCCGAGGAGCTCAGGCTTAACCTTCGCACGGTTTGGACGCAGCGGAACCGACCCGAGATTCGCGAATGGGTGCAGGCTCGTTATGATATCCTGCGCGTGCGCATGGCGCGGATTAACCCTGCCTATTACAACCCCGCACATTCGCTCGGTCTTCTCTTCGAAGCGCTGCTCTATAATGAGTCACCCCATCAATATCTGCATGCGCTGACTATTTACTTGAGTGATTGGGAAGACGCCCAAGATATGCAGGAAATTGTAGAAAAAAGATTGAGCTCTAAGTAACTCTTGTGCAGCAACTTAAATTTTTCGAATACAAATCTTGAAAAAAACGTCCTGAAATTTGAACGCAGGAGGCGATTCTACGTCTATAACAATATACGATTTGTAGTTTTTCTAAGTTTGTTGTTTGTTGTGCGTCGTCTCTTTCGGGAGACGGCGCTTTCTTTTGCCTGTTTATTGCTTGTTTATTGCCTGTTGCCATCGCCACTCAGCTAATAGGAAATAGGATTGAATCCGATTGAATCGATCCTCCCCGGAATTTTACATGCGGACTAGACAAAAGTATTTAGGCACACAATATCGCGGACTTTATGAAGATTTACTTAAATGATCAATTAGTCGATGCCTCTGAGGCCAAGGTCTCTGTGTTCGATCACGGTTTGCTCTACGGAGACGGCATATTTGAGGGAATTCGCCTGTATGACGGCTGCGTCTTTAAACTGGAGGCGCACTTGGAGCGCCTAGAGTATTCGGCTAAGGCGATCATGCTTAAGATGCCTTGGTCGCGGCAGGAGATATCCGACGCGGTGTGCGATACATGTCGCGCAAATGGCCTGAAAGACGGCTATATTCGTTTGGTCGTCACACGTGGGGTGGGTAGCCTCGGGCTATCGATCAAAAATTGTGATACGCCCCAACTCATCGTGATTGCCGATAAGATTCAGCTCTATCCGCCTGAGTTCTACGACAAGGGCTTGGCGATCATTACCGTTCCCACTCGTCGTTGCAACCCGGCCGCTTTGCCGCCCACGGTTAAGTCTCTCAACTATTTGAATAACATCTTAGCAAAGATTGAAGCGCAGCACCTCGGCTATCACGAGGCGATCATGCTCAATGATCAAGGCTACGTCGCGGAATGTACTGGGGATAATGTCTTCGTCATTCACAAGGGTGAGTTGATCACTCCTTCCGCCAGTGCAGGTGCGCTGAAGGGGATCACCCGCGACACCGCTCTGGAGATCGCCGACGAGCTGGGCATTCCCTGGCGCGAGGCGAATATGACGCGCTACGATGTCTGGGTGGCTGACGAGCTGTTTCTAACTGGCACCGCTGCCGAGATCGTCCCGATCGTCGAGGTCGATGCGCGTAGGATCGGTGACGGCAAACCGGGTAAAATCACGGCAAAGTTCCTCGAAGCCTTCCGCCGACGCGTCTGTGTGGATGGCACGAAGCTTTAGTGGGTTTGGAGCCATGCGGCACCGCCAAGCTCTTTCTTTTCCAGGGGAGGGTTCAGGGCAGCTACGAGTTTGGCACAATTTCTGCAAATTCTTGTCAAAATCTCATGAAAGCTGCCAAATATATGCATCTTCTGCGCGATAATACGCGCTTTAGCTTTGCGATTCCGGCGCGCACCAATATTCTATAATTATGGCCGAAAACCTCAAGTGCAGTCATTGCAACAACCCCGCGACCGTTCATCTGACTCAGATCGTCAATAATAAGATTATTAAAGTCGATTTGTGCGAGTCTTGTGCTCAGGCAAAAGGCGTGACCGATCCAGAGGGCTTCTCCCTTGCTGACTTGTTGACGAAGACCAATTTGATACCAGAGGGTGGGGAACCTCAAATAACTTGTCCCAGCTGCGGGCTGACTTCAGCAGATTTCCGTCGTACAGGTCGCCTCGGCTGCGCAACCTGTTACCTACACTTTATCCCGCTGCTCCGACCTGTGCTGGAAGACATGCATGCCGGCACCCTGCACAAAGGCAAGGTTCCTCAGGTTGCCCTCAGCCGCCAGTCCGCAGCGGCCGAGCTCCAAACACTCAAAAATGCCCTAGAGCGTGCTATCTCTGAAGAGGCCTATGAAGATGCTGCGAAGTATCGCGACCAAATCCAAGCGATTAAGAAATCAGCCGATTCGGAGGCGGTGCACTCATGATCGAATCCCTGATTCATTCCAACAAGGCCGAGCTCACTCAAAGCGCGAAGAATGGCTCTCCGGTCGTTCTCAGTACACGCGTCCGACTCGCTCGCAACCTAGTGGACACTCCTTTCCCTGGGCGTGCCAGTAAGTCACAGCGGAGTGACGTTTTGACCAAGTGCGTCGACCGCATCGCCGAACTGCCGCAGATGAAGCAAGGTTCATTTTTTGATACGGCCGAATTGTCCGAACTCGAAAAGCAAGTCCTCGTAGAACGCCATCTCATCAGTCGTGAACTCTGCGAGGCCGAGTCGGGTTCGGGTGTTTTTATCAATAAAGATCAGACTTGTTCAGTGATGATCAACGAGGAGGGCCACCTCCGTATTCAGTTTATGAAGACGGGTTTCAATCTGCGTTCTGTCTGGAAGCAGATTGACCGCTTTGATTCAAGCCTGGAAGATGGGCTCGACGTCGCCTTTTCCCAGGAGTTCGGCTATTTGACCGCCTGCCCGACCAATCTGGGCACCGCATTACGCGCATCGGTGATGATGCACCTGCCCGGCCTCGTCATCTCCGAGCACATGGATAAAGTAATCCGCGCGGTCAACCAACTTGGTATCACCGTGCGTGGCCTCTTCGGCGAAGGCTCTGACGCGACAGGCCATGTGTTTCAGATCTCCAATCAGCAGACCCTCGGTGAAAGTGAAGAGGAGATCATGTCGCGTCTAGGCAGTGTTTTTAAGACGATCATCGACCACGAAATCAACGCGCGCTTCAAATACCTCGAGCAAAACCGCGCCCGCCTACTCGATCAGATTGGACGGGCCTTTGGTACCCTACAAAACGCCCACGTTCTTAACTCCAATGAGGCCATGAACTTACTGTCACTCGTACGTTTGGCGGTCGATTTTGAGATGTTGCCTGAGGTGAACCGATCAGAAGTGGATCGCCTCTTTATCGAGTGTCAGCCTGGCCACATTCAACACGCCGCTGGCGAGGGGATTGAGCCAGATGCGCGTGACTTGTGCCGTGCGGATAAAGTGCGTGAAGAATTTGCCCGATTACCGTCTCTGAATTTTGACAAGGTCAACGTCATCGAGTAGATATTACTACTAACTGATTTATATGGAACCTATGAATAACTTTACCCCCCGCGCACAGCAAGTATTGGCTCTCTCCCGCAAAGAGGCAGACCGTTTCCACCACAACTATGTCGGGACCGAACACTTGTTGCTCGGTTTGATCAATCTGGGCCAGGGCGTGGCGGTCAACGTTCTCCAAAAAATGGGGCTCGATCTGCAGACCGTTCGCTCGGCTGTGGAGAAGCAAGTCGGCACCGGCCCTGAGAGCAAACCCTCGGGCAATATTCCTTATACGCCCCGCGTCAAAAAGGTCCTAGCACTAGCTGGTAAAGAGGCCAAAGCCCTCAATCATTCCTATGTCGGTACGGAGCACATCCTGCTCGGCCTACTCCGCGAAGGCGAGGGGGTGGCTGCTCGTGTTCTCAAATCCCTGGATGTGGATATCGAGCGCTGCCGCAACGAAATCCTGGCGGAGTTAGACCCCAATTTCTCTGGCGAATCGGAAGAAGCCACAGCAGCCGGTAAGTCCGGAGCTTCCGATGATAAAAAAGACAGCAAAACACCTGCCCTTAAGGCTTTTGGTCGCGACCTGACGGAGCTGGCCAAGAAGGGGGAACTGGACCCTGTCATCGGCCGTGCGCATGAAATCCGGCGTGTCGTTCAGATTCTCTGCCGCCGCACGAAGAATAACCCTGTGCTCATTGGTGAAGCTGGCGTCGGTAAGACTGCCATTGTCGAAGGCCTCGCTCAGGAAATTGCCTCGGGCATCGTCCCTGAGATACTCGCTGATAAGCGTGTCATTACGCTCGATTTGGCACTCATGGTTGCCGGCACCAAGTATCGCGGTCAATTCGAAGAGCGTATTAAAGCGGTCATGGACGAGATCCGCCGTGCTAAGAACGTGATCATCTTTATCGATGAACTCCACACCATCGTAGGAGCCGGTGCCGCAGAAGGCGCGATGGACGCTTCGAATATTTTCAAGCCGGCTCTGAGCCGCGGGGAGTTGCAGTGCATCGGCGCGACTACCTTGGCCGAATACCGCAAATACATTGAGAAGGATAGCGCGCTCGATCGCCGTTTCCAGTCTGTAAAAGTCGAGGCGCCCTCGATCGAAGACACCATTCTCATCCTGAAAGGAATTCGCGGCAAATACGAAGATCACCACAAGGTTACCTTTACCGACAGCGCGCTTGAGGCTGCCGCCAAACTCTCCGAGCGCTACATCACCGCGCGCTTCTTGCCGGATAAAGCCATTGATATTCTTGATGAGGCGGGTGCCCGAGCACGCATCGAGTCGCTCAAGCAGCCGCCTGAGATTGAGGCCATGAACGCTGGCATCGAAGAGGTCTGTGCCAAGAAAGAGGATGCCATTGCCAAGCAACACTTCGAAGGCGCGGCCAAATACCGTGACGAAGAAAAGCAACTCCGTAAAAAGCAGGCCGATTTTATTGAGAAGTGGAAGAAGACCCGCGAGGAGAATCGTCTCGTCGTCGACGAAGAGGAGATGCTTCAAGTCGTCGCTGCCTGGACCGGGATCCCCCTCTCTAAGATGGAAGAGGCCGAGAGCAAAAAACTTCTCAAGCTAGAGTCCGAACTCCAGCGCGAAGTCATCGGCCAGACCATCGCCACCGAAGTTATTTGCAAAGCGCTTCGTCGTTCGCGCGCAGACCTGAAGGATCCCAAACGTCCAATTGGTTCCTTTATGTTCCTCGGGCCCACCGGTGTCGGTAAGACGCTCCTCGCCAAGGTCCTGGCAGAAGAGATGTTTGGCGATAAGGATGCCATTATCCAAATCGATATGTCCGAATACATGGAGAAGTTTGCCGTCTCCCGCCTTGTTGGCTCGCCTCCTGGGTATGTCGGCTACGAAGAGGGTGGTCAGCTCACTGAGGCCGTCCGTCGTAAGCCGTACTCGGTCGTGCTCTTCGACGAAATCGAAAAGGCGCACCCGGATGTCGTCCAACTTCTCCTCCAAGTTCTCGAAGAAGGTCGCCTCACTGACAGTCTTGGTCGTAAGATCGACTTCCGAAACACGATCCTGATTATGACGTCCAATGTCGGCGCGGACATTTTGCAGCGCAATACGTCAATGGGCTTCGGCATCGAGAGCAATGCCGAGAATGAGTATGAGAAGATCCGTGAGAAGATACTCGACGAGACCAAGCGTGTCTTCAAGCCAGAGTTCCTCAACCGTCTGAATGACCTTGTCATCTTCAAGTCGCTGGCCCGGGAAGACATGCACCAAATCGTCGACCTGGAATTGCGCAATGTTTCCAATCGCCTGAAAGAGCGCGAACTTGTCTTTGAGTTCTCCAAAGAAGTGAAGGAGTTCCTCATTGATAAGGGCTACGACGAGAAATACGGTGCCCGCCCGCTCCGACGCGCGGTGGAGAAATACCTCGAAGATTCCCTCGCCGAAGCCATCCTTTCTGGTGAGATCAAGCGCGGTGAAGTTATCAGAGTGACGGTCGATGAGGAGGGCAAAGCATTGCGCTTCGAACAAGATCATCCGGTGTCTTCGTAAGCACGACGGCGACTCCCCGCATGCACGGAGGACGCTGCCTGAGACGCGTTCCCCGGCATTGACCTTTTCACTCAGGCAGGGTCTATTGGTGGTTCATGGCTGGCTTTGACGAAAACATCGTGCGCGAGTATTTTGAACTCAATGGGTTCTTCGTGCGTCAACTACGCAAGTATCTCGTGCAATCGCGCAAGAAACGAGCGGATGAGGAGATCGATTTGGTCGTCTATAATCCCAGCGCGCCCGTCGATGGAGTGCCCGCCGGCTTTCAACTTTTCTCCGCCGATATGGCCAAGATTCGCCGCGCTATCGTCGTGGTCAAAGCGTGGCATACCTCACGTTTCACCCCAGCGATGCTCAAGAGCAGTTCCCGGGTCTTTGATTTTTTAAAAAAAGACGTGCTCAATAAGGCGGAGACTTATTTCAGCTTCGATGATTCCGAGGTCGACCCCGAGGTCGTCGGATCGGGTGGTTTTACTAAAATCCTTGTCTTACCCAGCTTGCCGACCAGCGATCCCCAACGCACTGAAAGTATCGAGCTACTCAAAGAGCGAGGCGTCGATGGCATCATCACCTTTAGTACGATATTAGAGAATCTCCTGCGAAATGTGGAGGTCAACCACAGCTACCAAAAGTCCGACCTCCTCCAACTCATGCGCATCCTCAAGATCTACGATATGGTCAAAGAGCCGCAGATGCATCTCTTTAATTGATCCGCTCACTAGGCAATTAAGGGAAGGTGGAGCATCGGCGCGGCATTAGCCTTTGCCCACAGTTCATTTCTTCGCGTCTCTGCTTTGCGTGAGTCATTCATCCTTAATGAGCTGAGGAAGACCTCTTGATAGCCCAGGAAGTGGAGCACTGTCGTGGGTAGCAGTTCGTAGATGAGCGATCCACTCTGGTGTATAGAGCCGCTTCAACTCATTGACCTGCATCCCACTGTAAGCGCTCTTCCAGTGGTAGAAGGTTCCCTGTGAGATGTTGTATTGGCGAAGCAGGTCCGCAACCGACATCCCATTCTCAGCCTCCTTCAATATGCGGATAATCTCCTCCTCGGTATAGTGTTTTTTTGCCATGGTTTTGTTCGGTTTATACCAACTGTTTCTGGGGAGCAGGTCGGTAAGGCCACCACATGAATTACTTTATTTAAGGGCCTTCGGCAACAATCCGGGCTTTCTTGGCAAGCATACAGAAATGATTTTACGCTCTTTGACACTAGCCTACATCATCATTCCATATCGAGGTAGGTGGGAAGGTAGTCTAATTATTCGGGAGCTTGATAGTCTATTTTAAAATACCTACTTCGAATTGGTGTGGACTCAAGAATTGGCTCGTCTAGCCATATCACGTCTGATTCCTCGTTATAATTGGGATGCGATGTATTACCTTCTGACGGAATTTCCCATACCTCGTAAGTATTCTGCGTTGGCAGACTTACATTAAATTCTATTGATCCTAGGTGGTTTAAGTTAAAAGTGCTTATGCTGTTCCAGTTCTCAAGGTCAGCTGATGATTTTACTACATAGGTACCTTGCTTATGAGCAGTGCCATCCACTGTCATAGTTTCGCCTACTTTGATATCGATTTGCATCTCAACATCACTAATTTGCGGGACTTCTGGTAGTCGCATGCTCTGCCTGTTTTCTACAGTCACGATCTCATGATCTTCCACAGAAAAAAGCATTGTATAATAGTTAGGTAGTAACAAATATTCAAGCTCTATGCTAGGTTGAATAACAAATCCAAGCTGTATCCAGGCAGCATACGTCTCACCGATGTAAGAAAGATAGAGGCGATTATGGCGCGTGGTCACTGACTCGTCTTTGTACCATATCGTGTTGGGATTTCCATTCGTCCAACTTTCTGATGCATATTCAGCTCCATTTGTGGATTCGATCAAAGTAACAGAGTTTGAAAGAGGTGTCCATCCTTGGGGATTATCAGTTTCTGAAGGCCATTGATCTTCAGTTAGGAATCTGACCAATAGGCTTTTATCAGTTGTAATCCCGTTCCTAACTGAAATGTCTCCAAACAAAGATGCATCTCTTACATAAAAATATTTGGAAGAATGTGAAATGGAGACTGGAGATTCGCCACCATCGCCTTCAGGAGCCGCAATATAGAAATCCCCTTCAGTCATTTGTCTCGTAAATGTAACCTCTATTAATTCGTCTATAGTTAAGGTTACCTTTTGCTCGACCGTGTATTCAACGCCGTATATGTCTTCTGTTGTGTTTACTTGCGTCAATGAAATCCCGCTCTCAGCAAAGGCAAAATGTGTGATATTCACTAAAAAAACTAGTATGACTTTTTTTGTTGATTCCATAAGGATAGGCTTTTGTTCGATCGCGGAATTAAGCTTTAAGCAAAATGTACTTCTTCTGATGTCATTTTGCTATCATGCGTATTGAGAATAGTAGAGCTGTTGTCCATTTCTTTGATAGAGCTTCACTATTTTAGGATAGAGCGTATGTGAGGCCGCGCAAAATTTCGTCTGTAAATTCGTCTAATCAGGCTGAGAGTGCTTGATTGTTATTACGTGTTATTGGTGAGTTTATTTCTTATAGCTGATGTATGCTTTTCCAGTCTCCCATTCTTCGGAGACTTCCATGAGTATCGCGGTGGTGAGTCTCAAGATCGAGTCTGTATTTGGAAAAAGTCCTGCGACGCGGGTT
>Ga0115550_1000790_pt1 | contig 25735 bp, 19 predicted proteins | sample COGITO_mtgs_1005_FD_87177 | JGI IMG/M metagenome (GOLD analysis project Ga0115550, IMG submission 87177) | Pelagic marine microbial communities from North Sea - COGITO_mtgs_100511 | ecosystem: Environmental > Aquatic > Marine > Epipelagic | place: Germany:Helgoland, sampling site Kabeltonne... | reverse complement strand
TTTTTTTTTACAGTCTACAAAAAAACAGCCGAGAATGTCGGCTGTTTTTGGGTGCTGCTAAATAACTACAACAAGGCTGATATTAGAACTTATAGCCTATATCTAATCCCACACGACGGGGCTCCGAAAAACCAAAGTAGTGGGGAGCAATAATGCCATCCGCCGGCGCAACGCCCTTATAGTAAAAGGTATCAAATACATTATTGACCCAAACCGTCATGCTCCAGCTATCGGAACTGTCATAGCCAACCCGCAGATTGCTCACCGTAAACTCATCCAACATGATTGGCTCTAAAGAGAAATCGCCAAATCCCGGGCTAGCGCCCTGATGGAAGGTTTCCCATGTGACACTCAGGTCACCCCCTTCAATAGGTCGACTGTAGGTAGCCACTAGCGCGGCGCTAAAATCAACTGTGCCAGGCAACATGGCGCCGGTGCAATCGTCGCCACAGAAATCTGCAGAGAGGCTTGAATTGGGCTTGGTTAACTCGGAATCAGCCCAGGCTAAACCCAGATAAATATCTAGGTTATCCGTGGGCAGATAGCGCATATCCAGCTCTAGACCAGAGCCTTCAGCATCACCCACATTGGCCACAGTGTAGCGGCCGTCGACATAATAGCCTGACTGCATGCCGTCAAACTGGTAGCTGTAGAGAGCGGCATTGAGCTGCATCTGTCCGTCTAAGAACAGGCCTTTTAAGCCTAGCTCTATATTGGTGACTTCCTCTTTATCAAAGCTTGCCACTGAGGGATCGTAGTCCAAGGCATCTTCACCGTCTAAATCATCCACCGTAATATCATCGGCGAAGGACAGTTCCATGGTATTAAAACCACCGGCCTTGTAGCCCGTTGAATAAGTGGCGTAGGTCGACACCTCATCACTGAGTTGGTAATTCGCTGCAGCGCGAACCGAGGTATTGGTCCACTGGTCATTGCCCTGAACAAAATCCGAAGTGTAAAACGGGAAGGTGTACCAGGTAGCATTGCGATCTTCGCCACCAAAGTTCTGGGCGAAATCACGGTTATCTTCGGTATAGCGGGCGCCGACGATAAAGTCTAAGTCTTCAGTGGCGTGGAAAGTGGCGTCGCCGTAGAGGCCCCAGCCGTCATACTCCGCATCCACATCAACCGAATCGTTGCGTGTGCCTATACCGACAATGGGGTCGTACTCATAGTATTCGTAGAGCGTTGCACAATCGGTGATATCGTCATATTCGTAATAGGTGCCATAGGCCGCACAGAAGGTATCTTCATCATAGGTTTGATTAAAGCGAACCTTGAGTTCTTCTTTGTACCAGGAGGCACCGACAAACCAACTGACGCTGTCAGTCTCTTTGTTGATGCGAAACTCTTGACTGAGATAGTCCTGCTCTTGAATCTGGTTGTAGTTGGAGAGAAAGCTACTACCGCCATCAAAATCTTCTAAATAGTAATAGTTGTGACCGCGTAATCCGGTGGTCGAACTGAGGGTATAGTCATTGCCCAGGTCCACCTCTACATTAAGGGTGGCACCCCAAACTTCACCTTCATCGATTAGATCGGAGGAACTAACATCCGAGGTGAACTGATCTTCAGCGGCATCGGTGCTGTAAAAAGACAGACCTGTTTCATCGGGGTCAAAGGCCTGATAAATCGTTGGCGGTCCCTGGCGGTCTTCATACTCAAGCATTAGCGTGCTGGTGATATCTTCGTTTTCAAAGGCCAGCGTATAGCGAGCGGCGGTATTTTCGACGCCGCCAGTCTGCTGGCCATCATTGATATTGGTCACCCAACCGTCCTGCTGCTGATGATAAACCGCTAAGCGGCCGCTAAATTGATCATTGATTGGCGTGTTTACAACTGCTGTGAGCTCCCCATAACCATCTTGGCCAAAGCCAATATCAATGGATCCGCCTGATTCGCCAGTGGGTTTCGCCGTGGTGATCGAGATCGCACCGGAAGAGGCATTGCGACCAAATAAGGTGCCCTGAGGACCCTTAACCACTTCAACCATTTCTATATCAAAGAAGCTAGATACAGCACCACCGGTGCGACCCAAATAGATACCGTCTTGATAAAGGCCGATGGAGGGCTCGGCGCCGACACCAAAATCATTGGTGCTGATACCGCGAACATTCATCGAATCGAGAAAGGAGTCATCTGTATCACCGGATACACCCGGGGTTAACAGGGCTACCTGTTTGGCGTCAGAGATCTGTGCCTTGTCCATAAAGTTGCCGCTAAATGCCGAGACCGAAATAGGCACATCCTGCAGGGTTTGCTGGCGTTTCTGTGTAGTGACAATGATCTCTTCGATCTGTGCCGCGGACAGCTGTCCGGCACTCAAGGTCGCCGCGGCCACTGCCGCTGAAATTAAGGTTTTTCTAATTATGTGATGCGTCATAGCAACTCTCCCAGTAAACATTATCAGCACTTTACGCGCTTTGTTTATTTTACAATTGGTGATAAAAATAGCCGCTTAAAAGTAGCTCATGGAATTATTAATTTACCTTGCCAAGCCCTGCAGCCACTTGTTTACGGATAAATTTTCACGGCACTTATAATCGACGTGTAAGTGTATAGTCAGCCCTCTTTTCCCACCAGATTTTTTTTACCGATTTTAGTGTTTGTTTTTCCACTGAAAAAGCTGCAATGGCCTATTAACCACCCCTTTGGGTACCTGTGCCAACAGACTTTCTGTGGCCAAATAAGGCGCTATAATCAACCGCTTAAACATCACCCAAGGGGCAAAGCTCAACAATATGGCAACCGCGACTCCTAAGACTAAAAACCGAACCACCCAGCAATGGCAAGCGCTCGACACGCAGCGACATCTGCATCCGTTTACCGACTTTAATCAATATGCACAGAAGCCTGGGCGAATCATTAACCGCGCAGAGCATATCTACATTTACGACACTGACGACAATCAGATACTCGACGGTATGTCAGGCCTATGGTGCTGCAGTCTAGGTTACAGTCAGCCGGCCATTGCCGAGGCGGTGAGCCGTCAATTTGAGCAATTGCCCTACTACAACAATTTCTTTCAATGCAGCAATGCCCCAGCGGTTGAGCTGGCTGAACGTCTGGTGGATATGGCGCCAGAGCGTTTTACCCATGTGTTTTTTACCAATTCCGGTTCCGAGGCCAATGACACCAATATTCGTCTGGTGCGGCGTTATTGGGATCTCCAAGACAAGCCCAATAAACGCATTATTATCTCGCGACAGAATGCCTATCACGGCAGCACCATCGCCTCGGCCAGCCTAGGTGGCTTCGGTTTTGTGCATCAGCAGTTCGAAACTCTGCCTTATGTCGAACACATAGTGGATCCCAACTGGTTTGTGAATGGCGGCGATCTCAGCCCAGAAGAATTTGGCCTGCAGGCGGCCCGTGCTCTAGAAGAAAAAATTGACCAGATCGGCGAAGATAATATTGCAGCGTTTATTGCCGAGCCAATTCAGGGTGCTGGCGGCGTGATTGTACCTCCTGACAGTTACTGGCCAGAGGTTAGTCGGATTCTTAAAACGCGGGATATTCTGTTTATCAGCGATGAGGTGATCTGTGGTTTTGGTCGCACAGGTCAGCTGTTTGGCAGCCAGACATTGGGCACAGAGCCGGATTTAATTACCTTTGCCAAGGCCGTGACAAATGGCTTTCAGCCTCTGGGAGGCGTTTTAGTCAGCGATAAAGTTGCCTCTGTAATCACTGCTAAGGGCGGCGAGTTCGCCCATGGTTTTACCTATTCGGGGCATCCTATTGCCTGCGCGGCGGCCATGGCCACCTTGGATATTATGCAATCGGAGAATATCTTCGAGCGAGTGCGCGATTATGCCGCGCCCTATATGCAAAAGCGCTGGGCCGAGCTAGGGGAGCATCCGATTGTTGGCCACACTCGCGGACTGGGCATGTTTGGTTCTCTGGAGTTGGTGCGCAATAAAGAAACTCGCGAGCGCCTGGGGCCAGATCAGGTATCCGGCGGTGTCTGTCGCGACCTGGCCATAGAGAATGGTCTGGTGATGCGCGCCGTGGGTGACTCAATGATTATTTCGCCACCACTGATCTGCACTGATACTGAGATCGATACGCTAATTGAGCGCGCCACACTGGCTCTGGACCTGACTGCCGAGCACTTTTCGCTGTAGTGCTATCGAGAAGGGTAGATAGATAGCGGCAGTGCTGGTAAGTTACACCTCAGCAGCCTGACCCGCATTCTCTAGCCCTAAAACAATAATAACTGAGATACCTATGAGCCGACCTCTGGTAAAAGCCAGCCTTCTAGACGCACTGATTCCCGTCATTCTTTTGATTGCTATGCTCGCTGGCACTGTCTATGTATTCGGCCTCGACTCCTCGGGACCCAATCAAGTGGCACTGTTTTTGGCTGCTGCCATAGCCGCGCTAATCGGCATTAAGAATGGTTTGAGCTGGAAGGAGATCGAGCAGGGCATGATCGACACTATTACTGTATCGCTGCCAGCGATTTTGATTCTATTTATGGTGGGCGCCCTGATCGGCAGCTGGATCCTCGCCGGCACTGTGCCGAGTATGATCTATTACGGTGTTGAGATTATGTCGCCGGACTATTTCTATATGACCTGCTGTCTGGTCTGCGCTCTTATCGGCTTTAGTGTTGGTAGCTCGTGGACAGTGGCCGGGACTCTGGGCATCGGCTTTATGGGCATAGCTGCAGCACTGGATCTGTCGCTGCCCATCAGTGCCGGGGCGATTATTTCCGGGGCCTATTTTGGCGACAAGTTATCACCCCTCTCGGATACCACCAATCTAGCGGCGGCGGTTACCAACAGCGATCTATTTGACCATATCGAACATATGCTCTGGACCACTGTGCCGAGCTTTGCAATTACTCTAGGGCTGTTTTTTATGCTCGGTATGGGCAGCTCAATTAATGTCCAGGTAGATGATATTGAGATTCTGCAAGCGGCAATGCAGGACGCCTTTTTGGTCAATCCACTAATGCTCGCCCCTCTAGTTCTGCTATTGGTGATGGCGGTCATGCGCCAGCCAGCCCTTTCGACTCTGATCTGCGGTGTGGTAGCCGGCTGTATTTTTGCCGTACTGTTCCAGTGGGATGCAGTGATCACTCTGGCAGCAGATAGCAGTCTAAGCAGCGCGGCGGCAATCTTTAAGGGCTTGTTCACGGCCATGTTTTTGGGCTTTAGTTCGGTGAGTGGCAGTGAATCCATGGACGCGCTGTTGTCCAAGGGGGGCATGGAAAGCATGTTGCTGACCATAGGTCTGATTATCAATGCGATGGCCTTTGGCGGTGCTATGGCGCGCACCGGCCTGCTGGAACGCATAGTCGAAGCCGCACTGAGCAGAGTAAAATCTGCCGGCGGACTTATCAGCACCACCATCGCCACCTGTATAGGCACCAATATTCTGGCTGCCGATCAGTATCTGTCCATTGTGATTCCCGGCCAGATGTTCTCGGACGCCTACAAACGGCGCAATCTCCGCGCGATCAATCTATCCAGAACGCTGGAAGACTCGGGCACTCTAACCTCAGTACTGGTGCCCTGGAATACCTGTGGCGCCTTTATGTCAGCAACCCTGGGTGTAAGTACTTTTTACTATGCACCCTATGCCTTCTTTAATCTCTGCTGCCCACTTATTGCGATAATTTATGGTTTTTATCAAATTAAGTTGCCCATGATCAACGAGCCGGACGCTGTGGTACAAAGCAGCGACTAATCTACTTTGATAAAGAGCCCGTTTGATAACGAGCTACTTAGATAAAACACCCAAAACAGCTGTACGGATAACTATGTTGCCAACCGCTTGCAGATCAGTCACTCGACTCAGTATGGTATTGACCGCTGTTGCTCTGTCGGCACTGGCATATGGACAATCAGACAAACAATCGTTTAATGGTCAGCTGGCCATGGAACATATTGCTCAGCAAATCAGCTTTGGTCCACGTACCTCAGACTATCCAGGCAAGCAAAAAACCCTTAACTATATTCAGCAGTTATTGGAGCCAGAGGCGGATCAATTGGTGGTGCAGCGGTTTCAGGCTCATGGCCTATCTGGCAACAATCTCTGGGCGAGTTTCTATGCCACCGCTGCGGAGCAAAAAAATCATCCACGGATTATGCTCGCTGCACACTGGGACACACGCCCAATTGCCGAGCGCGACAGACTCCCAGCCAAGCGTTCGCAACCGGTTATAGGTGCCAATGACGGTGCATCAGGTGTCGCCGTGCTGCTTGAAATAGCGCGCTTACTCAGTAATCAACGGGCGCCAGTAACCGTCGATTTGGTCTTTTTCGATCTCGAGGATATGGGCAATATAGACAATCTACCCTTCTCTATTGGCGCCACTGAATTTGTCCGGAAAAACCCATTCTATCGCCCCACTGCGGGGATAGTGGTGGATATGGTCTGTGACCGCGAGCTGAGGATTCCCCGAGAACGCTTCTCTCGGGAGGGCGCCGCGGACCTGCAAGATCATATTTGGCGTATCGCCAAATCCCAGAAAGCCGAGGCGTTTAAGAATCGCACAGGCGCTTATATTGAGGATGATCACTTACCTTTTTTGCGTGCCGGACTCAACGTCATCAACCTGATTCACTGGCCATTCCCCCAGTCTTGGCATACCAGTGGTGATACTATTGACCGCTGTAGCGCCGACAGCTTGCAACAGGTGGGCATGGTTATTTCAGAATTTATTTATCTTCAACGGGAACCGCTATGAAAAACTTATGCATACCGCGACTAGCCTTTTTTAATGGTGCACTTTTAGCTAGTGCACTTTTTTTAGCTATGGGCATAACCGCCAGCAACGCCCAAGCCGATGCTGTTGACGGCGATGAACTTGGCCGTTCCATAACCCAGGACTACAACGAACGTCTCGGTGCGCTATTTACCCATTTTCACCGCAATCCCGAACTCAGTTTTATGGAGACCAAAACCGCGAAAAAACTTGCCGGTGAACTGCGCAAGAGCGGTTTTAAAGTGACCGAAAGAATTGGCGGTACCGGCGTGGTGGCCATACTGAAAAATGGCGAAGGTCCCCTGGTAATGATGCGCGCCGATATGGATGGCCTACCGGTTAAAGAAAAATCCGGATTGGACTACGCCTCCACTGCCACGCAAATCGACCCTGTCACCGGCAGCCAAGTGCCGGTGATGCACGCCTGTGGTCACGATGTGCATATCACTAGCCTGATCGGTACCGCGCGTCAGATGTCTGCGCGCAAAGACAAGTGGTCAGGCACATTGATGCTGATTGGCCAGCCGGCAGAGGAACGTATTCGCGGCGCCAAAGCAATGATGGATGACAATCTCTGGCAGCGCTTTGGCCAGCCAGACTATGCCCTGGCGTTTCATGTTGGCGCCGGTCTGCCTGCGGGTCTGATAAATGTTCAGGAGGGTTCGCCCTTCGCCGGTTCTGATAGTCTGGATATTATTATTCACGGTGTCGGCGCTCACGGCGCATCGCCCCATGCGGGCAAAGATCCAATCCTACTGGGCAGCCAGATTGTTGTGGCGCTACAGACTTTGGTATCAAGAGAGCTGGCCCCGAGGGAACCTGGAGTGGTTACGGTTGGATCTTTCCACGGTGGCACCAAGCACAATATTATTTCCGATCGCGCGGTGCTGCAGCTAACCGTGCGCAATACCAACCTCGAGACTCGCGACACCCTGCTCAAAGGAATTAAGCGTATCGCCGAAAACCTCGGTCGCGCCGCCGGCCTCCCAGAAGACAAATTGCCCGAAGTGATCCTGACAAAATCTTCGACCCCGCCAACCATTAACAATGCGCCGCTGGTGCGACGTTTAAAGGCAGTGTGGCAAGCAGGATTGGGGGAGCGTCAGGTTGTTTCAATCTCGTCCAAAGGTATGGGCGCGGAGGACTTCCCTTATTTCACCACTGAGCCACCAATTCCCAGTGTCTATTTTTCTGTCGGCGGCACCAGTGCCGCAGATTACAAAGCGGCAGCAGCTGGTGGCCCGCCGATTGCGTCTCACCACAGCCCACTATTTAGAATCGACCCACAGCCAGCGGTAACCCGCGGCGTGCAGGCAACTGTGTTGGCCTTAATGGATTTGATGCCCTCTGGGGACTAACCCAGAGGATGGGTCAGTCCCGGAGGCAATAGAAGTGCCGGTAGCGAGAGAAGTGCCGGTAGCAATAGAAGTGCCGGAACAGAAATGCCGGGGTAAATCAGATAACCGCTTTTAGAGACGCAAGGCAGTAATCAATATTGGCCTGCTTGCTGGCATGACCCATCAGACCAATGCGCCAGACTTTGCCCGCCAGAGCACCCAAGCCGGCGCCAATTTCAAGATTGTAATTATTCAAAAGCTGAGTGCGCACTGCCGCGTCATCAATGCCCTGCGGAATAAATACCGTGTTCAACTGGGGTAGACGATCTGCCTCGGGAACCAAAAAGGCAATACCCATTTGCTCTAAACCCTGGCGCAACAGCAGATGATTGCTCTGATGGCGCTGCCAGGCATTTTCCAGCCCTTCATCCTGAACCATAACCAATGATTCATGCAGTCCATAGAGACAGTTGACCGGCGCGGTGTGATGATAGGCGCGCTTGCCCTCTCCACCCCAGTAACCCATCACCAAGTTGAGATCGAGGAACCAACTCTGCACCTTGGACTGACGTTTGCTGATCTTCTCCGCAGCGCGGGGGCTAAAGCTCACCGGCGACAATCCAGGTGATGCCGATAGACATTTCTGTGATCCCGAATAGATCGCATCGATCTGCCATTCGTCGACTTTCAATGGCGTGCCCGCGAGAGATGTGACTGCATCCACAATCGCCAGACAGTCGTGCTTATGAGCCAATTCAACCAATGTCTTGGCATCGGATTGAGCGCCAGTGGAGGTCTCGGCGTGAACAAAGGCCACTAGTACAGCATCCGGATTTTGCAGCAATGCCTCTTCGAGTTTGTGCGCATCTACAGCCTGGCCCCAGTCATCTTGGACCATCACTGCAATACCACCGCAGCGCTCCACATTCTCTTTCATTCGGCCGCCGAAAACGCCATTCTGGCAGACAATCACCTTGTCACCAGGCTCCACCAAATTGGCAAAACAGCATTCCATACCTGCAGAACCCGGTGCAGATACGGCAAAGGTCAGCTCATTTTTGGTTTGAAAAACATATTGTAGTAGGGTTTTAACTTCATCCATCATGGCGATAAAACTCGGATCCAAATGGCCTACAGTAGGCCTTGCCATGGCGGCCAATACACGTTCACTGACGTCTGAGGGACCGGGACCCATAAGCATGCGACGGGGCGGATGAAATGAACTAATACTCATGGTGCTTTCCTCTACATATGATATTTTGTTAGAAATTCTCAACTGACAGCCTTTTCCTAGCAAACATCAATCAGTCGCTATCTGTCACTATGCCTGTGGTTTTTAAATGCTGAATCTGGTCACTGTCCAAACCCAACCCCGCCAATATCTCATCTGTATGACTGGCAATCTCAGGACCGGGCCACTGAGTTTCCCCCGGAGTGTTACCTAATTTCGGCATCATCGCGGGAATTTTTAAAGGCTCACCATTGATCTCAACCTGCTCAAATAACCCCCGAGCCTGGAAATGACTGTCTTCCATCATATCCGCAACACTGTATACCGGACCGCAGGGCACTCGATGTTGCTCAAGAGTCGCCATCACATCGGCCAATGGCAAACTGGCGCACCAGGTCTTGAGCACCTGATCAATTTCCGCCTCGTGAATCACGCGCTTAGAGTTGGTGGAGTATTTTTCATCTGTGCCCATCTCGCTATGGCCCACTGCAACCATTAAACGTGCATAGATTGAATCGCCATTGCCGCCGATAACAACAAATTTCCCATCGGCGCAGCCATAGGTATTAGTTGGCACAATGCCTGTCACCGTGGTACCTGAGGGCTCGCGGACAACTCCGGCGCCGTCATATTCAGGAACCACAGCCTCAAGCAGATTAAACATGGATTCATAGAGGGCCACGTCAACAACCTGACCGCCATCGCCGCGATCTCGAGAGCGCAGTGCCATCAAAATACCCAGTACTGCATGTAGCCCAGAGATAGTATCCCCAAGGCTCAAATTGGGCCGCACCGGTGCTTCGCCGGGATAGCCATTGACGTAGCGGAAACCACTGATCGCTTCACAGGCCGAGGCAAATCCGGGTTTCACCGAGTAGGGGCCTGTTTGGCCATAGCCAGAAATTCGCGCATAAATGAGATCTGGGTTATCGGCGCGCATGGACTCTGGATCTAAACCCCAGCCTTCGAGCACGCCGGGACGAAAGTTTTCCACCACTATGTCGGCCGTTTTCAATAGCTGCTTAACCAGATCACGACCTTCGGGAGTTTTTAAATCCAGGGAAATACATTTTTTATTCCGCGCCAGACTGCGCCACCAGAGTGAAGTGCCATCTTTGACTTCGCGCCAATTGCGAATCGGATCACCGCCTGGAGGCTCAACTTTGATCACCTCAGCGCCAAAATACCCTAGCATACAACCGGCAAATGGTCCGGCCAGCAGCTGGCCCAATTCAATTACTCTCAATCCCTCTAGCGCTTTACTCATCTTTTCGCCTTTCTAATTATTCTATATTTAAGTGAAGAACCGCTACTCATGCCATGAAATTTTCCGCACCAGTGTATAGACTGTACTCAGACGCAGAAGCATAACAGAACAATAATTGCGTCAATAACAGCGTAACTCATAGTGGATATCACTGGCAGATGGTTTGTATCCTGTGGCTTGTAAAATTAGCTTGTAAAATTGGCCCCATAAAAGTGACCAAACCCAGATCATTCGCAGGCGCTGATAAAAGTTATGGAACCGGCGGCAATATGTCGACTCTAAACTGCCAAGTCAACGGGGGAACCCAAAATGAAGAACAATGCCAAAGCTACCGCAAGCCACCAACTGAGTTTGGCTGCAATGGTGTTTATGACTTTCATATTGGCCGGCCTTGCCCAAGCTCAGTCCGACACGCCCAGCTTTAAACAAAGCGACCCAGTCAGCGACTATTTAGATGCCATAGATATTGCCGAGGCTGAACTCAGTGCCTATTCCTTAGAACTCTCCGATCTCTACTTAGGCTTGGGTCAATCCCACTTAGCAAATCGGGAATATGACCGCGCTCGCCAGGCCTTTCAGCGCGGCATGCAAATCGAACGGGTCAATTTTGGCCTCAATAGCCTGACCCAAACCCCCTACCTGATGTCAATTGCCGAAGCCGAAAGCTTTCTTGGCAACTGGGATGAATCGCAAAAAGCCTTGGAGAATCTCTATCTGATCAATACTGAGGCCTATGGTGTCCAAGATCCACGCATGCTGCCAGTTCTCGATGACTTGCTGGATTGGTATCTGGACACCTACAGCCAGCGCTCCACCAATGGCGGCTATCAAAATCTGGTTATTTCTGAGAAGCACGGCACGCGCATGCAAAGCATTCTCAACCAGGCCGATGACCTCAGCGATCCTGCAGCGCCGCAGATGTATCGCAAGCTCAGCCATCTGCACTACTTTATTGCCAACCATATTAAAAAACATGGGCAGCCCTCGGAGACCGGATTCACCTTTAATGCATCGTCCACTGCCAGCAGTGCCAATAGCACCTCACATATGCACTATCGCCAGGGCAAACTGGCTCTGCAAAAGGTGGTGGAGGCGCTGGAACTACAAGAGGACGCACCGGCCCGAGATCAGGCCACTGCCATAGCTGAACTGGGGGACTGGTATCTGGTGTTTGGCCAGCGTGTATCGGCAAACCAAGCCTATAAGCTAGCCTATGATTTTCTCAGCGACAACGAGCAGTCAGAGCAGCTGCAGGATGCATTGTTTGGCGAGCCAAAGCTGATTGAATTTACCGATTTCAGCAACACTACTGTGGAAGAGTCACCTGAAGAAACCGTGGAAATCTCCATGGCCATTACTACCAATGGCATACCGCGCAATATAGAGATTATTAATCCACCGGAAGATCTCGACAAAAATCTCCGCCGCGCTATTTTTAAAGATCTCCGCGCTCGGCGTTACCGACCCAAATTAGTCGAGGGCGCGCCGATTAGCTCTGCGATGCAGTTTCCCTATTGGATTAAACAGACCGCTAAAAAAGAGACTAATAATGGCTAAAGCTTTGACTAAAAATTCTTATCGAGTGTCAGCCCTAAATGCGCTGAGACTGCCTGCTAACTTATCTGCTATCTTGCCTGCTAGCCTGTTTGCTAAAGGGCCTCTCAAGTTAATAGCAATTGCTATTTTGACTCTAGCCCTGAGCAGCTGTCAGATGCCATCACCCACCAGCTCCGGGTCACCAATGCCCTCTTCTTCTGGCGGTGGATCATCTGGTCTACCACCAAGTTCTCCCAGTCCTGGTGGCGGCATGCCCTCTCCCGGCGGTAGTCCTGCTCCATCTGGAGGACCATCCACGGGCTCTTCTGGTGCTGATGGCTCTTCTGGTGCTGATGGCTCTTCTGACGCTGACGGCTCTTCCGGCGCTGATGGCTCTTCCAAAGCTGATTCAGGCAGTGGCGAAAGTACAGCAAGCTTAGATGAGGCGTTGGATGCTTCATTAGACGAGTTTGATGATACGGTTATGGGCGGCGATGGCAGCTCCAGCGAGATAGATATTCTTAGCCCCAGCGGTTCAAGCGGCGGCGTCGACAGTGACGAGCCGCTCTTTGAAGAAGCTGGCGGGGGAGGCTCTGATCGCAGCGCCTCCCTGGAGCAGCGTGCCGCTGAGGGAGCCCCCCCAGGTTCCGAGGGTGAGGGTGAGGGCGCCGAAGCTATTGATGGTTCAGGCAACCAATCCGCCAGTGCTGCAGGTCAGGATCAGGCTGATATTATCCCCATTCCGGAGGACATAGACGACGGTCAAGGGGATGATATAGTCCTGCGCCAAATTCGTGACGCAGCTAGCAAAGAACAAGATCCAGTGCTCAGAGAGAAACTCTGGGATGAATATAGACGTATAAAAAATCAAAGTTAGCCAAAGTGACCAATATGGGTAATCGCCTTATCGTTTCCAAACCAAACCGACTTGCGGCTCTAGCTCTGCTGTTAATCCTTGGCTGCAGCTATGCCAGCGCGGCGGTGGACAAAGTCACCTCTTCGACCCAGCTGACGCTCGACACTCCCTCGCGGGCCTACCCGGTCGAAAGTTTATTAGATGTAGGAATACCCACATTAAATGACGGCCTCTATCTCACCGATGAAGACGATACTGTGTTTCCCGAAGTACGGTACGCCGAGGCGATCTATTTTTCCAACCAGCTCGGCAAAGTATTGGAGAAAAGCGGAGCCTGGGGTGCTATTCGCGTCACCCCCACCAGCGACGTCATTATGGATCTCTATATCAGTGGCACCATCTATCAATCCGACGGTGAAACCATGGACTTAGAAATCTCCGCCAGCGACAGTAGCGGCAAAAAATGGTTTAGCAAGCGCTATAAACAGACCACTGGAAAGTACGCCTATGACAGGCGTTTAAAAAGCCTTGGCGACCCCTTCCAAAATCTATTTATTCGCATCGCCAATGACCTGCTCGGCTATCGCGAAAAAAAGATCAGCGATCAGCGTGCCGCAGAACTGCGCACCATCTCCGAACTGCGCTTTGCCAAACAGTTTTCTCCGGACGCCTTTGATAATTACATCAATGAAAACCGCAAAGGCATTTTAACGATCGCCAGACTGCCCGCCGAAAACGACAGTATCCTGATGCGAGTACGCAAAATACGCGAGCGCGACTACCTCTACATAGACCGCATGCAAGATTACTACGACGGCTTCTCGCAACAGATGCACCTTGCCTATCAGGATTTTCGCCGCGCCTCCTACGACTCAGTGGTCCGCGCACGGCAGCTAAACCAGCAGGGCAACAAGCAGATTATCAGTGGTATTGGCGCCATTCTGGCGGGTATCTATGGACGCTCCCAAGCGCGCACGGGCATTGCCGATGATGCTGGAACCGCCACTGCCGCAGTGGGTGGCTTTGTCCTCAAAGCCGGCCTCGACAAGAAACAAAAAGCCTCCGAGTTCAATGAATCCGTTGCCGAGATGGGCTCTTCTCTGGAAGCAGAAATTGCGCCTCAGGTAATTGAACTGGAAGATCGCACCGTAACGCTTACCGGAACAGTGCAGGCCCAGTATCAGCAGTGGCAGGAGCTGCTGGGAAAAATCTATCGACAAGAACGTGCGACGCCCTGATCTATGAATAAGCCGACCACCACTGACAGCAAACAAAAGGGGATTCAAAAGCTCGCCCTAGTCCTGTTGTTGCTAATCGCCTCTGGTGTGATCTTTGTGCTGCCCAGCATAGTCTCAGAACCCTGGATCAACGGCTCCGATCAATCACAGCGGGCAACAATTCCGTCGCCCACAGTTGTCAGCCCCTCCACTGCTGCGCAAAAAACCCAGTACCGCCAAAATGCCCAGACAGTGCTGGCAGAAATTATTCAACGCCGCGATCGCCTATTCAATGAGCGCGGTGTTGAGCAGTGGGGAGAGTTTGAATACAAGCAGGCGCAAAAAGCTGTTGAGCGCGGCGACAAAGAATATAGCTTCGGCGACTACAGGGATGCTCTGAGCAGTTATCAAAGCGCTCTGGAGGTTCTCACTGAACTAGAAGAAAAAGCTGAGACACTCCTTGAACAAGCTATTACTGAAGCCACTGCGGCCATCGAAAACTCTGTGCTCAGCACTGCAGTGAACGCCAGCGCATTGGCCACAGCCATTGCCCCAGAAAATCCTACAGTTATACAGCTAAACCAGCGAGCGCTGAGTCTACCCAGGGTTATCGAGGCCATGGAACGAGGAGATCAATTGCTCGCACTGGATCGCTTGGATCAAGCTAAGCAAGCTTTCACTGAAGCGGTGACTGCCGACCCTAAACATAAAAAAGCCGCTGCCGCCCTCGCCTCAAGCGAACAGCAAATCACTGAACAGCGCTTTCGCGGATATATGAGTGATGGCTTCCGCGCCTTGGACCAAAATCGGTTTACAGCTGCTACAGAAGCCTTTGAACAAGCTGGCACCGTCTATCCAGGACATTCAGCGGTTGCCCAGGCCTTAGCTCAGGTAGAGACCCGCCGTTCTCAGCTCTGGGTGAGCGATCGTATTGCCCGGGCCTCTGAACTCGAAGCTGAAGAAAAATGGCAGCAGGCTCTGGAGGTATATGAAGAATTGCTGGCAACAGATAACAGCCTAACCGATGTGAAAGTAAAACAAATCCCGGTGAGCGTGCGCGCTGATCTCGATAGGCGGATTAAAAAGGCCCTCAGCGATCCACTGGCCCTCTCCGCAATCAATGAGTATCGCCGCGGCCAAAAAGTCCTTCAAGATGCCATTGGCATCCGCAATCCAGGGCCAGTATTACAACAGCAGATGAGCGCACTGGGAGAGGCACTTAAAGCCTCCCAAACCCCAATTCAAGTCGTACTGACCTCAGATAGCAATACAGATGTCACTCTATTTAGGGTCGCCAAGTTAGGTTCCTTCGATAAAACCGCTGTTTCACTAAAGCCTGGTCGCTATATAGTCGCCGGTACAAGGATGGGGTTTCGCGATGTCAGAGTTGAATTCACGGTTACAGATCGGGGCTTGGATGAGCCGATTAGCGTTAGTTGTAACGAGGCTGTTTATTAAGAGCTATTTATTAAGTGCTACTTATTAAGAGCTATTCTTTAAGAGCTATTCTTTAAGAGCTATTCTTTAAGAGCTATTTATTAAATAGCTGTTGACTAAAAGTCGCTTAGAAAAGAGTCGCCGCCAACATTAGAAGAATTAGAAAACATCTATGGTCAAGACAAGGAATACTACACCGCTTTCCGCCACCGACTTTACGCCACTGGAAACCAAGCCAGTCAAAGGTCGCAGCGGCCCCTCGCCCGCAATCCTATTCACCACTGCCTTTACGATCATGGCAATTGTCATACTGGTATTTTTGTTTGCTGCCCGAGCCATTATTCTGCGTCTAGATCCAGCCACAGCAGAAGTCGATCTGGGCGGTCTGGCGTTTCATATAGGCGACAATTATCTGCTGCTGAAAGGTGAGCACCAGCTAAACGCCACGGCCCCCGGCTACTATCCCCTGCGCAAAACCATTCAAGTCAGCGGTGAAGCCACTCAAGAAATCGACATTAGATTGCAGCCACTGCCAGGTAATTTACTGGTCCGCTCAACTCTGGACAATATACAGCTCTCAATTGACGATCAGGATGTGGGTAGCGTACCCGGCACTATCAGCGAAATTAGCCCTGGCGCCCACAAGTTGGAGTTTGCCAAATACCGCTATTTTACGTTGGAGCAAGAAGTGGATATTGAGGGGCTGGGCAAGACCCAAGCCATAGATATCAGTTTGCAACCCGCCTGGGGACAGGTTGAGTTCACCACAGTGCCCGCGGGCGCCGACCTGTTTATCGATCAGCGCCTGATCGGCCAGACGCCACTGAGCGCAGAAGTGCTGGAGACCGGCAGCCAACTAACTCTTAAGGCCTCTGGCTATAAAACCCTGCAACAACAGGTGCGAGTCAAAGCTGGCAGCAAGGCCCAGCATCCATTAATTGAGATGATCGTCGCCGATGGAACAGTGACCATCAACAGCTCGCCTCAGGGGGCCAGCATTACCATCGACAAGCAATTTAAAGGCACCACACCAATGGATGTGGCGGTAACGCCCTTTGCCTCGCATAACGTTGAACTATTCCTTGAAGGCTATCTTAATGCCAAGCGATCGGTCAGGGTCAAGCCCGAGCAGCAGAGTGAAATCAGCGTTAATCTCACCCCTAATATAGGTACTGTGCGGCTTAATATCACGCCAGCTGATGCAACTATTTTAGTGGACGGCAAGCGCAGCGGCAGCGGTAGCCAAACCCTTTCCCTAAACGCCAAGCCCCATAGCATCAGTGTCGAAAAAAGCGGCTATGAAACCAAATCCATGACGGTGACACCCAGACCTGGGCATCAACAGGCACTGACGGTTGAACTACTGACCCTAGAACAAGCCTACTGGGCCTCGCGACCGGGAACAATCAAGACATGGGTGGGTGGCAAACTAAAACTATTTCAGCCCAATGAACAATTTATGCTCGGTGCCCCACGGCGTCAGCCCGGCAGACGCGCCAATGAAGCCGAGCGCGCCGTGCGTCTCGAGCGGCCTTTTTATCTGGCCACCAAGGAGACCACCAATGATCAATTTAAACGCTGGAAAGATCGACACAGTTCAACTGCAGTAAAGGGCCAAACTCTGGACATGCCGGATCAACCGGTGGTCAAAGTCAGCTGGGAAGATGCCGCACTGTTCTGTAACTGGTTGAGCCGCAAAGAGGGGCTGCCAGCATTTTATACAGTTGAAGACGGCCGCATCAGCGGAGCTAACTGGGACGCTTACGGCTACCGACTGCCTACCGAAGCTGAGTGGGCCTGGGCCGCAAGAGTGGATTCACAATCAAACAGCAGGGTCTTCCCCTGGGCCAATGAGCTCTATCCGCCGATGCAAATCAGTGGTAACTATGCGGATCAAAGCGCTCGCGGATTCCTCAGCTTTACCCTGCCCAACTACAATGATCAGTATCCGGTCTCTGCGGTGGTCGGCAGTTTCTCGGCTAACAGCAAGGGCCTCTATGATATGAGCGGCAATGTTGCCGAGTGGGTCAATGACTACTTTGATATACGCCCCAATCGCGGTGAGCCTGATATGGATCCCCAAGGCCCAGAACAGGGTAGTAAGCATGTGATTCGCGGCGCCAGCTGGGCCCTTGCCTCACGCACCGAGCTGCGCCTCAGCTACAGGGATTCTGGCACTGATGGGCGGATTGATTTAGGCTTTAGAATAGCGCGCTACGTGGATAAACCGGGCCGTGCACTTTAGCTCGCAAACTTTAGCCCGTTGAACTCTAGCCGGTTGAACTTTAACGCGCCTTGAGCCATAACACCTCAGGTGATCAGATCAACAAATGGGTAAAAACCCTGTTAGATCAAACAAGAGCGACTCTATGACTAAGATTGTTAGATATTTATGCACTGCAGGGCTACTAAGCACTATGCTGGGTTCTTCGGCGCTGTGGTCACAAGATATTGCGAAGATATCTACATCTCAGGCAGAGGAGGCTGTTGAGCAAGATGCTGCTGAACAAAAAGCCCAGCCAGACAAATCATCCACGAATAAAGAGTCGGCAACAGCTAATGAAAAGAAGCCCCCTAGGGATTTTAAGCCCAGCGAGGAGATCTCTGAAGATTTCCCGGTGCCACTGCCATCTGATATTTAGATCCAACTGAACATTAAGCGGCCCCCAGAAGGCTGCAATAACAGGAGCTTTTAATGAAAAGTCACGCCAATGAAATGTTTTTTCAACTAGTCGCCCTGCTACTGGCAGTTATTGTCGTGCATGCGATCTTTGTCACGGTGGTGCGCCCCAATGCTGAGAGCACTATTCGCCACCATGCAGAAATGGCCGCCGCAGGTGAAGATTACGAGGTGCCGCGATCGTTTTTTATTGTTATCAAGGACCTCGAGCAGGAGGCCTGCTTTATCCTGATGATCTGGGCTCTGGCGATTATGGGTTACAAGACTCGCAGTGCCATGCGCGAACAAAAAATGTTCTCAAGTTCTCTGATCAGTATCAGTGAAGGGTCGAGGGTGTTACCTGAGGACGCCAGCCAGCTGGCTCGACCGCTGCAATCACTGGGGGAGGTGCAGCGCTCACTGCTGTTGCCCCGCGCCCTGCAAACTGCTTTGACACGCTTTCAGGTCACCGACAGCGTGCAGTCCGCCACCGATGCAGTAAACGTTGTCTGTAATAATGAAAACGATCGCCTGGATTCCGAGCTATCCATGGTCCGCTATATCACCTGGGCGATTCCATCGATCGGCTTTATCGGCACAGTGCGCGGTATAGGCGCTGCACTGGGTCAGGCTCACGAAGCCATGCAAGGCAATATTGCCGGTGTCACCAGCAGCCTTGGTGTGGCCTTTAACTCAACGTTTATTGCTCTGCTAATCAGCATGGTGGTGATGTTTTTTATGCACCAGTTGCAACTTATTCAGGAGCGCTTGGTGCTCGACTCTCACGCCTACTGTGAAAACAATTTGCTGCGCTTTTTAAAGGCCAAATAAACTATGCGTCTCGCTGTCCTCGAACTCAATGATCAAGCTCTGCTGATTAAAAATCAGGATGGCGAGATGTTCTCCGAGCCCGGCTTTGCCCTGCACACCAGCGATGGCATAGTCACTGGTATCGAGGCGCGCAAACAGGCCTGGCTGCAACCTCAGAACGTCTATCGTCAGTATTGGCGCAATCTCAACCAGACCGAATTATCCGCCGATTTGCCCTGGGCGAGACACCATGCTGACATTGCCTTTGCCCAGCTTAAAACACTGCTCAACAGCGCTGGTGCACCAGAGCAATTAATAATCAGTGTCGCCGCCTGCTTCGATGACGAACAGCTGTCGTTATTGCTGGGATTGCTCAGCGCAATTCCGGTTGAGGTTATTGGCGTTGTCGACAGCAGTCTCGCCGACTGTATGTTTATTGCAAACCATGTCCACGGCCCGAAAGAAGAAGCAAAAACCACATTGCATATAGACCTGCACCTGTTTCAATCTGTCGTCAGCCAAATAACCTTTCACCAAGACAGTGTTCAGATTACCGCACAGCGAGTGCTGCCCGAACTTGGCGCTATGGATATCTACTCCCTGTTAGCGAAACACATTCGCGACAAGTTAGTGAAGAATTTTCGCTTTGACCCTATGGACGCGCCTCAGGGGGAACAGGCGATCCATGACCTCCTTCCGGACTGGGTAATACGCTTTGAGTCTCAAGCTGAGTACGGCATGGTGATTCCTTCACCGCGGGGCGACCTACCGGTGATGCTGTATAAATGGGAAGTGCTAGAGTTGCTCTCAAGCCGGCTCAACAAACTCTCATCGATGCTGCGACAATTTGCTGACAATGACGTCACCTTTTCGAAAAATGCGCGGATGATTTCCGTACTCACCGACGAGTTTCACGCCTCAAGACACTTAAAAACCTATCAGGGGGTCGATAGCTGCTTTAAGTTCGCCGACGATTTTCTCGCCGAAGGCGACAGTCTGCACCGTATCACTTCGATCCAGCAACTAGAGGATAAGTCGGCGAAGTCACCGCTCGAACTCAGGCCCCCAGGCACGGCGACCCACTTACTCTATGAAGGACAGGCCTGGCCACTGCGGCAACCCCTGAGCATTACTATAGAGGGCGGCCGAGTACAGCTTTTGGAGCGCCATGAGAATAGCGCAACGGCCGTACTCATAATCGAAGGTGAAGCCGTTAAAGTACTGCACAAAAACCCCAAAGCCATAGTGGAATTACCCCATATAGCCCTCTGCGGTATGGAGCTGTTTATCAACGCCTACAGATTCGAGTTAATTGAGGTCTGCAATGGCTAAAAAGCGCCGCAATATTGCCTTTAGCCTCTCGTTTCTGGACATCATGGCCTGCGGCTTTGGTGCAGTGACTCTGCTATTTTTGATTTTGCGCCACAATGCCACTGAGATTATTACCCCAGATCCACGACTCGCCTCTGAAGTCGAACTGCTACAGGAAGATATCCGCCAGGCTGAAGAGTCGAAGAGCGAGCTGTTAAATAGTCTCGAACAACTGCAGCTTGAATTGGTTAAAGCTCAGGGAGCATCAGACAGAGTGCTCACGGATCTAGAAGAAATTGAAAGAAGTATCCAATCGGATCCCAAAGACGATATCGCCAAACTGCGTCGTCAAGTAGAACAGCTTGAAGAGCAGACCGCCGAGATGGAGGAACTGGATTTTGGCGATAAGGTGCGGGAGTTTCTCGGCGACGGCAATCGTCAATATCTCACCGGTTTAAAACTCGGCGGTGAACGGGTGATTATTCTGGTGGACGGCTCCGCCAGCATGCTCGCGGATACAGTGGTGAACGCAGTGCGACGGAGAAATATGAGTGACGAAGCTAAACAGCAGTCACCCAAATGGCAGTGGACATTGCGCACAGTGGAGTGGTTGTTGGCCCAGCTTCCACCCAGCAGTCGCTTTCAAGTCTATATGTTTAATACTGAGGCCCAGCCAGCTCTAGCGGGCTCTGAAGGGGAGTGGCTGGATGCTGCCGACTCACTGGCACTCGAAAAAGTGGTTGCAGGCATTCGCCAGTACTCGCCTGGCAATGGCACTAGTCTGATCAATGCCCTTAACTCAATCAATGATTTCGAAGACCAGCCCGACAATATGTTTATTCTCACCGATGGCCTGCCCACTCAGGGCGCCAAGCCACCGAAAAAGTATATGGTCAGCGGCCAACAGCGCCGCAGCTTCTTTGCCAAAGCATTGGACAGCCTGCCGGGCGGTATGCCGGTAAATACCATTCTGTTTCCCATGGAGGGCGATCCCGAAGCCGCAGCCCTATTCTGGCAACTGGGGGTAAACACCCAGGGCGCCTTTATCGCCCCCTCGAGAGATTGGCCATGAAACGTCAGCGCCGGGAATTTCAGGAAGCCAGCATCTCGTTTCTCGACGTGATCAGCTGCGGCTTTGGCGCTATTGTGTTGTTGCTGGTGATCGCTAAGGTCGGCGACCCCGGCGCCCTTGAGGAAGCGGAGAAAGCATTGCGCGGCACAGTCAAAGAATTCCAACAGCAACTGTTTGATGTACGCGGTGAATCTGTAGTGCTCAACGATCAGCTTAAGTCGCGCAAACAGCAGCTCTCAGAACTGACTGAACGGGTGGCGCGACTCAAGGCCAAGCTCGCCAGTGTCGACAAACAGGCGCAGACCATCTCTCTTTCTCAGGCCCGGGAAACCGAGCAGTTGCAGCTGGTGATGCAGATTCTCACCGAAGAGATGGAGCGCTTGGTGGGACCAGAGTTTAAGCAACAGAATAATCTCATCGGCGGTATTCCCGTAGACAGCGACTATATTATTTTTGTTATCGACACCTCCGGTAGCATGCAGGTCGCAGCCTGGGAGCGGGTCAAGAAAGAGATGATCAATATTCTCGATATCTATCCCGACGTCAAAGGCATTCAAGTGCTCAATGATATGGGACAGTATATGTTTTCAGCCTATCGCGAGCGCTGGATTCCCGACAGCCCCAAGATGCGCGAAGAGATTATTACCACCCTCGGCAACTGGGCTCCGTTTAGCAACTCCAGCCCAGTGGAGGGCATAAACGCCGCGATTCAGACCTTTTATAAGCGCGATCGCAAAATCAGCATCTACACATTGGGCGATGATTTTCAGGGCCGCACAATTAGAAATGTGGTTCGAGCTGTAGACAAACTTAACCGCGCTCATCTCGGCGCCGATCGATTGGTTCGTATTCATGCCATCGGCTTTCCAGTGCACTTTGCCCGGGGCGGCGCACCCAGCGCATCGGCGATCAAGTTTGCCGCATTGATGCGTGAATTAAGTTACAACAACGGGGGAACCTTTATTGGCTTAAACAGCCTTAACTAAAGGGGTACAAATATGTCAAAAACTAAAATAATCATTCTCTCGCTAGCTCTAACAGTGCTTTTTATCAGCGGCTGCAGCAGTTCTGCACAGGTGCAGATCGACTCGCAATTTCCCACCGTGGTGTCAAAACCCAAGCCGGTTAACGCCGCCATTGTCTTTAGTGAAGAGTTTACAAACTACATCGCCAGCCCCAATAGCAAGACCAGTATCGACCTGGGCAGCGCCCAGACCAAACTTCTAAGCAACGCCTTTGCAGGCCTGTTTAGCCAGATCGAATTTGTCTCTGCAGCAACGGATGTGACCTTTGATAACGCATTGGTGATTACGCCATCGGTGCAGGAAGTACAGGTTTCCACCCCCTCAGACACCTACCTCAATGTCTATGAAGTGTGGATCAAATACAGCCTCGACATTCAGACCTCCAAGGGCGATCAGGTGGACAGCTGGTTTATGCCCGCCTACGGCAAGACACCGGACTCTTTTATGCTGTCCAAAACCAACGCTATCGAAGAAGCTACAGTGATCGCACTGCGCGATGCCGGAGCCAAACTGCTGCTGGATTTCTATCGCATTCCCAGTGTTTACAACTGGTTAGTCACAGAGCAGATCCCGCATAAAAACAGCAAGAGGGGTAGCCATAGTGAATAGATTATTAGCACTGGGTGCGCTAATCCTCCTGGCTGGCTGTGGAGCAACCACCACCATAGATGAGTACCGTCCCAACAATCAGATGATGGACATTAATAGCGAACAGTCTGTGGTAATTCTCGGGCGTCGCGACGCTGGACACTATGATACCGACCGAGAATTTATCGACTGCGTCGCCAGTAAAATGGAAGGTGCGGATATAGGTGTATTTCCCGAGCAGCAATTTGTCGATGCCATTTATCCCTGGTTTGAACCGCGCACTGCGCCCAAAGGACTCAAACGTTTACGCCGACTAATGGAAGACTCCGCCATCAAAGAAAAGATTGAACGCAATGGCATTCGCTATTTAGTCTGGCTCGACGGCTCCACCGAGACTCATGATAAAGGCGGTTCTATCAGCTGCGCCATAGGCCCAGGTGGTGGCGGCTGTTTTGGTTTTGCCCAGTGGGAGAAAAGCTCGATCTATGAAGCCATAGTCTGGGATCTGACCAACCTCACCGAAAAGGGCCGCCTGCGCGTGGACTCCTCGGGAACCTCCTATCTGCTCGGAGTGGTCGCTCCAATACCCCTTTTAACCCCAGTAAAAAATGATGCCTGCGCCAGTCTTGGCACCCAGCTAAAACAGTTTTTCACGGTGGATCAATCCCAGTGAATAAGTATCTAGCCCTTCCATTGATGTGCCTCGCACTGCTGACCCCTCTCAAGGTCGCAGCAAAAGTCACAGGGGCAGATTTCTATAAAGAAGTGCTTCAAGGCACCCCGATCTACGATGACCCGGCGCTGGATAGTTATATTAGAAAACTTGGCGAAGAGATTGTGGCACAGTCGGAAATGGCCGGCGAAAAATTCATCTTCACCCTTCTCGACTCGCCAGATCTAAATGCCTTCGCCACGCGCGACAACTATGTCTATGTCAATCGCGGCCTGCTCAATTATGTTAGCAATGAAGCACAGCTGGTCTCAGTACTGGCCCATGAAGTGGGCCATATCACACGCAAGCATGTCACTGGTCAGGAGGGCAAGGCCACCGGCGCCCAGATCCTCTCCACTGTAGCCGCAATACTCTCCGGTAGCGGCGAAGTCTATGAAGCGGGGATGGCCTACGCCAACTCCTTGATTCGCGGCTACGGTCGACGCAATGAGCTGGAAGCCGATGAAGCTGGCGCCGAATATATGGCCAAATTGGGTTACGCCCCCAGTGAAATGATCAGCATGCTATCGATGATGAAAGACTATGAATTGCTGCAAAAAGATCGTGCCAGAGCCAAAGGCGCCAGCAAGCAAACCTATCACGGCATTTTTTCCAGCCACCCGCGCAACGATTCACGGCTGCGTACGGTGGTCAACAAAGCCAAAACGTTTCAGGCTGCGCAGCCCCGCGGCGACGGTGCAGCAACCTACCGCCAACTCACCGAAGGCTTAATCTGGGGAGAAAACTTTCTTGCCAAAGAGAGCAAACCCCAGCGCTACTCGGATATGACATTGCGCGTGCGCTTCGACTATCCCGAGGGCTGGAAACAAACTAATGACAGCAAGACCCGCAGCTCCATTGGTACTTCAGTCAGTGCTGCATCTGCAGAAAGTGCCGCAGCGCCCGTAACAGAGAGTGCCGCAGCGTCCCCTGTGGAGAGCCCTAAAGGCAAGGTTGCAACTGGCAAATCAGACGGCACTCCAGACGGCACAGTCGACAACAAGCTTAAAACCGGGGAAGCTAAACTGGCCATGGTACCCATTGCTCGCACCAGTCAAAGCCCAGAGGAGTATCTATACAATCATCTCAAGATCTCAAAACTTGAGCAGGGTAGCGCCATTGCCCCTGCAGGTTTAAAAGGCTTTAGCGGTATATTGCCAGGCAGCGGCGATAAGCCAGATAGCCGCATTGCCGTCATTTATTACAAACTCAATGCCTATATTTTTACTGGTGAAGTCACCAGAGCAGAGCTGTTCCCTGCGGCAGACAAACTGTTCAAACAATCTATCGCCACTTTTAGGCCTATTTCACGGCGCGAGATCGAAGGCCAAAAACCCAAGCGAATTCACTATGTTAAGGCCACCAATGCCACCACCTTTGATAAACTCGGCAAGGCTCTGCAACTGAGCACATCTGAGATCGACGACCTGCGTATAATCAACGGCCACTATCCCAGCGGCGAACCCAAAGCCGGTGATTGGATAAAGATTTTTAAACAGTGATAGCCCCTTGAGCAATACAGCCAAATCTAAACGACTTATTCTGCTGCTGAGCATTGTTATAGCCCTCAGTATAGCCGCCTATTGGCTCACCACAGCCACCCCCGACCAAGATTCGTCTCAGGGCCTGGACGCGCTGACCAATGTCGACAGTGCAGTGCTCCAGCAGCGTATCAACAGCCAACTATTTGGCCAGGCCATAACTGAACCCCCGGGTATAGGCGCTGAGATTCACAGCACCACCGATACATCTGCAATGCAGGCAAAATTGGCGGGACTAACCAAGAATGTCACCACTCAACAATTGCCCAGTGCCAATGAACTCGCAGTATTTTATAAGCTCAATAGAGAGCGCTACCGCAACCCATCAAAATTTTGGCTCGAAGTAGTTAGTTACGCTACGGCTAGACATGGCGGTCGAGTGTTTGAGAAGGCGAAGCAAGGGTTGGATACTGGGCAAACC
>Ga0115550_1000777_pt1 | contig 25943 bp, 21 predicted proteins | sample COGITO_mtgs_1005_FD_87177 | JGI IMG/M metagenome (GOLD analysis project Ga0115550, IMG submission 87177) | Pelagic marine microbial communities from North Sea - COGITO_mtgs_100511 | ecosystem: Environmental > Aquatic > Marine > Epipelagic | place: Germany:Helgoland, sampling site Kabeltonne... | reverse complement strand
CAGCCGGTATTGAGGCAGTCCCCGCCCATCCTGTGCTTCTCGACAAGCGCCACCTTGGCCTTCACCGCCGCGGCAATGTAGCTGGTCACCAGACCACCGGCGCCGGCACCTATCACCAGCAGGTTGTAGTCATAGCGGCTTGGCTTTTGATAGGGGGCATGGAGGCGACGCAGGGCCAGCCATGTCATCGCCCTCTTCATCAAGAAGGGCATCAATCCCAGCAGGGTCAGCGCCACCATCAGGCCGGGGGAGAGAATATTGCCCGTGTTGGTGAGGGTTGCCAGCTCACTTCCCGCCAGCACATAGACGAAGGTGCCGGGCAGCATGCCAAGCTGGCTCACCCAGTAGTAGGTACTGACTCTGATGGGGGTGAGCCCCATCAACAGATTGACCAGAAAGAAGGGGAAGAGCGGGATGAGGCGCAGGCTCAGCAGGTAGGCGGCGCCGTCTTTTGCCATGCCGGCCTGAAACGTGGCCAGCTTGTCGCCAAAGTGCCTGAGTACCCAGTCGCGCAGCAGAAAGCGGGCGCTGAGAAAAGCCAGTGTGGCTCCGAGCGTACTGGCAAAGGAGACCAGCAGCAGCCCCCAGCCAATGCCGAATACAGCGCTGCCCCCCAGGGTGAGCAGGCTGGCGCCGGGCAGTGAGAGGGCGGTACTGATCACATAGAGAGCCACAAACAGCAGGCAGGCGGCGACAAAATGGGTGTCGACCAGCTGTGCCAGTGCATCCTGGTGGGCCTGCAACTGGGACAGGCTCAGGTAGCGGCCGAGATCGAGGGCGAAAAAGGCGCCAATCAGGCACCCCATCACCAGCAGGAGCAGCAGGCGGGCGCGTTTCATCAGGCGTCCTTGTCGGGCTGCTGTTCTGGGGCTGCCACGGGGCGCTCAGGTTGCACCGGCAACTGGCAGAAACCCTGGGGGGCAATATCGAGGGCCGCATTGAACTTGGCCGACATGTTCTGGAAGGCGACAAGACCGGTCAGTTCCACCATGGCATCGTCATCGAACCAGGGCTTGAGGCGAGCCGCCTGCTCGTCGCTCACCCCATCGAGCCCTGTCATGGCTTCGGTGTAGTCGAGCACCGCCTTTTCCCGTTCGTCGAACAGGGGGCTGGTGCGCCAGTGGGCCAGCGCCTCCACCTTGTCGCTGGAGCCCGCTCGCTTGATGAGGGTCATGGCGTTGATGTCGACACAGAAACGACACCAGTTGAGCTGGGAGACCCTGACCGTCACTAGGGAGCGCAGCACGGGATCGATGGGAGAGCGCTTGCGGTTGATGACACCATACAGGGTGGCCACGGCGGCAAACAGCCGTGGTGAGCGGCCCCAGCATTTGCCCGGGATCAGCACCTGACCGTAGTTGCGTTTTTGCAGCCAGAAAAAGGGGCGGATAAACCAGGCATATTCCCGGTCCGGTTTGACCTCAACGCGCATACTGATCCTCTTCAATTTTCTTCATCTTGGGTTTATAGGCGCCGCCTAACCGTTCGTTGAGCAGATCCAGAAATGCATGGATCCGAGCCCGATTCGCCCCCAGATCGCTGCGCCCCTGACGGGAGGCAGAGCGCATGTCGACTCGGGTCTCCTTGGGACCCGCGAAGACCCTCAAGGCCACGTCATCCTGAAAGCCGAACCAGCGAGAGGTGACGACGGCATCAATGCCGGTTGGGCTCGGTCGTTGCTGCCAGCCGAGCTCTTCCATCAGCTCGCTCGCTTCCGTGATCACCTCGACCGGGGAGGCTCTGGTATAGAGAGGACCGGGATTTTTCTCAAATACTTGCAAGGGGGCCGGATTTATCGGCAGATCCTGCGAGCTTCTCAGTTCGGCAGCCCAGGCAAGGGCGGGGGGATGATAGGGATCCGTGCTGACATCGTTGGTCAGCGGCATGCGCAGTGCTTGCACCACAAACAGCAGGGGCAGCAACAGGGGAACTATGCCCCACAGACTTGGCACCTTGTGCCGGCTCCAGGGCAGGCGCAGCAAGAGACCAAGGGCTATCAGGGCGCTGACGAGACAGAGGGCGAAGCCTGCCCACCAGGGCCAGAGATGCATGCGACTGCCGAGGGCGCCAGCGAGGGGCAGCATCCAGGCCAGCAGTGGCCACCACAAATAACTGGGCATAACGGGGATCCACTGGTTATGATGGACATGTGCCCAGAAGGATAAACTTAATTGACTGATAACGTTAGTAAATTTATCTCAATCCTGCTGCTTTTCCAAAGCACACCGCTCTGGGCGGACAGCGCTGTCATGGCGGCAGGGGACATGTGGCGCGCCGAGATCATTTATGAAGCCGTGCCCGGCGTGACCCGGGTCGAGCCCGGTTATGTCACACCCGAGCTGAAAGGAAACCCGGACGCTGAAAAGAGGGCGCTGCGGCGTCAGGCGGTACGCATCGAATACGATCCGGCTTTGGTGGGATATGGGGATCTGCTCAATATTTTCTGGCAACTGGTGGATGGCAATGATGGGGGCGGACAATATTGCAACCGTGGTCAGGCATTTGCCCCGGCGCTGTTGCCAAGGGATGATTTTCAATGGCGTCTGGCTGACATCAGCCTGACCCGCTGGCAGGCCCTGCATGGTCGGGCTAGCCGCGTATCGCTCTGGCCGGATAGCAAGTTCACGCCGGCACCCGAGATGGATAACTGGGCACAACGCCATCCCTGGCGCTTTGGCTTCTATGCCCGCCGGTGCGGCGGTTGGCCCCTGGTGTTGTCACCCGAGCTCTGAGCCATCCGTTTATGAGCAATCAGTTGCGGTATAGCACCTTTATGAGGTGAAAGCCGAACTTGGTGCGCACAGGCCCGAGAACGGTCAGCAGTTCCCCCTTGAACACGGCATCGTCAAACGGCTTGACCATGTCACCCTTCGAAAATTCCCCCAGATCCCCCGAGCGCTTGGATGAGGCGCAGGTGGAGAAGCGCTTGGCCATTTGGCCAAAGTCGGCTCCCTTGGCAAGTTTCTCCTTGATCTCCAGACACTGCTTCTCGGTCTTGACCAGGATGTGCTGGGCACAGGCTTTCTTCATTCGGGTGCTCCTCGGCGGATGGCAAATCGGGGCGCAAGATTACCCCAATTCATCGCACACGTCAGCCGGACTCTGGCATTAGCCACGCAGGTGAGCCGTCAGATGCGCCCTTGGGCGTGATTGCCACAGTATTTCCAGGCCCAGCAGGGCATGCAGGCTCCAGATGGCCAGGGGGTTGAGCCAGTTGCCACCCAGTTGCAGGGTGGCCAGCGCACTGCCTGCCAGCAGCAGGGTGACACCCGGCAGGCGCCAGTGTGCCGGCAGCGGTGCCAGCATGGCTAGCCCCAGCAAAATGGCGAGCCCGAACGGCAGATTGAGCGCGGTAAAGGCCAGCGCCTGCTGGCCGTTCATGCCCGTCAGCAAGGCCAGCATGGCGCTGCAACAGGCGAGAAAAGTGATGAACTCGAGACGATCGGCAATATAGTCAGCCATCTGTTCGCTACGTGCATGCATGATGTGTCCCCTCAATGAATAACGCCAAGGCTGGCGAAGATGATGTGCGTCCCTTTGTTGATAGACCCAGTGTGGTGGAGGGAGAGGCAAGGTGGCAGCGGGATAAATCGATTGAGGTGAACGAGGCTTTGATTATTGTTACTCAACCAATTGATTTATATCGTCTAAATAGACTGTCTTCAAGGGAGGGGGACGCAAGGGCCAGTGTTTGGGGGCAGGCCATGAGGGCGGTGATGTCATTTTGACCGTTTGCCGACAATGGATGTCGCATCATCCGGGGCGCCTGGAGGGTGGGTCCCTGACGTGAATCGCCGTCGTTGAGGCGGTACTTCATGGCCTTACGGGCGAGGAATTCCCCTTTTTACCCGCAATGGCGCAGGTCAGTGTGGCCGGCGCGGGGGTAAAGGGGGTCACCCGGTCGGCAAAGGCTTCAATAATATGGTGAATTTCAATGCCACCCCGCTCTGATGTTGGGCTGGGGATATGCTAGGATGAGGCGCGCTTGCCATCGAGTGAGCCTCATTATCGTTCTGAATACTGCATTATTTTAATCATGTTCTTCGGGGAAATTGACGTTTGACAGGATGCAATCCGCCCCTGCCAGCAGGGATCTCACCGCCCGGACGGGCGTTCCGTCGCGGGCTTCGCGCACTTGGCCTGAGCCTCTGTCTGCTGCTGGTTGTCACGCCCGCCATGGCGGCCAAGCTCACCTATCAGATCAAGGGTCTGAGAGGGGATAACAAGAGCAACGTTGAAGCCTACCTCAATGCCCTGCCTGTCTATCAGGAACGCCAGTTCCGCCCCGCGCGCGCCAAGATCACCGAGAGCGTGCAAAAAGCCTTGCAGGTCTATGGCTACTATCAGCCCAAAATCACCCTGAGTCGCGACAAGCAGGCTCCCTCCAAGGTGGTGATAGAGGTGGATCCGGGCAAGCCTGTCATCATCTCTCGCCTCGATATTTTGCTGGAAGGGGACGCGGGCAGCGACGAGGTTTACAGCGAGCTGCTGGACAAGCTGCCCTTGAAAGAGGGCGATGCCCTCAACCACGGCAAGTACGAATCCATCAAGGCGGATCTGGGCAACCTGGGGCTGGCCCGGGGTTATTTCGATGCCAAGATCAGCAAGAGCCAGGTCAAGGTGTTCCCGGATCAGGGCACGGCCGAAATCTTCATCCTGTTCCGCTCCGGCACCCGCTATCACTTTGGCGAGATCCACTACGACGCCACTCCGGAGGCGCTGCGCCTCATTCGACCGCTCATCAACATCAAGCGTGGCGACCCTTATCTGGCGATCCGGATGGCCGAGATGTCGCAGGATGTCTCCTCCACCAAGCTGTTCAAGCAGGTGGATATCAAGCCCATGATCAGTCAGGCCGAGGGCAACCGTGTACCTGTGCAGGTCACCTTGTCCAACCGGGTTGACCACGAGATAGAGACGGGGGTCGGCTTTGCCACCGACGTGGGCCCGCGCATGAGTGCCACCTGGGAGAAGCCCTGGGTCAACCGCTATGGTCACCGTCTCAACGCGACAGCCAATGTCTCCGCCCCTCAGGCCGATCTCAGCTTCGATTACCAGATCCCGGTGGGCAACCCGCTGCGGGATTATTACTCCCTGCAAACCGGCTATCGCTATACCAACAACAATGACACCCGCTCCGATCTCGCCACCTTCAGCGTCCACCGCTGGACGCGGCGTCCGGAGACATGGGACCGTGACGTCTTCATCCGGCTTGAAAACGAAAGCTATGTGCAGGGCAAGGATGAAGGGAACAGCTTGCTGCTGATCCCCGGCGTCTCCTGGTCGCGGCTGCGGGTGCGCGGTGGTCTGGTACCGGACTGGGGTGATCGCCAGCAACTGACCCTGGAGTTTTCCGACCCTTACTGGGGATCGGATATCAGCTTCATGCGGGTGTGGGGCCGCAGCAAGTGGCTGCGAACCCTGGGGGATGATCACCGCTTCCTGCTGCGGGCCGAGCAGGGCGCCATCATAGGGGACAGCTTCTCGCTTGTACCTCCTTCCTTGCGCTTCTTTACCGGGGGCGATCAGACGGTACGTGGCTACGGCTATGAGACCATCTCGCCGCGAGACAGTGATGGCAAGTTGCTGGGGGGACGCTACGTGAGCGCCGCCAGTGCCGAATACAACTACCGGTTCAGCGACAAGTGGCTCGGCGCCCTGTTCGTGGATGGCGGCACGGCGACCGAGGATTACAGCGAAGCCTGGAAGATAGGAACCGGTGTCGGTGTGCGCTGGGTGACCCCAATAGGTCAGGTCAGGCTCGATCTGGCGGTGGGCATTTCCGAGGAAGACAAGCCGCTGCGGCTGCATTTCGCGCTGGGGCCTGAATTATGATTTCGTTTGAACGCACGTTTCTTTGGCCGCTGCGGCTGCATGTTTCGCGGGGGTCTGCACTGTGATCTGGGTAAAACGCATTTTTCTCTGGCTGATGGGGCTGGTCTTCTTGCTGCTCATCGGCGTCAGCCTGCTGGGGTTCACCCACCAGGGCAACAAGTGGCTGTGGTTGCAGGCCAGGGCTGCGCTGCCTTCTCTCAAGGGGGAGTTGGTGGCTGGCCAACTGGGCTACGGCTGGACCCTGGAAGGGGTCGGCTGGCAGGATGAACTGGTGGATGTCACTGTGGATCGGGCCGTGCTCGACTGGGATCTGGGCAAGCTGCTGCAGGGCAAGCTCTGGATAAAATCCCTGTCGGTCACCCATCCCGTGGTGAAGGTTGCCGAGTCTGAACCGACACCGGAAACGCCATTGGAGCCCTTTGTCTGGCGGCCCTTGCCGCTGAAAATTCAGATCGACAGCCTCAAGGTGGCAGATCTGGATCTGGCGGTACCCGGGGTCGCGGTAACCCTCACGTCGCTGGATATCGGTGCCTCCCTCAATCGCAAGGGGCTCATAGTGCGTGGGCCCGTGCTCGATGGCCTGAGCGTGATCCTGGCCGAGACACCGCCTGCCAATGCAGCCAAGCCAGCTGCCGACAAGGCTGCCAGGGAGAAAGCGACCAAAGACAAGGCGACTGCAGATAAGGCCGCCACCCAACCCATGCTGAGCGCCAAGGCGCAGCAGGCGGGCAAGGGCAAGGCAGAGCAGACAGCACCCATAACCTTGCCTGCCATTCACTTGCCATTCCCGATCCAGCTGGAAGGTTTGCATGCCACCAAGCTGCACTACCAGCAAGGGGAGCTGATCGAAGGGCTCGATTTTCTGCGGTTGTCGGCCACGGCAAAAGAGGAGCGCATCGAGGTGCGCGAGCTCTCCCTGCGCCATGCCATGGCGGATCTGGCGCTCAAGGGCCATGTCCGGCTGACCGAGGATTATCCGCTGGCGTTGACCCTGGATGCCAAAGCCCGCAAGGGATTGCTGGATGGTGAACTGAAAGGGGAGCAGGCGACCCTGACCCTGGGTGGCTCAGTGGGCAAGCTGGCGCTGGCGCTGCAAGCCAAGGGGCCTGTGGCCGCCAACCTCAAGGGGTCATTGGCTCCCCTCAACCCTGACTTGCCGTTTGACCTGGCGCTGGAGTGGAAGCGCCTCGGCTGGCCCCTGCACACTGTCACCAAACAAGCAGCCAAGGACGAGCCCGGCTATCAGCTGGACAAGGGCAGCCTGACCGCCAAGGGCAAGCTCTCTGCCTACCAATTTGCCTTGAATACCGCCGGCAAGGGCACGGATGTGCCCCCCTTCAAGCTGGCGCTGACGGGCAAGGGGGATCTGGAACAACTCAACCAGATAAACCTGCTGCTCAACGCCCTGAAGGGGGAGCTCAAGCTCGATGGCAAGCTGGCCTGGAACAAGGGGGTTCGCTGGCAGGGCACCACCGAATTCAAGGAGATCAATCCCGCCGAACTGGTGCCTGAACTCAAGGGCAAGCTGGCGGGCAAGATAGTCAGTCGTTTCGAGCTGAGCGAGGCGGGTCACTGGCAGTTGCAACTGCCCGAGCTGAAAGTCGAGGGCAAGCTTAATCAGTATCCGCTCGCCATCCAGGGCGAGCTCAGCGGCAACGACAAGATGGAGTGGCAGATCCCGGCTCTCGCGCTGCAAAGCGGTCCCAATCGGTTGCAGGCCAAGTGCAGCCTCAGTCAGCAGGCGTGGCGACTGGATGCGGATCTCGATGCCCCCAATCTGATGGGGCTCTATCCTGGCCTGAAAGGGGACATAAAGGGACAGGTGCGTCTGACCGGTAATCAGAAAGCGCCGCGGGTCACCACTGAACTGGTCTCCAGCCGTCTCTATTATGCGGGCACGGATCTGAAAGGGATCGCCATCAAGGGCAATGCCCTGGTCGGTGACAGGCCGGCCGGTGAACTGGCGCTGACGGTGGCGAGTCTGGTGCAGGGAAAAACCACCCTCAGTCAGCTGGCCCTGACGCTCAGTGGCGACCTCAACCAACATGTGCTGAGTCTGACCATGAAGGGCGATCCGGTTGCGGCCAACCTTAACCTGAGCGGCGGGCTGCGCGGAGATCGCTGGCGTGGTGCCTTGTCGGAGCTCAAGCTGAAGACGCCGTTGCGGCGCTGGGAGCTGACCGACCCCTGGACCCTTGATCTCGATCTGCCACGCCAGCGGCTGACCATGGGGGATCTCTGCCTGACCTCCCAAGGGGCCAGCCTCTGCGTCAAGGGGAGCCAGGTCTCGGCCCAGCAAGGAAGCCTGGAGTTTGCCCTAAGCGAGTTTGATCTCAAGCGCCTGCGTCCCTGGCTGCCGGAAAACTTCCGCTGGCAGGCGGTGCTCTCTGCGGATGGTCGCGCCAGCTGGCGTGGCAATCAACCGACACTGCATGCCAATGTGCGCACCACACCGGGCACCTTCGTGGCTGACGGGCTCAAGACCGATTATCAGCGCCTCGAACTGGGGGTGGACTTTGAACGCCAGCAGGCGGCGATCCGGCTCGACTTCGTCTCCAAACAGATAGGTCATATCGATACCGATCTGCTGATCAAGGATCCGGCCGGTCGTGGCACTCTGTCAGGCCAGCTCAAGTTTGATGACCTCAAGCTGACGACGTTTGCACCCCTCATTCCCGAGGTGCGCTCCCTGCAGGGGGTCATCTCGGCCGATGCCCGCTTCGATGGCACACTGGCGTCCCCTCTGCTGTTCGGTCAGCTCAACCTGCTTGATGGAGAGGTGCAGACCCACTCCGACATGGTGACCCTCTCCAAGCTGGTGACCCACCTCAAGATAGAAGGCAACCGGGCCGAGCTCGACGGTACCATGCTGGTGGGCAAGGGCCCGCTGGCGCTGGGTGGCTGGCTGAGCTGGGCCAGCATGCCGGTGACGGGCAGTCTCACCATTCAGGGCAAGGAACTGGAAGCCCAGTATCCGGGCATGGGACGGGTGCGGCTCTCCCCCGACATCGCCATCTCGCTGGGAGAGGAGACCCGGGTCAGTGGTCAGGTCGATATTCCCTGGGCGCGGATCCTGGTCAAGAGCCTGCCAGAGAGTGCTGTCTCTGTCTCCGACGACGTGACCGTGATCTATGACGACCTGCCGCCTGTGCCCAAGGCGGCGCCGCTGCCGATGGCAATCAAGCTGGCCGTTCGGCTCGGGGACGACGTTCGGCTGGAGGCGATGGGGCTCAAAACCCGGGTGGGCGGTGGCATCAATATCAGCCAGGAGCCTTCCCGGCCACTGGCGGGCAACGGTCAACTGGTGCTCAACGATGGCCGGTTCAAGGCATATGGTCAGAACCTCATCATCAAGGATGGCCGCATCCTCTTCTCAGGCCCGCTCGATCGACCCTTCCTCAACATAGAGGCCTATCGGGATCCGGATACCATAGAGGACAAGGTGACGGTCGGGGTGCGGGTGACCGGGCCGGCGAGCAAGCCCAAGATCACCGTCTATTCCGAGCCGCAGATGGCACAATCCGAACAGCTCTCCTATCTGCTGCGCGGCAAGGGCCTGCAGACCAGTGGTGAAGATGGCGGTTTCAACGGCCTGCTGGTAGCCGGTGCCGTCAGCCAGGCCAATGGCGTGGTCTCCAGCCTGGGGGAATCCCTCGGCATGAGCGATGTGGCGCTCGATACCGCCGGCAGTGGCAACAACACTCAGGTGACCCTGTCGGCCTATCTGTTGCCCGGTTTGCAGTTCCAGTACGGGGTCGGCGTGTTCAGCCCCATCGCCGAGTTCAAACTGCGTTACGAGCTGATGCCCAGACTCTATCTGCAGGCCATGAGCGGCGTCGCCCAGGCGGTGGACATCTTCTACCGCTTCACCCTGTAGGGCAGGGGGATGCAAAAACGGGAGGCCTTGGCCTCCCGTTTTCATGGGGCCGTGTGATGGCGGGTCACACGACATCCTGATGGCCAGAAATGCGAAAACCCGGCGCCAGGCCGGGTTTTCTGAAGAGTGGTGGAGGGAGAAGGATTCGAACCTTCGAAGGCAGAGCCGTCAGATTTACAGTCTGATCCCTTTGGCCGCTCGGGAACCCCTCCACGGGGTATTGCATACTTTTATTGGCCTGACTTGCGTACTGGCTGCACTTGAAATGGTGGAGGGAGAAGGATTCGAACCTTCGAAGGCAGAGCCGTCAGATTTACAGTCTGATCCCTTTGGCCGCTCGGGAACCCCTCCACAAGTGCGAGGCGCATACTAACAGATCTTCTGTCGTTGTGAACCCCTTGGCGGGATTTTTCCTGCTCAAAGGATCCGATTTGCGGCCGATAAGCAATGAAACCACTATTTCCAAGAGTTATCTCATGTTACCCAGCGCGATTCGTGATCAGCTGTTGGTTGACGAGGCCCAGCTGGGGCAGCGTCTCAACCGTGATCTCCAGCACGGAGACAGGGCCGACTTTCGTCTGCACCTGGCCCTGCTGACCGATGCTGTGGAAGAGCAGCCCTGGTTCGATCCGGTGCGGGTTTCCAAGCCAGATACCCGGGTCTGGCGCAGCCATTTTGAACTACCGGCCGTGACCCCCTTGCAAGGAGGCGAGGATGATGGGGGATCTGCGCACCTCAATGAGCGGTTGCAGCAGGGGGGATCCATGGTGGATGTGAGGCTTTGGCTGGCGCTGCGATCACCGCCTTTGCTCGGCCCGCAAGCTGCGCTGGATCCTGCCGTCTATGACAACCTCTCGCCCCTGGGTCGCGAGCGCTGGCAGCATAAGCTGGCGGATCAACCAAGGCGTGACGATCCCTTGCTCATGTTGCCAGTCCTCAATGCACTGCAAGAAGGGGTGGATACGCGCTTGCACTGGTTAAGTTGAGGACAGCGGCACAAGCATGAAGGGGATCGTACAAAAGTCAGCATGCAAAAAGGCGGGAAGATCCCGCCTTTGAATTCAAATTGGTGTGATGTGATTGCGGATTATGCGTCGGCTTCGTCCGGCTGGGGAATTTCCCTGGCACTGGCCGCCGCCCGACGGGCAATGGGTTTTTCGATGTGACGGGTGAGCTGACGCTCCAGCTTTTGCCCCAGTTCAGTGATGGCGGCGTAGAGATCCTCGTGTTCTGCCTGGGCAAACAGTTTGCCGTTGGGGATGCCAGCAGTGGCTTCAATGATGAACATCAGACGCTCTTTGGAGACAATCACATGAGGTGTGATGAGAGGCACCTGAAGACGTTCGAGCTTTTCAAAGCGGGATTCAATGCGCTCGCGGATAGCCGGGGTAATGTCGATGATTTTGCTGGTAATTTCGATTTTCATATTGGCCCCCTTCGGGTCGTCTTGCTTGTGTCTTCACCTTCAGATTACTCATGGGGGAATAATGAAATGTGATCTGGGTCACGAAATGAGCCCTTTACTATCACGGGACATATAAATTGTGATCTTTTCCCGTTCTGCACCAAAAAGCGCTTGAGCTCCATGAAACAGGCAGGCAGTATGGGAAAACTTGGATCGTTTCTGTCCCTTCTTGGCAGCGCCGCATGTCGACCTCATGTCCGGTTTCCACCGCTTAGTCTCGCATCTTTCGCACTTCCCGCCGCACCTCGTCATGCCGTAGTGCGACCTGTGAATGTGGGCGCTATCAAGTTATTCGGGCATTGAACGTGGTTGTTGTGGTGTTGGAGTAGTACATGAAACAGCAAGCCACTCAAATGATGTGGTTTTATGATCGACAACAGGAGCAGTGGAGCCTGTCCGATCATGCCTCTTACCAGCTTTGGCAAGGGGAGGGCGCCCACCCCTGGGCCGGTCAGCTGGCTGCAGATGATGAACCCGGATTCTCCGATTTTCTCTCCAGACTCTATCACTCGCACCAACCGGCCCAGTTTATCGGCCATTTGAACGATGAAGAGGGGAGCGTGCGCCACGTGCTCTGGAGCGGTCAGTACATCCCCGCCCAGCAGGTTTGCTGTGGCTGGCTTGCGCCGCTCGATACCACCCGCAGCACCCCCTTGCCTGCCGAGTTATCCCAGCAGCTTCCTCTGTTGCAAGACCCCCTGCTGGCCCAGCTGGCCCAGGCACTTTCCGCCAGAACCGGGCTCGATTTTTTCGATACCCTGGTCAATCAGCTTGCCCATATTCTGGTTGCGGATGCGGTCTGGCTGGCAGAGCGCACCGGCAGCGATCGCCTCAAGGTGCTGGCCTGTCACGGCATCGACCTCAAGGAGTACGAGCTCGCTGGCATGCCCTGTCAGCAGGTTTATCGGCGCGGTGAAGCCTGTGTGGTCACCATTGAATCTCATTGTCAGCTCAACCCCCAGCTAAAGGCGGGGCAGCGTTATTACGCCCAGCCGCTGTTTGACCGAAATGGCCAGATCCTGGGTCATCTGGCCCTGCTTTTCTCCGGCGAAATTGAGATCCCCAATCTGGGCTCAGTGTTGACCATCTTCTCCGTGCGTATGGTGGCCGAGCTGGAGCGGCTGCAGAGCGACGCCCAGTTGCGGCTCTCTGCGGTGGCGTTTGAAACTCATGAAGGCATCATCATCACGGATCCTGATTTCAAGATCCTGCGGGTCAACCATGCCTTCAGCCAGATCACCGGTTTTGACAGCCAGCGGGTGATAGGTCTGCATCTGGGCAATGAGCTTTGGTCAGGGCTTGATGGCCTTGGCTACGAGCTCAATACCCTCAATCGCTGGCAGGGGGAGACTCAGCGCCTGCACTTCGATGGTCACACCTATCCCCAGTGGGAAATCGTCACGCCTGTGCAGGATGACAAAGGCGTTATCAGCCATTTCGTCATCTGCTTCGAAGACATCTCTGAGCGCAAAGCGGCTGAGCGCCGCATTCAGGATCTTGCCTATTACGATGAGCTGACCGGCCTGCCCAATCGCCGTCAGTTGCACGAAACCCTGGCGCAGGCATTCAGCGAAGCGAGCCGTGACAACCTGATCGGGGCCCTGCTGTTCATCGATCTGGATCACTTCAAGACCATCAACGACTCCCTCGGTCACGCTACCGGCGACTGGTTGCTCAAGGAGGTATCCAGCCGCCTCAAGCGATTGGTGCGTCAGGGGGACTGCCTGGCCAGACTCGGCGGTGACGAGTTCGTGCTGCTGCTGCCCTCCCTCTCGGCCAGCCCGCCTCAAGCGGAGATGCAGGCCGACCTCATCGCCGAGCGGCTCATCAGCGAGATTGCTGCGCCTTACAACCATGGCGTGCAGGTGCTGCACATAGGTGCCAGCGTCGGTATTACCCTCTTTCCTGGGCGTGAGCAGGGGGTGGATGACTTGCTCAAGCAGGCTGATACCGCCATGTATCAGGCCAAGTCGGCGGGCCGCAAGACCCGGCGCTTCTTCGATGCCTCCATGCAGCAACAGGCGGATCGTCGCTTGCTCATTCATAACGAATTGCGCAATGCCTTGAGCCAGCAGGAGCTGACGCTCTATTACCAGCCCCAGCACATGGTGGAGGGAGGCGACATCATAGGCGTTGAGGCGCTGATCCGCTGGCAACCGCCGGGGAGGGCACTGGTCTCACCCGCCGAGTTCATTCCCATCGCCGAGGAGACGGATCTCATCGTCGACATCGGCAACTGGGTGCTGCACGAGGCGTGCGCCCAGTATGTGCTGTGGGAGGAAAACGGCATCCATATCCCCCAGCTGTCGGTCAATGTGAGTGCCAAGCAGTTCCATGCCACCGATTTTGTCGAATGCATTCACGACGTACTGGCGGCGACCGGCATGGACCCCGCCTGCCTGAATCTGGAGATCACGGAGTCGGTGGTGCTTGGGCATGCGGAAGACACCATCAGCAAGATGAGCGAGCTCAAGGCCATTGGCATCAGCTTCGCCATCGATGACTTCGGTGCCGGCTACTCCTCCTTGAGCTATCTCAAGCGTCTGCCGGCCGATGAGCTCAAGATCGACCGCTCCTTCATTCAGGACATTCCCAAGGATGGCGACAACATGGCCATCGTCGAGGCGGTCATCGCCATGGCGCGTCACATGGGTTTCAACGTGACGGCAGAGGGGGTGGAGTCCCGCCAGCAGCTGGAGTTCCTGCAAGCTCAGGGCTGCCATTTCTATCAGGGTTACCTCGCCTCCAAGCCGCTGCCTGTGCCCTATCTGGAGCGCTATGTCCGGCGTCTGACCCACAACGACCATACCTGTGTGGTGGCAGAAAAATAGTATCGTGGGCGAGCTGTAGCCCTTGATGTTAACGGGTAGAATGAGTGGACATGACACCACCGCCAGCGGGCGGTGGCATTGCTGCTCAATGGAGACGTCTTTGGTGAAAGCCGTGCAGGGAATCATATTATCGGCGCTGTTCGTGCCAGGACTTCTGATGCCAGTCGCGGCACAGACAATGGATCAGTCCCTCTATCGTCAGGCCTATGACGCGGTACGTGCCAACGATCAGGCTCGTTTCCAGCAAATTCGTGCCCGTTTGACCCATTATCCGCTGTTGCCCTATCTGGATTATTACCAGTTGGCTTTTCGGCCCGGGGCGGCAGACTATGACAAAGTAACCCGTTTCATTCGCGAACACGGCGATACGCCGCAATCCAATCGCCTGGAACGCAGCTACCTGACCCATCTGGCCCAGAGCCAGCAGTGGTCCCAGTTCCTGCGCTTCTACCCGGCCAAGCCGAGTTCTACCGATCTGCTCTGCATGCACTATCAGGCCCGCTACTACACGGGACAGCAGACCCAGGCCTTGCAGGAGGCAGGCAAGCTCTGGTTGAGCGGCCAATCCCGTCCCGATGCCTGTACCCCTTTGTTCCAGCTCTGGCAGCAGGCCGGATTGCGCACTCAGGAGAAGGTCTGGACCCGCATGACCTTGGCGTTTGAAGCGGAAAACCCCAACCTGATCCGCCACCTTGGAGCCCAGCTTGGCAGCGGCATGCAGCCTTATGCAGACCAGATGATCGCCTTGTTCGAGCAGCCTGCAAGGGCGATGAATCCGGCTTACTTTTCCACGGCAGCGCCCTCCCGGCGGCTGCTGTCACTGGGACTGGCCCGTTATGCCAATCAGCAGCCCGAATCCGTGTTGCGCCAGCTTGCACAAGCTCGCTCCCGCTTTGGTTTGACGCCAGCCGAGGTGGCGCCGGTGGAGCGGGCTGTGGCCCGTCGCCTTCTGCTGGATCGATCCATTGCCCAGCGCAGTTGGGTGGATGCCACTGTCGTGCGGCTCGATGACCCGGATCTGCTGGAGCTCAGAGCCCGCCTTGCCATCTGGGAACAGGACTGGCGCGGCCTCTCCGGTTGGGTCAAGCGCATGCCGATGGCCTTGCAGAAAGAGGATCGCTGGCGTTACTGGCTGGCCCGCTCGCTGGAAGTGCAGGGGCAGAAGAAACCGGCGCGGGATCTCTATCTGGAAACGGCCAACTTGCGCGGCTTCTATGGCTTCATGGCGGCTCAGCGTACCGGCGTGCCTTATCGCATCAAGAACCAGAGCGCCGGCACCAAGGTGCCTGACTGGCGTACCGCAACTCACCGCTGGCCCTTCCTGCTGCGGGTGCGTGAGCTGCTGGACATGAACGAGATCACGGCGGCGCGCGCTGAGTGGGTCCACAACATGGATCGCAACCCGGTTGCCCAGCGCATCGAGTTCGGTCATATAGCGCTCAATCAGGGCTGGCATGAGCTGGCTATTCTGGCCAGCATCCGCGCCGAAGCCTGGGATGCGATCGAGTTGCGTTTTCCCAAACCCTACAAGCAGACCTTCAGCCAGATGGCGCGGGAGCGCTCGGTCGATATGAGCCTGCTTTATGCGGTGTCGCGCCAGGAGAGCGCCCTCTACCCGCGGGCAGAATCGCCGGTGGGTGCGCGCGGCCTGATGCAGTTGATGCCGGGTACCGCCAAGGAGACAGCCAGCAAGCTGGGGGTGCCTTATCGCAATCCCGAGCAGTTGTTCGAGCCTACCCTCAATGTCAGGTTGGGGAGTGCCTACCTCAAGCGCTTGCTGGATGTGTATGACGGCAACCGTATTCTGGCGACGGCGGCTTACAACGCCGGGCCGGGGCGGGTGAAACGCTGGCGGGAGCAGAGTCGCAATCGGCCAATGGATGTCTGGGTCGAGAGTATCCCCTACAAGGAGACGCGCAACTATGTGCAGAATGTGCTGTCGTTCGATCTCATCTACCAGCACAAGCTGCAACAGCCGTTGCGCTTCATGTCCGAACGCGAGCTGAGTCACGCTTATTGAGACGGCAGCCGCCCTGGCGGCTGCCCAATTCCCTTTCCTTCCCCAAAATGGTTATTATCCCACAAGGTTTTGTTACAAAAGGAAACCTGTCAGGTGATCGGGCGCCACGTCTTGGTCTGACAGGTTCGATATAATCGCCCGATCAACACAGACAGGCTTCCCCAACAAAGGAATTGATAGTGGCAACGATTAAAGACGTTTCTCGGTTGGCCAATGTGTCCATTTCAACTGTGTCGCGGGTGATCAACAACACGGCACAAGTGGCACCAGAAAAGCGTGTGGCCGTATTGGCGGCCATGAAGGAACTGAATTTTCGTCCCAACAGTTTTGCCCAGGCGCTGGTCAGCAAGCGATCCAACTGCATCGGCGTACTGGTAGGGGACCTGTGTGGTGGCCCCTTTTTCGCCCAGATGATGCGCGGCATCGAGACCATGGTCGACAAGGCGGACAAATTCACCATCGTCATGTCCGGCAACCATGATGCGGCACGTGAGCGTCATGCCATTCAGGCGCTGCTGCAGCGCCAGTGCGATGCCTTGATCTTGCACAGCAAGGCACTGCCGGACGAGGAGCTGAGCGAACTGGTGGCAGGCAATACCCCCATTGTCTTCATCAACCGACAGGTACCGGGTGCAGAGGATCGCTGTGTCTGGCTGGATAACCAGGCCGGTATTACCACAGCGTGTCAGCATCTGCTGGATGCCGGGCATAGCAAGATTGCCTTCGTGACCTCGGATGACGAAGAGTTTGTGGATGGCTTGCAGCGGATGGCGGGTTACCGCTACGCCCTGCAACGGGCGGGCATCGAGCTGGATCCAGCACTGATTGGCCGTGCCTTCGCCGATGAAAATGGCGGTTATGTGGCCATGGGCGAGCTGCTGGAGCGGGGCGTAGAGTTCACTGCCGTGCTCGGTTTCAACGACGCCATGGTGGCGGGAGCCATCTCCTGCCTGCTGGAGCGTGGCTACAAGATCCCGCAGCAGATCTCTGTGGTGGGTTTTGATGACATCCCTTATGCCCGTTACATCTACCCCAAGCTCACGACAGTGCGCTATCCCATCGAGGAGATGGGCGGCCGCGCGGCCGAGCTGGCCTTGCGTCTGCTGGATCACAAGCCGGTCGACGGACTGACGCTCAAGTTCGAAGCAGAACTGGTCAGTCGCGAATCTGTCGCCTGATGAGATGAAATTGGCCCTGAATGGGCCAATTTTTCACTGACTCCGCATTAAAAATTGAAACCGTTTTCAGAAATCCTTTTCAACTGTGATCCGCTTCAAAGCTTTTTGGCCAGCCTGCCACTAGCATAGGCCCACGAATTAGGAGCCTGCGCTCCCGATTTTCCCGCTGTGGGAGGTAACTGGTCAATCCAGCTATTTCCTTCGTTACTTTCGACGGTCATCATGGATGGCCGTTTTTTTTTGCCAGGATTTTTGCCAATGACAACAGAATGCAGGAACCAGACGGGAATAGTGGGAGCCGGTTGGCTGGGGTTACCGCTGGCGCGGGCGTTGCAGGCGCAAGGCAAGGCCGTGGTAGTGACGGTCAGCTCGGTCGCGAAGGCCGAGCGCTTGACCGCCGAAGGCGTGAAGGCCTGGCCACTGCAATTGTCGGCCCGGCTGGATGCTTTGCCGCTGGTCTGCCGCGAGCTGGTGATCTGCGTACCACCGAGCAAGACGGAGGATTACCCTGCGGCCATCGCCCGGCTATGCCAGCTGGCAAAAGCTGCGGGTGTGCAGAGAGTGCTGTTCGTCAGCGCCACTTCGGTATGGGCGCCAGGACAGGGGGAAGGGGAGCAGCCCAGACCCGGCCACGCCAGAGGGGAGCGAATGCTCGCTGCCGAGCAGGCGGTGTTGACCGCCGGTTTTGAGTGCGCCATGGTGCTGCGCCCTGCCGGTCTTTACGGCCCGGATCGCCATCCCGGTCGTTTTCTGGCGGGCAAGACCCTCGATGGCGGAGCCCAAGCGGTAAACCTGGTGCATCTGGAGGATGTGGTGGCGGCCTGTCAGCTGATGCTGGCGCACGCAGAGAACGGGGATGCCTATAACCTGAGCGCTCCCGTGCATCCGCGCCGCGAGCAGTTCTATCCATTTGCGGCTCGCCTGCTCGGTTTGCCGGCACCCGGCTTCATCGAACCTGCCGGGATCTTTGCCCCCATCGAGGGGCAGCTTATCTGCCAGCGCCTCGGTTTTAGCTACCGCTGGCCCGATCCGGCCCACTGGTTTGCCGAGCAGGCAGCACTGGGTCACTGAGGCTGCCTCGCCTTCGTTCAATTGTGTTTCCCTGCCGGGTAACATGCGGCTCCAAAGGCCTATTTTGGCTGAGAACGCAGGGCAATTGAGGTTTGCCAAGGCGGGGCTCGCCCCCTATCATGCCGCCATTCATGATAGAGAGAGCGGTAATGATGGTAGATACAAAACGTCACCCTGACGGGGAACTGTTGCTGAGAACCCTGGCGATGCCAGCCGATACTAACCCCAATGGCGATATCTTCGGGGGCTGGATCATGTCCCAGATGGATATAGGTGGGGGCATCATGGCCAAGGAGCTGGCAAAAGGACGTATTTGTACCGTTTCCGTCGAAGGCATGACCTTTCACAGCCCGGTCAAGGTTGGTGATGTGGTGTGTTGCTACGGGCGTTGCCTGAAGATTGGCCGCAGCTCCATGCGTCTGAAGCTGGAGGTCTGGGTCAAGCCGGTGCTGCGTGCAAACGAGGCTCAGCGTTACTGCGTGACCGAGGGGATTTTCACCTATGTTGCTATCGACGAGCAGGGTAAATCCCGTCCGGTACCCGTCTGATCCGGCTCAGACAAGTCGGGCGTTGATGATGGATATTTCCTGCTCAAAGCCGGTTTTTTGCCGTATCATGCGTTCCAGCATCTCTTCCGAGCCGACACACTGCTCGGTGTCGAACAGGCAGAGATCGCACTGGGGATCCCGTCTGATCTGATAGACGGTGGAAAGCTCCACTTGATGACAATTTCCTTGTTGATCATAAAATGTCACGCGGTACTGGTGCTGTCTCGCCATCGTTGAATTCCTTCTGGATGAGCCGGGCCGGATACGAGCTATGAGCCTAGTCGGCAGCGGTGACGTTTGTGATGGTCATGACACAATGCAGAAGCAGGTGGTTGTTAGCCAATGAAAAATAGTTATCGCATTCTGGGGACGTCGCTGTTGACGTTGGGGTTGGTTGGCTGTTTCGAGGTACCGGATCAGGATCATATGATCACGGCGCAGGGCATCATTCCCGGCGTCAACTGCCAGAAGCCGCCACTGGTGGCGCTGGCCTCCACCGCCTTGCCCCGCGAGTTTGGCATCACAGTCTGGAACCTCTACAAGGGTCAGCGTAAAAACTGGCGCGAGGGGCTGGACGAGTATGCCAAATCCCAGGATCTGGTGTTGTTGCAGGAGTCGGCGACCCGTCCGGACATGCTGGACTGGCTCAAGGCCGGTGAGTTTCAGTGGCAACAGTTGCAAGCCTTTACTCAGGGCGGCGTTTCATTTGGCGTCATGACGGTCGCCAAAACGCCACAGGCCTTCGTCTGCGGCGTTCGTTCTCCCGAGCCTCTGCTACGCATTCCAAAATCTGGTCTGGTCAGCCTGTACCCCTTGCAGGGCGATCCTGACGGTGTGCTGGTGGTAAACCTGCATGCAGTCAACTTCGAACTGGGCATGGCCACCTTCCGCGAACAGCTCAATGACCTGACGGCTCTCATTCGCCGTCATCAGGGGCCCGTCATTCTGGCCGGGGATTTCAACACCTGGAGCGACAAGCGGGAATTCTGGTTGAACAAGCTGGTGGGGGAGCTGGGGTTGCAGGAAGCCATTCCTGTGCCGGATCTGCGCCGTACCGCATTTGGCCGTCCGCTGGATCATCTCTATTACCGCAATCTGGATCTGGTGGAAGTGAGCAGCCCGGCCACCGATGCCTCGGATCACAATCCCATCATGGCGCGCTTTTCGGCCCAGGCCATCACCCCCTGATGGATGCTCCCCGATAGGGTTAGCAAGACTTGATAAAAAAACACCCCGCACTTGGCGGGGTGTTTTCGTATGGAGTAGTGAACAATCAGCTGCTGTTCTTCACGAACAGGGTCAGTTCCTGACCCGGCTTGAGGTTGTCGCTCTTGCCGAGCTGATTCCAGCGCATCACATCCATTACGGCGACCTGAAAACGGGCGGCAATGGCGGAGAGAGAGTCACCACGGCGTACCTGATAGACCATGGACTTGTTGCTGCTCTTGCCCTGCTTGGGCCAGATCACCAGCTTCATGCCGGGTTTCAGGGACGATTTGGCATTGAGACCGTTCCACTTTGCCAGCTCGTCATGATTGACCCCGTGAGACTGGCTGATGCTCCAGAGGCTGTCACCGGAACGCACCTTGTACTGGAGCTTGCCACCGCTGCGCTTGGCGACTTGCTGCGGCTTGCTCTGAACGGCCGAACTGACACCAGATTTGCTGCTGCCGGTCGGGATCATCAGGGTCTGGCCACGGCGCAGATTGTTGCCACGCAGGTTGTTGGCCAACTTGAGCTGTTGCACACTCACCCCGTTGTTCTGGGCGATGCGGGAGAGTGTATCGCCACTGGTGACCTGATAGGAGCGGGTGCGGATACGCTCGCTCTGTGGCAGATCGGCCAGCGCCAGCTCCAGGGTATCGGCATATTCGACCGGTACCAGCAACCGATAGGGGCCCTGGGGAGACGTCGACCAGCGGCTCAGGGCCGGGTTGACCTCTTTCAGCTGAGCCGGACGCAAGCCCGCCAGCTGAGCGGCCACGTTCAAGTCGATCTGGCCTCCGGTATTGACCACCCGCAGCTGCGGTTTGTTGGCCAGTACCGGCAGGGTGACATTGTAGTTGTCCGCATTGCGGATCATGTCAGCCATCGCCAGGATCTTGGGGACATACATCCGGGTTTCGCGGGGCAGATCGAGAGACCAGTAATCGGTGGGACGACCGGCCTTCTGGTTGCGCACAATGGCGTTGCGCACGCGCCCTTCGCCGGCATTGTAGGCAGCCAGGGTTTGCAGCCAGTCGCCATCAAAGAAGCGGTTCAGGTACTCCAGATAATCCAGCGCGGCATTGGTGGAGGCCAATACATCGCGTCGGCCGTCATACCAGCTGTCTTGGCGCAGACCGAAGTTCTTGCCGGTCGCAGGAACGAATTGCCACAGGCCGACCGCATTGCTGCGGGAACGGGCGTGGGGATCGAACATGCTCTCGATCATGGGAATGGTAATAAGCTCCATTGGCAGCTCACGCCGTTCGATTTCCTCTACCATCAGATACAGGTAGGGCTCAGCCCGGCTGGCAATGGTCGCCAGATGCTTATCGTTGCGCAGTAACCAATCACGCTGTTGGCTGACACGGGCATTGTCCTGTGGTTCAAACTGCATATCATCGCTGATACGCACCCACAGGTTATCCGTGTCATCCAGTGCGTCGATCTGTTCGTCACCAAACAGGAAGCGCGTCGAATGTTTTTTATACGCTTTTTTGTTGACTTGGGGGGACTTGATCGGCTCGATTGCCGTTAGCGCCCGGTCATCCTGATGGCTCAGGTTTTGGCAGCCGCTGAGAAACAGCGCCGCCAATAAGGCCGTTCGTACCTTCATCTCGCTCAGGTCATCTCTTGAAAAACAGCTGGCATCATAAGGGGCAATGGCCCCCTGATCAAGGTTCGTTCAAAAAACGTCCTTCCAGCTGCGCAGGACGGCGAAGGTATCCTCTGGATTTTCCAAGCATTTTAAGGCGTGTTTTTCAGCAGAAAATTTCACGGAATCCTGCTCGCAACGCAGAAAAACGTTGAAATCGCGCTCATCGCCCAGGCGAGAAGGGAGACTTGGCAGGCCCTGCTGGCGCAGTTTGCTGATCATGCCGATCCGCTGCTGGATCGCCTTGTTGTCGGGCTCGACTGCGTAGGCGAAGCGCAGGTTGGAGAGAGTGTATTCGTGGGCACAATAGATGAAGGTGTCGTCAGGCAGGGCCGCGAGCCGCTGCAGCGAGTCATGCATCTGGGCCGGGGTGCCTTCGAACAGGCGACCGCAACCGCCGGAGAAGAGCGTATCACCGCAAAACAGCATGCCATGGCCGTGGTAGGCAATATGGCCATGGGTATGACCGGGCACATGAATGACATCCAGGCTCAAACCATGCCAGTTGATCTGATCCCCGTCATCGAGCCACTGGCCATGGTGATCAGGCATGGGGTCATGTTTGGGACCATACAATCTGGCATGGGGGAAATGCTTGAGTAGGGCGGTGACGCCGCCCACATGATCCTGGTGGTGGTGAGTCAGCAAGATGGCATCGAGCTGCAAGTCCAGTGCAGCCAGCCGATCCAGCACGGGGCCCGCATCGCCTGGGTCGACCACCAAGCAGTGATTTTCGTGTCTGATCAACCAGATGTAATTATCGGTAAAGGCAGGAACTGTGATAACGGTATACATGAGTTAGCTTCTCTTTAGGGAGGGTATCTTATATAACTGGATGGCGTTCGCACCCCAAGTTGAGCCCCATTATGCAGTTGGCACGTACCGAACAACAAATCGAGGTCCCGACCAGCTGGTCGGCGTTACCCATGGGGGACTGGGTGGCTGCCGAGATCCAGGAGCGGCTCGATAGCTGGTGCCCACATCTGTTTGGTTATCATCTGCTTAAAGTGGGCGCCCTGAGCGCCGAGCTCTCTTGCGGTTGCTCTTCCATTCGTCACCAGATAGGGGTGGCGACCAGTGGCCGCTTGCTGGATATCAAGGGCGATCCGCTGGCCTTGCCGGTACGCACCGGCAGTGTGGATGCCTGTCTGCTTGCCCATTGCCTCGACTTCTCGCCCGATCCCCACCAGGTACTGCGTGAAGCAGAGCGGGTGCTGACCGACGATGGCTGGCTCATCGTCAGCGGCTATAACCCGCTCAGTCTGGTCGGTATTGGTCATTGTCTGCCTTTCCTGCGCCAACGTCTGCCCTGGTCGGCACGAATGTTCACCCCGGCACGGGTCACCGACTGGTTGCAACTGCTCGGTTGTGAGGTGATGTTTGACGAACGCTTCGGCTATTCGTTCATGGGCAAACAGAGCCGGATCGGCTGGTGGCGGGAGAGTGTGGGGCGGGATTACTGCAGGCCGTTTGCATCCGTCTATGTAATAGCGGCGCGCAAACGGCGTTTTCCGCTCATCCCGGTGCGTCGTCGCTGGCGTTTGCCTGAGTCGATAGCGGCACCGGGCATGGCACGTCAGGGCTGGTAGCCGGTATCTTCGGCGAGTTCTTTGCCGCTGGCGGCATCGCGCGCCAGTTCATCGCAGCGTTCGTTCTCGGGGTGACCCGAGTGCCCCTTTACCCAGAGCCACTCGATCTGATGGCGGGCCACTTCGGCATCCAGCTCTTTCCAGAGATCGACGTTCTTGACCGGCTGACGATTTGAGGTCATCCACCCCTTCTTCTTCCAGCCGATGATCCATTGGGTGATCCCCTGGCGCACATACTGGCTGTCGGTGGTAAGCCGTACCTGGCAGGCGGCATTGAGGGTACGCAGCCCCATGATGGCGGCCATCAGCTCCATCCGGTTATTGGTGGTCAACCGAAAACCGCCGGAAATCTCCTTGCGGTGATCGCCATAGACTAGGACGGCGCCATAGCCACCCGGGCCGGGATTACCGAGGCAGGAACCATCCGTGTATAAATCAATGTGTTTTAACATGAGCAATCGATCTTTTTTAGCGTGAGTCTTGGGGTAAACTAGCGGGTAAGGCCGAAGTTTGACATAGATTGGATCATGAACACACCCCAACTGAATCGCCAGATCATTCTGGATACTGAAACCACAGGTATGAACACAGCCGGTGGACCCATCTATCTGGGACACCGCATCATCGAGATTGGCTGTGTGGAGGTGATCAACCGCAAGCTGACCGGTAATCACTACCACGTCTATATCAAGCCGGATCGGCTGGTAGATCCCGAGGCCATCCAGGTGCATGGCATCACGGATGCCTTCCTGGCAGACAAGCCCTCGTTCAGCCAGATCGCCAACGATTTCATCGAGTTCATTCGTGGCGCCGAGCTTATCGCCCACAACGCCCCCTTTGACGTGAGCTTCATGGACCATGAGTTCGGCAAGCTCGGGCTCAACTTCAAAACCAGGGATATATGCAGCATCACGGATACCCTGGCGATGGCGCGGGATCTTTTCCCGGGCAAGCGCAACAACCTGGATGTGCTGTGCGATCGCTATGGCATAGACAACTCTCACCGCACCTTGCACGGCGCCTTGCTCGATGCGGAGATCCTGGCCGACGTTTACCTGCTGATGACGGGTGGCCAGACCAAGCTGAACCTGGCCACCGAAAGCAGTGAGAGCGAGCGCAATCAGGACACCAGCATTCGTCGGCTGGAGAACAATCGCCCGCCGCTCAAGGTAGTGCGCGCCGGCGCCGATATCGAAGCGGTGCACGAGGCCAGGTTAGACCTGGTCCAGAAGAAGGGAGGTGCCTGCCTGTGGCGGCAATGAGCAAGCTATGGAGTGGCCTGCTGCTGTTGACCTCATTGACGGTCACGGCCAACGAGGTGTTTGCGCCCTCTGACATTCCCCTGCTCGATAATCGCTTTCGCATCGATTATGGCGTGAAGGAGATTACCTTCATAGTGACGCGCAAGCCGGGCACCTCCTCCGTGATACTGGTGCGTCCCGATGGCAGCAAGCTCTATGTCGGCAAGGTCACACCACCCGAGGTGGGCTGGCTGGCGCTCAAGGACCATGATCTCATCACCATTCGTGATCCCATGCCGGGTCCTTGGCAGGCCATCGGCGAGGTAGACCCTGACAATCGGGTGCGGATCCTGTCGAATATCAAGCTTGAAACCGAGCAGTTGCCGACCCAGCTCTATCAAGGGGAGGTGATCAAACTCAAATCCTGGCTGTTGATTGATGATGCGCCGCCCAAAGACGGGTATTACCTCACGGATCTCGGCATGACGGTGAAGTTGCAGCGCTTCAACGATGATACCCAGCAGGGTGAGCCCATTCTGGATGAAGTGCTTGGCCACTACCTTGATGATGGCAAGGGGCTCGATGAGGTGCCGGGAGATGGCGTCATGACCGCCGAGGCTCTGCTCGATGTTCCGGCCGGCAAGTACCGGGCTTTGTACAGCACCGGCAATCAGGTCTTCTCCCGGGCCCGGTCTCAGGATGTGCTTGTTTATCCGCTCCCCGTCAACTTCACCTTGACGCCCCCGTCACAGGAGGCCGGCGCCCTGCTCTCATTTTTGATCGACGGTGATGAGCTGGATCCCGCTTCCGTGGTTGTCAAGGGCAAGGCGATGAACACGACCAATGAGAGTCTGCCTTTCAGTGCTGTGGCAACCGGGTTCAAAGTCGAAGTGGATCTGTCGGCGCTCAAGGCGGTTGGTCAGTATGAGGTGAGTGCGACGCTGTTTGGGACAACCCGGTTGGGTCGCGAGATCCAGGTCATACTACCGGTCAAATCGTTCAATATTTTCCCCGTGCAGGCGGCCCCCCCTCCGGTAACACCTGTGGCATCGGTTGCGGTACCGACCCAGGTCAAATTTGAGGAAAAAGAGAGCAGCGGCTGGTTGATATGGTTGCTAGGCGGGGTTGGGATACTGGTTGTCCTGCTCGGCGGGGTGGGATTCATCTTGCTGCAAAAGCGCCGTGCGATGAAGAAAGCGATGGCCGCGCACAAGGCCGAAAGCGAAGGGGCCAAACCCGAGGCCAAGCTGGACCTGAACCTGCCCGAACAGTAACGAGCAGGCCTTCACTAAAAAGCCGCCTGTTTGAAGTGAACCCCGAAAGTTGGACACCCAACGAGTAGGGGTTTTCGTTTATATGGGAAAGCAAAAATACTCGACCGACTTTAAACGTCAGGTTGTTCTCCATTATCTCAACGGCCATGACGGT
>Ga0115550_1000768_pt1 | contig 26141 bp, 27 predicted proteins | sample COGITO_mtgs_1005_FD_87177 | JGI IMG/M metagenome (GOLD analysis project Ga0115550, IMG submission 87177) | Pelagic marine microbial communities from North Sea - COGITO_mtgs_100511 | ecosystem: Environmental > Aquatic > Marine > Epipelagic | place: Germany:Helgoland, sampling site Kabeltonne... | reverse complement strand
GTGGTGTCATCCTCTCTGACAAGGCGCACCGACAGCTGGCCGCGCTCTCGGCTGCAGGCTGGGATCACCTGCCCATCTGTGTGGCCAAGACGCCGCTCTCCATCAGTCACGATCCCGCCAGGAAGGGAGTGCCGACCGATTTCGAGGTGCCCATCGACGAGGTGAAGCTGTGCGCCGGTGCCGGTTTCGTCTATGCGCTGGCAGGCCCAATCATGACAATGCCGGGACTCGGCAGTCTGCCTGCCTATCGCCATATCGACATCGACGAAGACGGCGAGATAGTCGGACTGAGCTGACGTTCTCCATGCTCAAGATCGCCTGAAACAACAAGGCCCCGCCAATTTGGCGGGGCCTTGTTTTATAACAGCGGTCACCCGTTAAGTGACGGGTTAGCCCCTAGAGGGTGAAGCGCTGGGTCATATGATGCAGCGAGGTGGCCAGCTTGCTCAGTTCGACGCAGGCCTGGGCAGTCTGCTGCGCCCCCTGGGCGTTCTCGTCGGCGGCATTGTGGATGTTGACTATGCTGCGGTTGAGCTCCTCGGTCACCGCATTCTGCTCCTCGGTGGCAGTAGCGATCAGGGTGTTCATGTCGGTGATCTGGGTGACGGCCCCATTGATGGTATCTATGCTGCTGCCCGCATCCCGCGCCAACCCGACGCTCGCCTGCATCTGCTGACGGCTCAGCTGCATGGCGCTGCCCGCCTCGGCGGCGCGGCTCTGCAGCAGCTCTATCATCTTGCTGATCTCGGCTGTGGAGTCCTGGGTACGCTGCGCCAGGGAGCGTACTTCGTCCGCCACCACAGCGAAACCGCGGCCCTGCTCACCCGCGCGGGCGGCCTCGATGGCGGCGTTGAGCGCCAGCAGGTTGGTCTGACCGGCGATGTCGCGAATAACGTCCAGCACCATGCTGATGTTGGCGCTGTCGGTCTCCAGCTGCTGTACCACGACTCCCGCCTGTTCAATCTTGACCGACACATCCTCGATGCTGCTGATGGCGCTGCGCACCACCTGGTTGCCCTGGGCCGAGGTATGGGAAGCATCCTTGGCCGCACTCATGGCATCCGTGGTATTGCGGGCCACTTCATTGACGGTGGACTGCATCTCGTTCATGGCAGTAGCCACTTGGGAAACCTCGCTCTGCTGGCGAGCCATGCCGGTAGCAGACTGCTCGGAGATGGCACTCACCTCCTCCACAGCACTGCTGAGCTGGCTCACGGAGCCGGCGATTTCGCTCACCAGATTGGCCAGCGCGTTTTGCATCCGGTTGAGCGCCGAGCCCAGTTGACCCAGCTCGTCGCGGTTGAAGCGGTTGTCCTGGATCCACTCCTGCAACTCTCCCTTGCCCAGATCGCCGTTGGCAATGCGCTGAGCCTGACGGGCCAGCATGATGAGCGGGTCCCGGATCTGACGGGTCAGCACCACCGAGAGGCCGACCACCAGCACCAGACCGACCAGCAGCGACACTGTGACGCTCAACTTGGCGGAGTCATAAGCGGCCACCACCACCTTGCGCGACGCCTTGGCATAGCCATGGTTGATGCGAATGAGGTCACTGACCGACTTGGTCAGGTTGAGGTAGAGCGGGATCCCCTCGCTCATGAAGACCTGCTGGGCAGAGGCCAGCTGATCGCTATCCTGCAACTGCTTCACCCGCTGGTGCAGCGCCGCGTAGCGGGCCCAGTCAGCCTTGACGGTATCGAAGGTGCGGCGCTCTTCCACATCTTCCGCCCAGATGGTGGCGTCATGCTCGACCAGTTGCTGGGCGACCTGTTCAAACCTGCGGCTGGTTTCGCTGCGATACTCCGCTTTTTTCTGCGGATCCGAAGCCACCAGGAAGAATCCCAGCTCATAGCGACGCAGCTCGCTGATGCTCTCGCCGATGGCACTGGTGCGGTTGACTGCGGGCAAAATGCTGTCGGTGAAACCGATGGCGGCCCGGTTCATGTTGCTGAACTCGAGCAGCGAGAAGCCGCCGATAAAGGCCACCATCAGGCCGAGCACGGCAAAGCCGGCGGTGAGCTTCTTGCCTATGGTCATGGTACTGGTATTCATGGCATGTCCTGGATATGAGTGAACAGATAGCGCCCGTTTGATCCGCACCTGTCGGCACGGATCTGTGACTGCCCTCCATGGCGGCTCATCCAGCCCTGATGAATATGTATCCTTACATGAACGAGGCGAGAACCTTTCAAGGGTGCGGGGGGCCTGCCTGACAAGCCCGTTCAGGCCCGCTGGGAGGCATGGCGGCGGCCAACATAACCACGGATGCCCGCCCCTTGTGGCTCAACATGGGCCCAAAAGAGAGCCAAAGTGAACCATACCGAGGTATATCGACCGCACCGGTCAATCCCTTAAGGAAATTTGTGGATGAAACAGGAGAGATGGCCGACGGGCCCCATGAGCTGAAGAGGGAGAAAGGAGGCATGCCACCATGGCGCCATGCCTCCTGACAGATCAGCCCTTCAAACCGCCCAGAAACTCGGCGCGGGTATCGGGTTGGGTCTTGAACACACCACCGAGGGAGGTGGTGGTGGTGTAGGAGGTGGAATCCATCACGCCCCGAGCCTTCACGCAGAAGTGGGTCGCCTTGATGCTGATGGCCACATCCTTGGTGCCAAGCAGGGTTTGCAACGCCAGCAGGATCTGCTGGGTGAGGCGCTCCTGCACCTGGGGACGGCGAGCGAAGAACTGCACTATGCGGTTGATCTTCGACAGCCCGATCACCTTGCCACGGGGGATATAGGCCACATGGGCCAGCCCGTCTATGGTGACGAAGTGGTGTTCGCAGGTGCTGGTGAGGCTGATGTCCCGCACCATGATCATCTCGTCCACTTTCATCTTGTTCTCGATCACAGTCACCTTGGGGAAGGTGGTGTAATCGAGGCCTGAGAAGATCTCGTTCACGTACATCTTGGCGATGCGATGCGGCGTCTCCGCCAGACTGTCATCGGTCAGATCCAGCCCCAGCGTCTCCATGATGGCGCGCATGTGGCCTTCGATCTTCTCCTTCTTCTGCTGACCATTCAACACATTGGCCACCAGAGGTGTCTCGAGGCCCTCGGCCTCGAGGGCTGCCCTGACCAACAGGGCTTCCTGGCTTAAGCTCGTCATCTTGTTCCTCTCCCACGCTCAGGGACTGTAATGGCCACCTTGTCTGTGGCGGCACTTTGTTGTGGCGCAATAGTAAACGGCGATTATTGCCATAATTCAAGCTAACTCAAGTCCGTCTCCTGACTTTATGCCAATCCGTCGGGTTTTACCCCTTGATGACCCACCCCATACGGGGAGGGTTGCGACAAACAATCTCTATTCCGCCGCCATTCCACCACCACCCTGTGTCAGGCAACCTGGTGCCAGCCCTTGATAAGCCTGCCCATCCACACTGATTTTTGGGATAATCTGCCCTCAACCACACCAAAGAGGTAATGACGATGGGATTTGATACCAGCGGACTACTCCCCCTGAGCGATGCCCTGCAAGGGATGCTGGACCAACTCGCCTGCTGCTGCGACACAGAGCAAGTGCCCCTGCCCCACGCCCTTGGCCGCGTGATCGCTGGCGATATCGCCTCCCCTCTGTCAGTGCCTCCCTTCGACAACGCGGCCATGGACGGTTACGCAGTACGGCTGGCGGATCTGGCTACCGGCACTCCGCTCACCATGGCAGGCAAGGCGTTTGCCGGTCAGCCCTATCAGGGGGAGTGGCCCGCCAGTCACTGTGTGCGGATCATGACCGGTGCTCCGATACCTGTGGGCACAGACGCTGTGGTGATGCAGGAAGAAACGCAGGCCGACGGCAACCAGATCACCTTTCTGGTGCCGCCCACCCCGGGCCAGAATATCCGCCGCCGCGGGGAAGACATTCGCGAGGGGGCCAGCGTACTGAGTGCGGGTTGCCGCCTCACCCCGCGAGAGCTGCCACTGCTGGCCTCCTTGGGCATCGCCACCGTGCCGGTGCGCCGCCCGCTAAAAGTCGCCATCTTCAGCACGGGGGACGAGCTCAAGCCGGTCGGTACCCCGCTCGCCCACGGCGACATTTATGACTCCAACCGCTACGGGGTCAAGGCCATGCTGGCGCGCCTTGGCTGTGAGTGCCTCGACCTTGGCATCATACCGGACGACCCTGCCGCCCTTCGCGCCGCCTTCCTGCGGGCCGACAGCGAGGCCGATGCCCTCATTACCACGGGTGGCGTGTCGGTCGGTGAAGCAGACTTCACCAAGCAGTTGCTGGAGGAGCTCGGCGAGATCGGCTTCTGGAAACTGGCCATCAAGCCGGGCAAACCATTCGCCTTCGGCCGCCTGCCCCGCGCTTGGTTCTTTGGCCTGCCGGGCAATCCTGTCTCTGCCATGGTCACCTTCGATCAGCTGGTACAGCCTGCGCTGGCCAAGCTGGCCGGCCAGCAATTCGAGCGTCCGCTGCAACTGCTGGCCGTCGCTGCCGAGCCCCTCAAGAAAGTCCCGGGTCGGCTCGATTTTCAGCGCGGCATCCTGAGCCAGGGGCCAGACGGCCTGGAAGTGCGCAGCACAGGCTCCCAGGATTCCGCCGTGTTCAGTTCATTGTCCCACGCCAACTGCTACATAGTGCTGGAGCGTGAGCGGAGCAAGGTGGCGGCAGGGGAAACCGTCACCGTCGAGCCGTTCGGGAGCTTGCTGTTGTGAGCGACATTCTCTCTGACGCAGAACTCTTGCGCTACAACCGCCAGATAGTGCTCAAATCCTTCGATTTCGAGGGGCAGGAGGCGCTCAAACAGGCCAGCGTGCTGGTCATTGGCGCGGGGGGCCTGGGCTGCGCCGCCAGCCAGTATCTGGCGGTAGCCGGGGTCGGCCAGCTCACCCTGGTGGATTTTGACAAGGTGGAACTCTCCAACCTGCAACGCCAGGTACTGCACACGGATGCGCGCATTGGCCAGCTCAAGGTGGCGTCAGCGGCAGAGGCGCTGCGCGCCCTCACTCCCTGGCTCAAAGTGGAGACTCACGCCGCGGTTGCCGACGAAGCACTGCTCGATGCTCTGTTGCCCCGGCACCAGCTGGTATTGGATTGCACCGACAACCTGGCCATCCGCAATCTGCTCAACCAATACGCGCGCAAACACGGGGTACCTTTGGTCAGTGGTGCCGCCATCCGGCTCGAAGGGCAGTTGTGCAGCTTTACCTGGCAGGAGAGTGAACCCTGTTACGCCTGCCTCAGCGCCCTGTTTGGCGAGCAGGCGCTGACCTGCGTCGAAGCGGGGGTGCTCGCCCCCGTGGTCGGACTGGTCGGCAGCCTGCAAGCGCTGGAGGCCATCAAGCTGCTGGCGGGGATGGGCCGCAGTTACAGCGGCCGCCTCCTGATGATCGACGGCCTCACTGGCACCTTCCGCGAGATGAAGCTGCCAAAACGCCCCGACTGCCCAGTCTGCTCTCACCCTTGAACCCGGTTGATACCCACAAAAAAGCCGAACCTGCAGGTTCGGCTTTTTTATTCAACAACGGCAAAAAGGATCAGAATATCCCCTTCGCCTTGACCTTCTTCATATTGGCGACCTGGCTCGAGAGATCCTCGATCAAGGGGTCTGCCTCCGTTCCAGCTGCGCCTTGGCGAACAGGAGCACTCGCCAGTCGCTGGATCAGCCGGTGTTGATCGCGAATGAGCCTGGATTGTTCTTCCAATTGGCGGGAGAGCTGCTGGATGCTGCTCTGCAGCGGTAACAGATCCTGCTCGGCAGCAGTAGCAGTAGCAGTAGCAGGCAGCTTGCCAGCAATAGCTTCGGCTAACAGATCATGATCAAGAGGAGCCGGCAACCCTTGTCTGAGTTCATCCCACAGCTCAGTAGGCTGCTGTTTACCCAGCCTACTAACAATCTCATCAACCAGATTATCCTGAGCAGGGATGGATGATTGCTGACCAAGACGCTGGACGATCTCATCTACCAGCGCACTGGTATCACTGTGCCCCAGCTGCGGAGCCAGGCGCGCCACGATCTGGTCGATCATGGCATCAGTAGCGGGCAATCCCGCTGCACTCCCGTCACCCAGATTGAAACCACAGCTGGCAAAGGCGTGGCGCAGGGTGGTCATGCTCACCTGTTCCGGCCCCAATGCATTGGCTATCGCCTTGCAGAGGTTGGGCGCCAGCACGTACATAAACATGCCGGAAAGGTAGATATCCTTGTGAAAACGGCTCTTGGAGAAGTCAAACTCCTCGGTGCCATCCTGGATCTTGCGCGCCCGTTGATACCAGTTCTGCAATACCCCGACCGCATAGCGATCAGACTCCAGCGCACCCGGATCCATATAAATGGAGAAGGTCATGCGCTTGAGTTGACTACTCATCATCAACCTCGGCCATCACAGGCGCTTCACGATAGACTTCATCCTCTTCAGTGGTATAGAGGCAGATCTCGCGAGCCAGTGCGGACTGGGCATCGTCCAGCAGCTCGACACGGTCACCCAGGGTCGGATAGGCCGCCTTGATCGCATCATAAATCAGGGAAGCACCGCCACCGACCAGATAGACACGGTTAGGGTTCTTGGCAAACTTTTTCGCTTCATGTGCAACCTGAGTCCCCAGTTCGTCGATCTTGTTCTGCATCTTCTCGAGGATCTTGGGGATCTGGCTTTCGTCGTTGACCACATCGCGCACAAAGCACATGTCGTGGCGACGTTTGATAAACTCGTTGGCCACCAGATAGCTGGAGTCGCTGTCTGCTGCGGCCAGCGCTTTGCGGGTGGCGTCGGTGACCATGGAGACACCGATCTCGTTGTTGCCATAGACATCGAAGACATCATCGAACTGGCCGACGATGATCCCCATATCCAACGTGGTGCCACCGCAGTCGATCACCAGCGTTTTAGTGAATTCGTTGCAGCCCGAGCCGATCAGGCGGGAAAGCGCAGCAGGCAGGCTCTCCGGCATCACTTCGACGCTGACGATATTGAACAGCTCACCCTTGTTGAGGGAAATTGCGCGCATCAGGTTGCGGCGCTTCTTCTCTATTTTCTCTTCGTTGCGCTGGCAATCGTCCGGGTTATAGAACTCAGTGATGGGCAGGGTCACGGTAATGGCGACATCGCACGGCGTCACACCGGTCTGCAGCAGGGCATGATGAACGGAGAGCAGGTTGAGATCGTCGTACTGGTACTCCACATGGGTGGTCGCCAATGACTTGTCTGAGGTGGCATCGTAGGTGTACTTGGTGTTGCCTATCTCGTAGTTGTAGATCTTCTTGTCTTTGCGCAAGGCGGCACTCTTCCAATCCTTGCGAAAGGAGTTGGGAGAGATGATGGTCTTGAGCACCTTGTTCCCAATCCAGCTCACCTTGACGTTGGTCGAGCCATCATCGATGGCTATTTTCATTACTTCAGACATGAGGAAACACCTGTTGATAGAGCAAAATGGGTCCGATTGCTTTGCCTTCTGCCCTTGGCAAGGCGATCGGACCAATACACACACGGGTTAAAAGGACGACAAGTCTAATGGGTTTCTAAAATCCGGTGAAGCAAATGATTAAATCCAGAGGGATCTTCTGCCGGCCAGGCATGGTGGCCTTGGGGGGTATGAATGCTGGCGTTGGGCAGTGCGGCGAACTGCTCCACCCGTTTGGCGAGCGGCAGGTAGTCGTGACTGGTGGAGATGATGGCCACCGGCTGCCAGATGCTGCCAAGCCGTGCGCGTACCGACCAGCCGGGCAGCGCATCGAGCAGCGCCCGATAGGTCTTCTTTTTGTTGCTGCGCACGAAGCGCAGCCGAAAAGTGTGGCGCACCTGGGCGAGATCGGGCCCCGGGAAGAGCTCGCGCCCCAGCCACCAGGCAAGAGGGCGCATGCCAAACCAGCGCAGCCACTTGAGGCGCTGGGCGTAGCGTTCCTGCTCCTTGGGGGTCTCCAGCAAAAACTCGCTAAAGCCGTTGACCAGCACCAGACCCCGCACCTTGTGCGGCAGTTGCAAGGCCAGCTCCAGCGCTACCATGGCCCCCAGCGACAATCCCACCACCCAGGCGGGCTCAGGCTGTTCATCAAGCCAGTTCACCACGTCGGCCGCCAGAGTCGCCACGTCGAACGGTCCCTCCTGCATGCTCTGGCCGTGGCCACGCAAGTCCAGCGCCACCACCCGGTAGTGTTCGGAAAAACGCTCTATCTGCGCCTGCCAGTCGAGGCTGGAAGAGCCAAGCCCGTGCAACAGCAACAGCAAGGGGCCTTCCCCCGCACTGCGCAGGGCAAGACCGTTGGATTTCATTACCTGATTGCGACGCATCAGTTCATCGCCTCTCGACTCATTGCCTGAACCATGCCTTGTTTATCCCGATAGTCACCAGTCAGCTTGCGGGCATATCCTCTGCGCTAGCCGAGGTATGCCGCCCCACAATGTATCAGATCACCACCCATTCAACCTTCACTGACCAGACTGACCGCCTTGATATAGGCGTATATCTGCTGCTCCGGTGCCAGCGCCAGACGGGTGGCGGAGCGACTGGTGATCCGGGCCAGCAGTATCTGCTCACCCAGCGCCAACTGCAACAGGGTCTGGCCGGGGCGCACCTCGCGCACCGCCATCAAACGGGTGGTGAGACAGTTGGAGAGACTGGAGTGCTCGATAGGCGCCGTGGCGATCACCACATCCCGCCCCGCCACCTTGATCTGCAAGGGGCCACTCTCGTCCGGCATCCGGTTCATGGTGACCCGCAATGTCTGCTCGCCGAGCTGCAGGGTCGCCATCTGCTCGTCGTCATCGTAGTGGGCCAGGGTGGCATCCAGCATCACACCGGCATCGTCGCGACTGGCGAGCGAGAGATCGGTACGAGCGAAGATCTCGCTCGGCCTGCCTTGCGCTTCCACCCTGCCACCTTCCAGCAGCACCAGCTGATCGCAGAGCAGACTCACCTCCTCCATGGCGTGGCTGACGAAGATCATGGGGATGCCGCTTTCGCGCTGCAACCCCTTGAGCACGTGGGCCTGATGGATGCGGCTGCGGCTGTCCAGCGCCGAGAAGGGCTCATCGAGCAGCAGCAGATCGGGCTCGGCCAGCAGCGCCCGCCCCAGCGCCACCCGCTGACGCTGGCCGCCGGAGAGACCATGGGCAGGCTGCGCCAGCAGATCGGCAAAGCCGAGCCGCGCCGCCAGCGCCTCGGGCTGCCAACGCCCTCGCCCCTTGCGGGCAGCCAGTTGCAAATTGCCGAGCACCGTCAGATGGGGGAAGAGGCGCGAATCCTGAAACACCAGCCCGATACGGCGTGCTTCGGGCAGCAGTTCAGCGCACTCCCGATCGCCCCACCACAAGCGATCCCCGCTTTGACGATCGAGCCCGGCGAGGATGCGCAGCAGTGTGCTCTTGCCGCAGCCGGAGGGGCCAAACAGACCGAGAATGCCCCCCAACTCCAGGGTCAGTGCGCAATCGAGAGTAAAGGGGCCAAACTCGCGCTGGGCATCAAGTTGCAAGGGATGGCGGTGCAGGGCGTTGCCCTGCGACATATTGGCTGGCTGGCTCATCCGAACAATCTCCGCTGCCGGCGCTGCAATACGCCATAGACCAGCACCAGCATCACCAGCGAGAAGCCCATCAGGCCGCCAGCCAGAATATGGGCGTTCTGGTAATCCATCGCCTCCACATGATCAAACAGGGCGATGGAGAGCACTTGCGTCTCCCCAGGGATATTGCCGCCAATCATCAGCACCACGCCGAACTCCCCCAGGGTGTGAGCAAAGCCGAGGGCCGCCGCCATCACGAAGCTGGGCAGGGTCATCGGCAAAATGATGTGGAAGAAGCGCTCGACCAGCCCCAGCCCCAGGGTGGCGGCGGCTTCCAGCTCTTTGTTGCCCATGTTGACGAAGGCGGAGGTGAGCGGCTGCACTACGAACGGCAGCGAATAGAGGATGGAGGCAAACAGCAGGCCGAGAAAACTGAAGGCAAGCGGAGCGCCGAAGGTGTCGCGCCACCAGGCACCGAAGCCATATTCGGGGGAGAAGGCGAGCAGCAGATAAAAACCCAGTACAGTGGGGGGCAACACCAGCGGCAAGGCCACCAAGGCCTCCACCAGCGGCCGCAATCTGTGCTGGCTGCGGGACAACCACCAGGCCAGCGGCGGCGACAGCAGCAATAATATGCCAGTGGTACAGGCTGCCAGCTTGAGGGTGAGCCAGATCGCCAGCAGATCCCCTTCACTCATCGGACTCACTCCCAACGTCTGGTTCAGCACCAGACACTGCAAATGAGCTGATCTCCCGGTAGACCTGATCCTGAGTCAGGCAAACCATCGCCAACAGATCTCTACTCATCGTCCGGCTCCCGGTTGAATGCAGCCAACGGCATGGTCTCTATCCTCATTGCAAAAAGTGGCCGACCCGAAGGCCGACCACTCAGGGTATCGTGCCAATCCCATGCCCTTATCAAGGCAGGGCATAGCCCGCTTCCTTGATGATGTGCTGGCCCGGCCCCTTGAGCCAGGCGACCAGCGCCTCCACCGCGGCCCCTTTCTTCAATACCAGCCCCTGCTGCTCGATGGCGGGATAGAAGTTGGCAGGCACAGCCCAGGCTTCGCCGGTCTTGCCCGCTTCCACCAGATTGGCCCAGGCGACGAAGCCCAGCTCGGCATTGCCGGTGTCGACAAATTGCCAGGTCTGACCAATGTTGGCGCCGGTCAGCAGCCGGTACTGCTTGGGATCGATCTTGAGATGGGTGAGGGTCGCCATGGCGGCAGCGCCATAGGGGGCGGTGCGGGCATTGGCGATGGCAAGATTGCCTTTCCAGCTGCGCAGGGTCGCCTCGTCAGGAGCAGGCCCCCCCTTCTTCCACAGTCCCAGCTGGCCGATGGCGTAGGTGAAGCGATCGCTCCCCTTGCCCTCCGCCTCCAGTTTTTGAGGGGTGGCCACATCGGCGGAGAGGAAGAGATCGAACGGCGCGCCGTGACTGATCTGGGTGTAGAGCACTCCGGTGGCGGCAGACGAGATGGCCAGAGTGTGGCCGGTCTTGGCCGTGAACGCCTTGCCGATACGCTCTATGGTGCCCTTGAAGTTGGCAGCCACGGCCACCTTCACTTCATCCGCCTGCACGGCACCGGTATGCAAGGTGGCGGCGCAGACCCCTGCGATGACAACAGATAACAGCGGTTTCATTCCCTTTCTCCTGATGGGGGCCCGAACATCCGCGCCCCTAAGCGGGGCCGTGGTTCCCGTTGAACCTTCGCCCCTCGTGATGAACAGGTCAGGCTTGCCAGCGGGCAGCGGCGGCGTTGTCGCGATCAAGCGCCTCGACCCAGCGTTGCACACCCTCGGCGGTCAGCTCTTTTTTCCAGAACGGCGCCCGGGTTTTCAAGAAATCCATGATGAAGTGGCAAGCATCAAAGGCGGCATCACGGTGGGCGCTGCTCACCGCCACCAGCACTATCTGATCGCCAAGCCACAGCGCGCCGATGCGGTGGATCAGGGTGCACTCCTGCAACGGCCAGCGCTCGCGGGCCTCCTGCACGATATCGGCCAGCGCCTTCTCTGTCATGCCGGGGTAGTGCTCGAGGGCCAGCCCCTTCACCTCCTCCCCCTGATTGAAGTCACGCACCTTGCCAACGAAGGTGACAATAGCGCCACTGTCGGGGCGGGTGGCGAGACGGGCATACTCGTCGGCCAGCGAGAAGTCCTCCCGCTGGACCAGAATGCGATCTATGGGTGTCGTGGTTGCTTGAGACATGGCTCAGCCTCCGGTCGTTACTGGAAGGAGAGGGAAGAAGGCCACTTCGTCGCCACCGCACAGCTCAGTAGTGCGATCCACGGTCATTATCTCGCGCATCCTTAACCTCCGGTCGTTACTGGTGGGAGAGGGAAGAAGGCCACTTCGTCGCCACCGCACAGCTCAGTGGTGCGATCCACGGTCATTATCTCGCGCATCCTTAACCTCCGGTCACTGGGGGGAAGAAGGCCACTTCATCGCCATCATTGATGGGGGTATCGAGGGGCACCAGGGTCTGGTTGACCGCGACCAGCAATTTGCCAGCCTCCAGCGCCAGTGCCCACTTGTCGCCGCGCTCGCTTAAGCTGCTGCGCAGCGCTTCAGCGGTGGCGTAGTCACAGGGCAGGCTCAGCTCGTCACAGGCCACCAGCTCTCTTACTTGCGCAAAAAACAGTACCTTGATCATGCGTTATCTCCTGCATTCGATCCCAACTGAAAGTGGCCGGACTTGCCGCCCTTTTTCTCCACCAGTCGAACCTGTTCGATCACCATGTCCTTTTGCACTGCCTTGCACATGTCATAGATGGTCAGCGCTGCAACCGATGCGGCCGTCAGTGCCTCCATCTCCACCCCTGTCTTGCCGGAGAGTTTGCAGAGGGTGCGGATATGAACCCTGTTTTGTTCAGGTAACGGCACTATCTCCACCTCTACCTTGGTCAGGGCCAACGGATGGCAGAGGGGGATAAGATCCGAGGTCTTCTTGGCCGCCATGATGCCGGCGATGCGGGCGGTGGCGAACACATCCCCCTTGTGGTGCTGACCGCTCAGGATCAGGGCCAGGGTGTCAGATGCCATGGCGACGAAGGCCTCGGCGCGGGCCTCACGTTCGGTGACCTGCTTGTCGGTCACGTCCACCATGTGGGCTTCGCCGCTTTGGTTGAGATGGGTCAGGTTCATCACGCTCCCCTTTCAGGATGACATAGTGTTGGGATCAATGACTCGCGACTCAGAGATGGGCCACGAAGTTGCAGGGCTGGGTACGGGCATCGAGCTGATCCCGGATAAGCTGCTCCCAGCCGAGCTGGCAAGCACCGGGAGAACCGGGCAGGCAGCAGACCAGAGTACGGTTGGCGAGCCCGGCCAGGGCACGGCTCTGCATGGCCGACCCTTCGATTTCGGCAAACGAGAGCTGGCGGAACAACTCGCCAAAGCCCTTGACGGTGCGATCGAACAGTACGCCGACCGCCTCCGGCACCCAGTTCTGATCAGTAAAACCCGTGCCGCCATTGATCAGCACCACCTGTATGGTTTCATCGGCAATCCACTGGCTGACCCGGGAACGAACCTGATAAAGGTTGTCGGCGAGCAGGGCACGATCGGCCAGCTGGTGACCTGCTTCTGTCACGGCCGACACCAGGTAATCGCCCGAACTGTCATTGGCAATGGTACGACTGTCGGAGACCGTCAACACGGCGATCTTGAGAGGAATGAATGCGCTGTTTTTCTGTCCCATGGGCAGCTCCTGATAGCAAAAGACCGTGAGAAAAGAGAAGAAGAGAGTGGTCAGGATCCCGGCTTGCGGTACCTGCTCTCGGGATGACCAGTGCCTGCTCGGGCACAACCTTGACCACCCGCTCACTCCCTGCGACTCACGGCGGCCCGATTCTACCAAAACTCGCGCAAGAGGGGGGATTTAAAGGAGGCACAAATACCGTTTCAAACTGGCTGGCGGGAATATGAACAGACCGGCCAACCCCGGTCTGTTCAAGATGGCTTAAAAGCCCTTTACCCCCGTCATGTCAGGCAATTGGTGAGCTATGCCCTTGTGACAGTCGATGCAGGTGTTCTCGCCACTGGCCAGACTGGTGGAGTGCATCTGGGCACCCCGCTTGCCTTGCAAAGAGAAGTCCATGTACTCGAAGTTATGGCAATTGCGGCACTCTCTCGAGTCCGTATCCTTCATACGTTGCCACTCCCGCTCGGCCATTTCGCGCCGATGCGACTCGAACTTCTCGCGGGTATCCACCTTGCCAGTCAACATGCCCCACAGCTCTTTCGAGGCCTGTACCTTGCGAATGATCTTGTAGGTCCACTCGTGAGGCACGTGGCAATCCGGGCAACTGGCACGCACACCGGAACGGTTGGCATAGTGAATGGTGTCGCGGTACTCCACGAACACGTTGTCTTTCATCTCGTGGCAACCGACACAAAACTTCTCGGTATTGGAGGCTTCCATGGCGGTGTTGAAGCCACCCCAGAAGATGACGCCACCGAAAAAGCCCATCAGCAGCAGCACCCAGAGTGCCGCCTTTGACGGTGACTTGAACGTGGTCCACAGACGCTGGATAAAGCCGGGTAATTTCATCTATGGGTTCCTCAGTTCAGTGCTTCGTTCACTGGAGTGTTAAAGGTGTTCCAGACTCGCTGAACAACGCCGAATAATGTCATCTGCGAACTCCTCAGTTCAGTGCTTCAACCGGTTTAAAGGTATTTTCCACCAGCGGCTTGGCATCCGCTTGCGGTACGTGGCACTGCAGGCAGAAGTAGCGACGCGGCGACACTTCACCCAGGGTCATGCCGTCACGGGTCTCAAAGTGAGTGGGACTGATCTTGGGGGCCTTCATCTTGCTGGCATTCTTGAAGCTGTGGCAGGCCAGACACTTGTTGACCTTGGTGTCCACTTCATAGTTGCGAACATCGTGGGGGATCAGCGGCGGCTGATGCATGTACTGGCGATCGTAGAGATCCCCGTCCTTGCGAAAGTTCTTCAAAGGGGCGGCTTCAGCCTCCGTGGTGAGATCCGTGCTCCCCCGCTCGGATTTGATCCCCCCTGTGCTATTGGTGATCTCGGGGATGGCGGCCATCAAGGAACCCGCCATCAGGCAGGCCAGCATTGCTCCAATCAGCTTTTTCATTATGTGTTCTCCGACATTTTCTCTGCCTTGACGGCAAAACCTACAGTGATTTCAAAAACTTGCTCCGCGCAGACATCAATGCAACGGCCGCAGTTGGTACACTCTTGAGCCGCAATCAGGGGCCCGTGACCACGCTTGGCACCGTGAACGGGGCCGCGCAGAATGGGGCGCTCCGGACAGACCGCATAACAATCCATGCAGTTGCTGCACCGCTCGCGTCCCTTGGCAGAAATTTTGATGAACCCGACCCGGTTGACCAGGGCATAGAAGGCCCCCACAGGGCAGAGATGACCACACCAGCCCCGCTCCACCACGAACAAGTCGAACAGGAAGATCATCGCTAACAGTGCCCAGCCAGCCCCCATTCCAAACAGCAGGCCGCGCATGGCCAGGGACACCGGATTGACCAGATCCCACACCATCACACCCACCACGGCTGGCACCACCAGCACCATGGCCAGCAACCAGTAACGCGTATTGCGACTGAACTGGCCATTTCCCTTGAGACCAAGTCTGGCCCTGGTCCAGGCGGCGGCATCCGTGACGAGGTTGACCGGACAGACCCAGGAGCAGAACACCCGCCCTCCGACCAGCCAGTACCCCAAGAGCACAATGACAGCCCCGATCCAGAGGGTGGTGATGGGCCAATGACCCGCCGCCACCGACTGCAGCAGGGTCAAGGGGTCGCTCAGCGGCACCGTTTCCAGCAACAGCGAACTGGAGAGGTTGCCCTTGAGGATCCAGACACCCGCCAGCGGCCCCAGCAGAAACAACCCCAGCACGCTGAACTGGGTCAGACGACGCAGCAGCAGGAAGCGGTGTGAACGCCACCAGCCGAGCCTGGCGCTGGCCTCTGCTCCCGGATAACAACTCATAACCCCTCCGGTTTACGGGTCGGCAGAGTGAGCAGCTCACCGATGAGTGACTTGCCCGCTTTGCGCTTCTCTTCCCAGCCGAGCCGGTAGTGATGGCCAAGCTCCCCTTTGGCGAGCTGGCGCGGCACCACCTTGATGGCGGACTCCTCCAGCACGCAGGCATGCTCGCACTTGCCACAACCGGTGCAGATGTCGCTGTGCACCGTCGGCAAAAACATGGCGTGTTTGCCGGTGCGCGGGTTGCGCACCAGTTCGAGCGAGATAGCCTTGTCAATCAAGGGACAGACCCGGTAGCAAACATCGCAGCGCAGACCCAGATAGTTGAGGCAGGTCTCGTGATCGATGAGCACAGCCACCCCCATTCGTGCCTGATCGATGTCGGTCATCCCCTGATCCAGGGCTCCGCTTGGGCAGGCCACTACGCAGGGGATGTCGTCACACATCTCGCATGGCACGGCGCGCGCCTGGAAATAAGGGGTGCCCGTGGTGACAGGTTCAAACAGCCGGGCAAGCTTGAGGGTGTCGTAGGGACAGGCGTCGACGCAGAGCCCGCAGCGCACGCAGGCACTGAGGAACTCGGCCTCGTCAAGGGCTGCCGGCGGACGCAGTGCCTGGGCGGGCACCGCCTCTGCCTGCTGACGCGCCATTCCGCCCAGACCGACACCAAGCAGGCCCACACCGCAGGCCCCCTTGGCCATGTCGGCCAGAAACTGGCGGCGACTACGACTCATCTCACGCTCCCCCGCCTTACGCCTTGACGACCTTGACGGCGCACTTCTTGTAATCCGTCTCTTTGGAGAGCGGATCCGTCGCATCCAGGGTCAACTTGTTGACCAGCTGGCTTGCGTCAAAGAAGGGCATGAACACCAGGCCTTTGGGCGGACGGTTGCGACCACGGGTCTCGACCCGTGTCTTCACCTCGCCACGGCGAGAGGAGACGATCACCTCTTCGCCACGGCGTACGCCACGGGCCTTGGCATCTTCCGGGTGCATGAAGAGCACCGCATCCGGGAAGGCGCGATAGAGCTCGGGCACCCGACGGGTCATGGTGCCTGTGTGCCAGTGCTCCAGCACACGACCGGTGGAGAGCCACATGTCGTACTCTTTGTCCGGCGCCTCGGCGGCCGGCTCGTAAGGCAGTGCGAAGATAACGGCGCGGCCATCGGGCTTGCCGTAGAAACGCACCCCCTCGCCCGCCTTCACGTAGGGGTCGAACCCTTCGCGATAGCGCCACAGCGTCTCCTTGCCATCCACTACCGGCCAGCGCAGACCGCGCGCCTCATGGTACTGATCGAACGGCGCCAGATCGTGACCATGGCCACGGCCGAAAGTGGCGTACTCCTCGAACAGCCCCTTCTGGACGTAAAAACCGAAGGACTCGGACTCATCATTGAACTCGCCCTTGCTCTGCTCTTTGGGGAACTGATCGACCTGACCGTTGGCGTAGAGCACATCGAACAGTGTCTTGCCCTTGAGCTCGGGTTGTTTGGCGATAAGCTCCGCGGGCCATACTTCCTCTACCTTGAAGCGCTTGGCGAACTCCATCAGCTGCCACAGATCGGACTTGGCCCCTTCCGGCGGCTTGACCTGCTGGTGCCAGAACTGGGTGCGACGCTCGGCATTGCCGTAGGCCCCCTCTTTCTCCACCCACATGGCGGTGGGCAGAATAAGATCAGCTGCTTGCGCCGTGACGGTCGGGTAAGGGTCGGACACCACGATGAAGTTGGCCGGGTTGCGATAACCGGGCAGCGCTTCTTCGTTCATGTTGGGGCCGGCCTGCATATTGTTGTTGCACATCACCCAGTAGGCATTGAGCTTGCCATCTTTGAGCATGCGGTTTTGCAGCACTGCGTGATACCCCACCTGCTCAGGGATAGTGCCTTCCGGCAGTTTCCAGATCTTCTCGGCGATGGCGCGGTGCTTGGGATCAGTCACGACCATGTCGGCGGGCAGGCGGTGGGCAAAGGTGCCGACTTCCCGCGCGGTACCGCAGGCAGAGGGCTGGCCGGTCAGGGAAAAGGGACCACTGCCCGGAGTGGAGATCTTGCCGGTCAGCAGGTGGATGTTGTAGCAGAGGTTGTTGGCCCAGACACCACGGGTGTGCTGGTTGAAGCCCATGGTCCAGTAGGAGACCACCTTCTTGCTCGGGTCGGCATAGAGCTGAGCCAGTTTTTCCAGCTTCTCTTTCGACACGCCACTGAGCTTGGAGACAGACTCCAGGTCGTAGTCCGCCACGAACTTGGCGAAGTCATCGAAACTCATCGGCGTGGAGTCGCCATTGCCAGGGTTTTTGGCCCTGGCTTCGGTCGGGTGCGTCGGACGCAGGCCATAGCCGATGTCGGTGGTGCCTTTGCGGAACTGGGTGTGCTTGTTGACGAACTCCCAGTTCACCTTGTCGTTCTGGATGATGTAGTTGGCGACGTAGTTGAGGATCGCCAGATCGGTCTGGGGCGTGAATACCATGCCGTTGTCTGCCAGTTCGAAGCTGCGGTGCTCGAAGGTGGAGAGCACATGCACCTGCACATCCGGGTTGGAGAGGCGACGATCGGACATCCGTGACCAGAGGATGGGGTGCATCTCGGCCATGTTGGATCCCCACAACACGAAGGCATCGGCCTGCTCGATGTCGTCATAGCAACCCATGGGCTCATCCATGCCGAAGGTACGCATGAAGCCAACCACGGCGGAAGCCATGCAGTGACGAGCGTTGGGATCCAGGTTGTTGGTACGAAAACCCGCCTTCATCAACTTGGCGGCGGCGTAGCCTTCCCACACAGTCCACTGACCGGAGCCGAACATGCCGACGGCGGTGGGGCCCTTCTCTTTCAGGGTCGCCTTGAACTTCTCGGCCATGATGTCGAATGCCTGATCCCAGCTGACGGGGGCAAAGTCACCATTCTTGTCGAACTTGCCATTGGTCATGCGCAGCATGGGCTGGGTCAGACGATCCTCGCCATACATGATTTTGGAGAGAAAGTAGCCCTTGATACAGTTGAGGCCACGGTTGACCGGCGCATCCGGGTCACCCTGGGTCGCCACGACACGCCCATCCTGGGAACCCACCAGCACGGAACAGCCGGTACCGCAGAAGCGGCACGGGGCTTTATCCCACTTGATGGCGGTCTTGTCGGTACTGGTGATCAGGTTCGCCGCCAGGGTGGGGGCACTGACACCGGCCACGGCTGCGGCAGCTGCCACCGCGTTGGCCTTCATAAAGTCGCGTCGACTCAGCTTCATGACATCTCCTCGCATTGCGTAATCACATCAATGACAGCCATTGTGACGAGCCGCGCTGGCTCAGCTTCATGGCGCTTTATTGCTTTTATCGGGCATCGTGAACCGCGCGGCTCCGGCCTCACGGCGTTTCTATTCCTTGCATTCGACATCGAAATCATCGAACTGGTGGTAAATCAAGGCAGCGGACAGCACTCCCGGCATTGCCTGTATCGCATCAATGGCTGACATGATGGGGCGCTGGCTGGGACCTTCCAGCGTCACCACCAGCTTGCCCTCGTCGCTGACAGCGTGGACCTCGGCCCCTTCAAGGGTCGCAATCTGCTGCGCGAGCTGATGACGAAAGGGGGGTTGGGTCAGCACCACCAGGCTCGATACATGGAACTCTTGGTTCATTGTGGCTCCTGCTTCACACATACATGATTCATGTTGGAGCCTCGGATCTGGGCGCACCAACCCGGATGCTGCCCACCGGGCAATCCATCACGCAGGCGCCACAACCGGTACACGAGGCAGTATCTATGCTGGGAGTCGGCACGCGGCCCAGCATGGGAGAAAAGCGGATCGCACGGGTTTCGCAGCTGTCCTGGCAGCGCTGGCAAAAGACCTGCGCACTGGCCAGACAGTTGGCTTCAATATGGGCTATGTATTGCCAGGGCGCCTCCGTCACGGAACGAAATACCGGCGCCTTGCAGGCTGTGACGCAGTCACCGCAGAAGGTGCACTCACCACGCAGGAAGTCCACCGCAGGGAAACCACCGTCACCCTTGATGAGGATCTGCTCCGGACAGGCCGTCAGACAGTCACCACAACGGGTGCAGTCGACCACAAAATCGGGCCAGGCGACGGACCAGGGCAACTGCACCTGAGGCTCGCTCGATGTCAGGCGTCCCCGAAACAAACCACGACGTGACAGGTTGACCCTATCCGGCATATCGACTCCTTCCTGGTGGTAACGTCTGGTGCCATATAGCGCACAAGCGAGTCTCATGACAGGCATTCTCAATACCTATTATAAGAGTGGGTGTATATTGCGGCCCTGACAAGTTCAGGGATATACCACCAGGGAGATAAACAGGGGGGATTATTGCGCTGGATCAAACCCTTGGCGCAGGAACAAAGAATGGGGGCAGGTCAAAATACCCCCATTTGAGGATTGCTTATTAATCGATGGCTATTTTTGCAGAGGGGTTGGCGGCTTAACCGCCGATGGAAGCCAGATGAGGGGTCATACCGGTATTCCCCTCATGCAACCTGTGGGTGGCCGCCTTGCCGATGAGGGCCTGACGAATGCGCTGTTGCAACGCATCCTGCTGGCTGTCGGCTGACAGCAAGTCACGCAGTTCCACCCCGTTATCACCGAACAGACACAGGTGCAGCTTGCCCACCGAGGAGACCCTCAGCCGGTTGCAACCGGCGCAGAAATCCTTGCTGTAGGGCATGATGAGCCCCACGCCCCCCAACGAGGCCGGATGCATGAACACCTGCGCCGGACCGTCATCAGTACCGCGCAACTGCTGTACCCAGCCGCCATCCAGCAGCCGCTGCTTGATGAGCTCGCCGCTGGCGTGGTGGTCACGAAACAGGGTGTCCATCTCGCCGGTCTGCATCAGTTCGATGAAACGCAACTCGATGGGCTTGTGCCTGATCCAGGCCAGAAATGCATCCAGCTGATGGTCATTGAGCCCCTTGAGCAGCACCGCATTGATCTTCACCGATTTGAAGCCGGCGGCCAGTGCCGCCTCAATGCCATCCATCACCTCCGCCAGCTTGTTTTCACCGGTTATCTGGTGAAACTGGCGGGGATCCAGGCTGTCGACGCTGACATTGAGGGCGGTGAGGCCCGCATCGAACCACTCCCGGGCCCGCTCTTGCAAGCGATAGCCATTGGTGGTCATGGCCACCTTTTCGATACCCGGGGTATTGGCCACTGTCTCTATGATGGCGGTGAAATCACGGCGCAGTGACGGCTCCCCCCCGGTCAGACGCACCTTGCGGGTGCCCATGGCGGCAAAGCCGGAGACAATGCGGCGGATCTCATCGAGAGACAGGAACGACTTTCTACCCTCGGGACGATAACCGTCGGGCAAACAGTAGGTACAACGAAAATTGCACACGTCGGTAACCGACAGGCGCAAATAGTAGAAACGACGGGAAAAACCATCTTGCAGTGGCAACATAAACACCTTTCCAAATACGGGAGGCCAGGGCATTTCTTTCCTGACCCTTACAGCTCGAACATCGGCTGACGGCGGCTTTCCCCTATCCCAAGGACTTAGGCAAAACAGCTCGGAGTTCATCTAGTTTTTCGATGCTAGCACAAGTTGGAGTACACTCCCACGCAACTTTATGGGGTTATTGCCAGAGGTCGGGGACGCCAGCCAGCATGGGAAAATGGTTCAAAGTACATTCGGTCAGCAGCGCCATCGGGCGTTCCATGGTGCTCATTCTGTTCATGGCGAGCCTGATCGCCGTCGTGGCCATGGTGACCCTGTTCTACTCGGTGCCCGATGCCAAGGCGATCAACCTGTCGGGTTCGCTGCGGATGCAGGCCTATCGCATGGCCTATGAAATAGAGCAGGGCCAGCCTGTGCTGGGGCGGCTCGATCAGTTCGAACAGACCCTGCATGCACGCGAGCTGCAAGAGACACAGCGCTGGATCACTCCGGCCTCCCTGCGCCGTACCTATGGCGAGGTGTTGCTGCAATGGCAGATGATGCGCGAGCACATCGAGAACGCCACCCCAAAACGCTACACCGACAATACGGAACAGTTTGTCGCGGCCATCGATGATTTCGTCAATCAGATGCAGTACCACGTGGAGTTCAAGGTGCGCATGCTGGCACTGGCGGAGGGGCTGGGCCTGCTCTCCATCATCACCATCGCCTGGTTTACCGTACGCTTCACCCGTCAGCAGGTGGTGGCCCCGCTCAACCAGCTGGTCTATTGCGCCCGCCAGATCCAGCGCCAGGAGTTCGATCTCACCCTGCCTCCCCATTGCGAGAATGAACTGGGAGAATTGTCGGCCGCCTTCGTCACCATGGCAGATGAGCTCGGCAAGCTCTATCGGGAGCTGGAAAGCAAGGTAGAAGAGAAAACGGCCAAGCTGCAACAGGCCAACGACACCCTCTCCTTTCTTTATTCCACCGCCCAGAAGCTGCATGCGGCGCCGCTGAGTCGGCGCACTCTGCTCAAACTGCTGGAGCGGGCCGCGGCCCATCAGCACATAGACCATATCCGGCTGACCCGCTTTGAACACAACGCCATGCCGGACTACATCACAGGCCGCAAGGGCTGGCCCGGCGATCTCGACTCAGTGGTGAGCTTTCATCTGCAGATGGATGAGCAGGAGTACGGCCGGCTCGACATGATAAGCACTCACCCCATCGACGAGCGGCTGATGAAAAACTTCTCCATGCTGCTGGCCCAAGTGCTGCACAAGGATCAGACCCTGCTGCAACATCAGCGGCTGTTGCTGATGGAAGAGAGAGCCGTCATCGCCCGCGAGCTGCACGACTCGCTGGCCCAGGCGCTCTCCTACCTCAAGATCCAGTCCACCCTGCTCAAACGCTCTTTTGCCAAGGGCGATACCGCCAAGGCAGAAGCGGCGATGCAGCAGATCGACGAGGGACTCAGCAGCGCCTACACCCAGCTGCGCGAGCTGCTGGGCACTTTCCGCCTCAGCATCGGCGATGCCAATCTGGGGGAAGCCATCAAGGTGATGCTGGAGCAACTCAAGCCTCAGACCCAGGCCGAGATCAGGCTCCATTACGGTCTGGCTGATACGGATCTTGAAGCGGGTCAGCACATTCATATTCTGCAGCTGATCCGTGAGGCAGTGCTCAATGCCATCAAACATGCCTGCGCGCAAGTGATTGATGTTAGCTGTGAGACCCTCGCCGATGGTAACATTCAGGTTCAGATTTCAGATGACGGTGTTGGAATAGGGATCGCAAGCTCGGCGGTCAACCACTATGGCCTCAGCATCATGAATGAGCGTGCCAGCAAGCTGCATGGTCTGCTGACCATCAGCGAACAGCCGCCCAGAGGCACCTGCGTACATCTGACCTTTCCCACCAGCCTAACAAGAGATGCCTGATGGACGAGATGAAATATAGTGTTCTGGTCGTGGATGACCATCCCCTCATGCGCAAAGGGATTGTGCAACTGCTGGCCCTGGAAGAGAACATAGAGGTGATTGGCGAGGCGTCCAACGGCACTGATGCCGTCGCCATGGCCAAAGAGTCCGAACCGGATCTGATCCTGCTCGATCTCAACATGAAGGGGCTCTCCGGTCTGGATACCCTCAAGGCGCTGCGCACCGAGGAAGTCACCTCCCGCGTGGTGATCCTGACCGTCTCCGACGCTCGCCAGGACGTGGTCGCCCTGCTCAAGGCCGGCGCCGATGGTTACCTGCTGAAAGATACCGAGCCAGAGATGTTGCTGGCCCAGCTGGCAGACGTGATGACCGGCAAGCAGATCCTGAGCGAGCCGCTGCGTCCCTACCTCGAGAACATCTACGAGCTGGACCACCTGCAACAGAAGCTGGAAAGCTTAACGCGTCGCGAAATGCAAATCCTGCGCGAAATTGCAAAGGGGCTCTCCAACAAACAGGTCGCCTCCGTGCTCCATATCTCCGAAGGCACGGTCAAGGTTCACGTCAAGAGCCTGCTGAAGAAACTCGAGGCGCAAAGCCGCGTGGAAGCGGCTGTCATGTACCTGGAGCAGCGCAACTAACGCGCGCTGGCAGAGCATGCAACCGAACGCCTTGTTGCGCTCTATATTCATGCCTTGACCAGACTGAGAAAAAACCAAAGCCCCGCATCGTCGGGGCTTTCCTTATCTGCGCTAAATTTGCCCGAATCTGCCATCTGCGCTAAATCCGCCCGAAACCGGGCCTGCCACCCTTTGCCTCTGCAAGAAGCAAGATGGACGACCACATAATCCCGCTTGTGTGGAAGCGGGAGTCACCCGCCGATTCACCACATCCGTCACTGCGACACACTTCTATCTTCTCGTGCCCGAACAGGGCTCCCCTGCCTGCTCGCACCTTGCACTCAGGCCAGCGGCGCGGCTCACAAGCCGCCGCAACGGCCATGCGCATTTTGCACTTGGCTCTTTGCAAGATGCGATGCGCTTCAATTCAGGACGCGAAGAGAGTGGGGACCGAGTAACCAGGAACCGGCCGTATTCAACTGACTACGGGGTCACGTCGGCAGAAAATATAAAAACATAATCCACTGATTATTAATCAATTTAATCCTCGACCTGGAGACTGACGCCCCCATTCTGGGGCTTTTATCATCCTCTGGCACAGTCGCTGCATTGTCCTATTCAGCAACTACTCAATGGAGGACGGAACATGAAACTTCAACCTTTGGCATTGTTCCCCTTGCCTTCCCACATACTGCCTGGTGGCAAGCTTCCGCTGCGTTTGTTTGAACCGCGCCACCTGCAGATGCTCAAAGAGTCATTCATCAATGACCAGGGGTTCGGCATAGTGATGGAAGAGGCGACCACCACGGGTAAATCCGGGCGGATCCTGCCGGTCGGCACCCGGGTCAAGGTGACCGATTTTTATACCCTGAATGATGGTCTACTGGGCGTCACTGTGCTCGGCATGGAACGCTTCTGCATTCATGAGATGGAAACGGACGAGATGGGATTGCGCCGTGCCAGGGTCGAAGCCCTGCCGAACTGGCCAAGCGCCCATTCAGACTTCAGTGACAAGCCGCTGGTCACTCGGCTGCGGGAAGTGTTCGAGCAGTATCCCGAGCTCGATGAGCTCTATCCGGACAAGCAGTTTGACGATGCGGCCTGGCTCTGCCAACGCTGGCTCGAGATCCTGCCCATGCCGATCTATGAAAAACAGATGTTGATTGCCAAACAAAATAGCGAAGCGGCTCGTCAATTCTTGCGCCGACTGATCGCACAGTGAGTCAAAGAGTCTTTGCAAAATGCGAATATTCCCACAATGAAAATAACAATTTCGCATTTTGCAAACAGCGGATAGCAATAAAAACAGACAATACCGCTGCAAGCCGCATAAACAGGTTCTGAAAAAGTTGGCACGACTTTTTCATATAGAACAGTACAACCCGATTTATCCCGTGCTCTCTTCAGTATTTGCTGAAGAATTGGTCAACCACCCAGGTTGACCATTTTTTTTACCTGCGATCCGGCAGTTCGGGATGAAAATAGCGTTGCAGGCACTCTCTCAGCCGCATCAGGCTGATGGGTTTAGCCAGAAAGTCATCCATTCCCTGAGCCAGACAACGAGCCCTGTCCTCTGCCATGGCATTGGCCGTCAAGGCGACGATGGGCATCTTGCAGCCCAGCTCCCGCAGGCGACGAGTCGCCTCCAGCCCATCCATCTGCGGCATCCGCATGTCCATCAGGATGAGATCCGGCTTTTGCTCCGCCACCTGGGCGAGCGCTTCCAGACCATTGGCCGCCAGCCGTACCCGGGTCACCAGTTTTTGCAGCATGAGGGACACCACCAGCTGGTTGACCGGGCTGTCTTCCACCACCAGCACATCCAGATCCTGAATGGGCAATTGATCCGGCTCGGGCCGGCTGCTGCACTCACATGGCAGCGCCATGCCGGGCAGCTCGAACCAGAAGCAACTGCCCTGACCAGGGGCACTCTGCAATCGGATCTCGCCACCCATCAGCTCCACCAGCCGTTTGCTGATGGCCAGCCCCAGGCCGGTGCCTGAGAAGCGGCGGGTCGCCGAGCTGTCGACCTGGGAGAAAGGCTCGAACAGGAGCGCCTGATCTTCGGCCGAGATACCGATGCCGGTGTCGGTGACCGAGACTCGCAGCCGCTCATGGCGCCAACCCAGTTGCAAGGATACGCTGCCCTGACTGGTGAACTTCACCGCATTGCCGAGCAGGTTGCTGATGACCTGTGACAGGCGTACCGGATCCCCCTGCAACTGGGGGGGTACCGCCTCATCCACCAGCCAGCGCAGGATAATCCCCTTGCTACTGGCACGCGCTTGCAGCGGCTCGATCAGGGATTGGCACAGCTGGGACGGGTGCAGGGTCTCGCAATGAAATTCCAGGGTATGGGATTCGATTTTCGAGAAGTCGAGCACATCGTCGATGATGGTTTGCAGCAGGCGTGCCGAGTGGGTGGCATGTCCCAGCAGAGTCTGCTGCTGGGGTTCAAGCTGGGCGTGCTGCAACAGGTCCAGCATGCCCAGCACCGCATTCATGGGGGAACGAATTTCGTGGGTCATCATGGCCAGGAACTGCGACTTGGCGCGGTTGGCTGCCTCGGCCTCATCTCGTGCCCGTGCCAATTCCTGCTCGCGGCGGATCTGGTTGCCCACATCCCGCGCAGTCCCCCGATAGCCGATGAATACACCGGCGGCATCGAAGCAGGGCTCGGCGTTGATCTCCATCCAGCAGGGACCCTTGACCAGGCTGACCTGGGCCCGTACCGCCCGCACCGGCAGATGCAGCGCGATGAGACGACG
>Ga0115550_1000763_pt1 | contig 26218 bp, 21 predicted proteins | sample COGITO_mtgs_1005_FD_87177 | JGI IMG/M metagenome (GOLD analysis project Ga0115550, IMG submission 87177) | Pelagic marine microbial communities from North Sea - COGITO_mtgs_100511 | ecosystem: Environmental > Aquatic > Marine > Epipelagic | place: Germany:Helgoland, sampling site Kabeltonne... | reverse complement strand
GCCCAGGGTCAAGGCCGCGCGACGCTTGCCCATGATGCAACGGGATCTGCCGTTGCTGATCGCCTTTCTCCTGCCCTTCGTGTTGATGCAATTCACCATGACGCCGCAGCTGACCCTGTTGCTTATCGCCACCTACGTGTTGCTGATATGGATTGCTGCCTGTCAGGGGGAGCGCCAGAGCCCGCTGCTGCGCCTGCTGGACAACCGCCTCACCAACTGGCTGGGGGATCTCTCCTACTCCATCTACCTGCTGCACGCGCTGGTGCTGCTCACCGGCTGCGAGCTCATCCACTATCTGGCGCCGGGGCTCACCGACTGGTGGTATGCCCAGACCAGCCCGCTGCTGGGGGTAATGGCGACCCTGTTGATGCTGGCAGTGCTGATCGGCCTCTCTTCTTTAAGCTACAACCTGCTGGAGCGGCCACTGCAACGGCGCCTGCGCCGCCTTGGCAAGTCGCGGCAACCGGCGGCGATGGAGCGAGTCAGTTAAACAAGCAGTGACCAAGCCTGGATAACCTATCGGTCAGCGTCTCCAGGTTTGCTCAGACGACTCGGATGCTAGCTAAAACCGATGCTGTTGTGCATGGAACCATGGTTACCAGTACCCTGCCCGTCAAATCCTTGCCTCCCCCCAATAACCTGAAAAAGGGGCCACCTTAAGAAGGTGGCCCCTTGATATCGGGTTTAGCCATAATATGGCTCACCGCAGTCGGCTTATTTAACGCCGTAACTGGTCAGGATCTGATCCATGGTCCCGTCTGCACTGATGATTGCCAATCCCTTGTTGAAAGCCTCGATCAACTCCTGGCCGCGCGGGTTTTTCACGCCGCTGGCGATATGGAGCGGGTTGGTAGAGAGCGCATTGGCCGTGAAGGCAAACTTGCTGGCATCCATCCCCTGCTGGGCCATGATGGCCCGGGCAACAACCTCGTCTTCCAACGTCAAGTCAATACGCCCATCAAGCAGCTTCTTCAGATTCGTCGGCAAGTCACCGGCCTCCTGGCGGTTTAGCTCAGCCTGCATGAAGTCGTCACCGTAGCCATAACCCCGCACTATGCCAATGCTCTTGCCTTTGAGACTGGCCAAGCCATTCAACTCGAAACTGCCGCCAGCCAACTGGATAAATTTGACCTGATTCTTCAGATACTCGTCACTGAAACGCAGTGACTTGGTGCGCGCCTCGGTGAACCATGCCCCTACCAGAATATCGATATTTCCTTCCTCAACTTCCGACAACGCCCTGGCCCAAGGCATGATCCGCATGTCGAGCTCATAACCCTGGGTGGCAAGTGCGCGTTTGACCAGCTCTACCGAGATGCCTTTGTTGGCATCAATGACAAAGGGCGGCCAGGGATCTTGCGCAGCCGTCACACTGGCGGCATGCGCCCCAAAGGTCGACAACGCCAGCAGTAATCCTATCATCCATGATTTCATCTCATACCTCTTGCCTGTGTGGGGAAACCCTTTGAGATAAGAGGAGCGAAGGACACTTTGTCAAGGCAGCAGAGACGACAGGCTATTGTGATTCGAACCCGCAGAGTCCTTGTGGCATAATGCCCTGTCCAATGGCCCGCTCAGGGTCATCTCCTTTTGCCTGATATACGCTGTTTCATCTTGAGAAACAGCCAAACAAGGGGTAATCATGTCTTCCATTCGTCTGACCCAATACAGCCACGGGGCTGGCTGCGGCTGCAAAATTTCTCCCAAGGTGCTCGACACCATTCTCAAGAGCCAGATCCCGGGCTTTGACGACCCGACACTGGTGGTTGGCAACAGCAGCAAGGATGACGCGGCTGTGGTCGATATCGGCAACGGTCAGGGCATTGTTTCCACCACCGACTTCTTCATGCCCATCGTCGATGATCCCTTTACCTTTGGCCGCATCGTGGCCACCAACGCCATCAGCGACATCTACGCCATGGGCGGCAAGCCCATCGTTGCCATTGCCATCCTTGGCTGGCCCATCAACACGCTCGCTCCCGAAATTGCACAGCAGGTGATCGACGGCGGCCGCCAGGTGTGCCATGAAGCGGGCATATCCTTGGCTGGCGGCCACAGTATCGATGCCCCCGAGCCCATCTTCGGCCTTGCCGTGACCGGCATAGTGCCGCTCGATGCCATCAAGCAGAACGACACGGCCCAGGCGGGTGACATCCTCTACCTGACCAAGCCCCTTGGCATCGGCATACTCACCACGGCCCAGAAGAAGGGCAAGCTCAAGCCCGAGCACGAGCAGCTGGCCCCCAACGCCATGTGCACCCTCAACAAGATTGGCCAGCGTTTTGCCGAACTGCCGGGCGTGCACGCCATGACGGACGTGACCGGATTTGGTCTGGCGGGCCATCTGCTGGAGATGTGCGAAGGATCAGGGGTGCGGGCTACCCTCGACTTCAAGGCGCTGCCACTGCTCGACGAAGTAGATTACTACCTGTCTGAGGGCTGCGTACCGGGCGGTACCCTGCGCAACTTCGATTCCTATGGCGCCAAGCTCGGTGCCATGGATGAACGCACCCGCAACATCATGTGCGATCCGCAGACCAGCGGCGGCTTGCTGGTTGCCGTCGGTAAAGAAAGTGAAGCCGAGCTCCTTGCCATCGCCACACAAGCGGGGCTGACCCTCTCCCCCATAGGCCGGCTGAAAGCCTATACCGGAAACCAGTTTATCGAGGTTATCCAATGAGTCAGCAGCTGCTTGCTATTGATACGGATCTGGCTCGGACGTCTCTGGAGGTTCTGCGATGAGCCAACTGCCACTCACCTCGGATCTGGCCCGGATTTTTCTGGATGATATCCCGCTTATCGACTTGCGTGCCCCCATCGAGTTCAAGGAAGGGGCCTTCCCCTGCTCGACCAGTCTGCCCCTGATGACTGACGATGAACGTGCCCAGGTGGGCACCTGCTTCAAGCAGCGATGCCAGGCGGCGGCGATTGAACTGGGTCACCAACTGGTGGGGGGCGCCGTGCGTGCCGAACGGCTCGACGGCTGGCTGGCACAGTTGCGAAAGCAGCCCGATGCCCTGCTCTACTGCTTTCGTGGCGGCCTGCGCTCACAAACCGTGCAACTCTGGTTGCACGAGGCCGGGGTCACCCGTCCCCGGGTAGCTGGTGGCTACAAGGAGATGCGCCGTTTCCTCATCGATACCCTGGACAAGGCAGCAGCCGAGTGTCACTGGACAGTGCTGACCGGCATGACCGGCTCCGGCAAGACCCATATGCTGGAGCACGTGACTCAGGCGGTGGATCTGGAGGGGCATGCCCATCACAGGGGCTCGTCATTTGGTCAGCTTCCAGGGGGTCAGCCCAGCAACATCAATTTTGAAAACAAGCTGGCCATCGAACTGCTCAAGCGCCGCCACCAGGGTGAACATGCTTTCGTGGTGGAGGACGAGAGCCGGCTCATCGGCCGCTGCTGCCTGCCCAACCCCCTGTTTGATGCCATGTGCGAGGCACCGCTGGTGGTGGTGGATGTACCGCAGAGCGAGCGTGCCGAACAGATCCGCCAGGACTATGTGCACGATCTCTGGCTGCGTTATCAGGCCATGTTTGGCGCCGAAGAAGGCTGGCCACTGTTTGCGGCCTATCTCACCGATGCGCTGGCCCGCCTCAAGCGCCGCCTTGGCGATCAAGCACACCGCGAGCTGGACCAGCTGATGCAAATCGCCCTCGCAGAGCAAGCCAACAGCGGCACCACCGAGCACCATCTGGCCTGGATCACCCTGCTGCTGACCCGCTACTACGACCCCATGTATCTCTATCAACTGGGCAACAAGCGTGAGCGCATCGTGTTCCGGGGTGAGAAGCAGGCCTGTCTGGACTTCTTTGCCGAGCAACACGCAGCCTGGCAGCAAGGCTGACTCACCCCCGTCAAACAAGAGGACCCCCTATGTTGAAATTCGAGGTGATCCCGGTCACTCAATTCGCCCAGAACTGCTCCCTCATCTGGTGTGACGAGACCCACCAAGCGGCGCTGATTGATCCGGGTGGCGAGGCCGACAAGCTGCTCGCAGCCATCACCAAGCGCGGGCTTACCCTGACCCACATCCTGCTGACCCATGGCCATCTGGATCACGTGGGCGCCGCCGCAGAGCTGCGTGAAACAACCGGCGTAGCCATCACAGGCCCCCACAAAGAAGATGCCTTCTGGCTCGACATGCTGCCCCGGCAGAGCCAGATGTTTGGCTTCGCCCATACCCCTGCTTTCACGCCGAATAGCTGGCTTGAACAGGGTGACAAGGTGCGAGTGGGCAACTGCGAGCTGGAGGTCTATTTCTGTCCGGGCCACACTCCGGGCCACGTCATCCTGCTCAGCCAGGCCGAAAAACTCGCCTGGGTTGGTGACGTGCTGTTCGCCGGCAGCATAGGCCGCACCGACTTCCCACGCGGTGATCACGCCACCTTGATAAAGTCGATCACTGAAACCCTGCTGCCACTGGGTGACGAGATTGTCTTTATCCCGGGCCATGGCCCCAGCTCCACCTTTGGCCGAGAAAAGGCAAGCAATCCTTACCTGACCCAAGCCGTCTGGTAACAGCAAGCAGGCTTGCCACTGACGCCAAGAGGGCGACCCCGGGGTCGCCCTCTTCCATGGCTTGCTGCAAGCTTCATCAAACGCCAGACAGCAAAAAGCCACTCCTGAGAGTGGCTTTTTCTTCAACCAGATTGGCTCGCTATTAAACGCGAACGAAATCCAGGTGAACCAGCTTCGGCTTAACCGGGTGACGCTGGATAGCCTTCACTTTAACGTTGACTTCTTCACCGTTGATGACCAGGGTCAGCACGGATTCGTAGAATTCCGGCTTCTCTTGGGCAATGATGAATTTTTTGTGGTCAACAGTGATGGACTGAGCTTCTTTGCCGGCACCGTAGATGATGGCAGGAACTTGGTCAGCGTGACGCAGGCGGCGGCTCGCACCTTTCCCCAGGTCAGAACGGACTTCAGCTTGGAATACGAAAGACATAGTGGTTATCTCATATAGATGAATTTATGGTGCTGACTGCGACCGGTCAGCACCTCGCAAAACGAGGGCGCATACTAGCATGGGCCCTGAACAGTGACAAGATACCTTAACGCCCCTGCTCCAGTCGGGCAAAACGCTGCTGCCGCTGTGCCGGACTCAGGGCATCGAAGCGCGCCAGCGTCTGCGGCGCAGGGCAGTAGAGGGTATCCCCCGCCTTGACCCGGATGCCGTTGCCCATCAGCGGGCGATTGTCATCGACAATGGCCAGCAGATAGCTGTAAGTGTCCCCCGCTATGCCCGTGACAGTGCCGTTCTGAGCCAGGGTCGCAGCAATGCGCCACAGGGTTTCTCCCGATGCCACCCGATGACAGACCTGCTTGCCACCGGCAGCGGGAGCCGCCAGCGTCAAGGTTGTGTTGACGGATGTCGGTGTGACAAGGGGTTGCGATTCTCTCTTCGCCTCGTCTCGGGCGACACTCGCCAGCATCGCCTCCGGCGCCAGCCAGGTTGCGCGCAGATTGAGACTCACCAGCAGCGGCTCGGCCCCATCACGGATGGCTCTTGGCTGACCGGGCATCACAGGCGAAGAAAATTCCGCCATAAAGGGTACCTGACCAGGGATCGCAGCCTGTTGGCTCTGCCCCTGTTCCAAGGCAGGCAGCAGGGGTGCAAGCCCGTAGGCGGCCTCATCGATACGCCTGAGCCGGGCCAGATACGCCTTGGAGAGTTGAGCCTCCCCCTCGAACAGGTCAAAAGGGGGCACCAGCCGGGCCGGAAACAGCACCTGCCAGCGGCCCTTTTTTTTCTTGAGCTCAAGGGGGGGGAATTGATTGCCCCGCCAGGCCACGAACATGGCCGGCGGAGTACGGTGTAGCGGGTAATACTCCGGGTTCAGTTGTACCCAGGTTTGCTCGGCTATGGGTTGATAGCCACTGATGTTGACCATTGCCACGCTTAACCAGAATCCAAGCATCCTTGCTCCTCCGTTAGCCTTTTCCTGGTCGGCGGCAAGGGCCACCGACACGAAGACCTGCCTGTCTCCTACAGCAGATTAGCACTGGGCGATGGCGTTGAGCACCCGTTTATCTGACACCGGATAGGGGGTCCCCAGATTCTGGGCGAAGAAGGAGACCCGCAACTCCTCGATCATCCAGCGGATATTGGCCACTTCGGTCGGGATCAACTGGGATTTGGGGATCTTGGCCAAGAGAGCCTTGTACTCGGCTTCAACGCTCTGCACCTTGAGCATGTAAACCCGATCCCGGTTGGGATCGATGGCCAGCTTTTCCATCCGGCGCTCGATGGCTCGCAGGTAGCGCAGCAAGTCCGGCAGCCGCTGCCAGCCAGTCTCGGTCACGAACCCCTTGTGAATGAGGTTGCCCAGCTGAAGCTGGATATCCGACATGGCAAAGGCGGTGTCGAGCTGCATCTTGCCCTTGAGCCGCTTCTTGATTTCGTGAGAAAGCGTCAGCACGGCTTCCACCTGGCTGGCCACTTCCACCACGGCATCGTTGAGCTCGGCGCGCACAAATTCCTTGAGCGCTTCGAAACCGGCCTCATCCCAGGCCAAGCCGCCATGCTGTGCAATGAGCTTGTCGCAGCCGCAGGCAATGCAGTCATCAATAAGCTCGGCCACCTTGCCAAAGGGGTTGAAGTAGAGCCCCAGCTTGGCCTTGTTGGGCAGCTTCTCCTGCAGGTACTTGATGGGTGATGGCACGTTGAGCAGCACCAGCCGGCGCTGGCCCGCCCACATCAGCTGCTGCTGGGCCACAGCGCTCTCCACCAGCTGGATGGAGACAGAGTCCTTCTCATCCACCAAGGCCGGATAAGCCTTCACCTCGAAGCCGCCGCGCTTCTGGCTGTATTCCTGCGGCAATTCGCCAAAGCTCCACAGCGTCAGGCCTGACTGCTCTATGTCGTCGTCCGCCACCTGGGACAACGTCTCCTGCACACGCCCACGCAAGGATTCTTTCAGCGCCTCCAGATCCTTGCCTTCCGCGACAGGCTTGTGCCTATCGTCCACCACCCGGAAGGTGAGTTTCAGGTGATCGGGCACCGCAGACCAATCCCATGACTCGCGGGGCACAGTCACCCCCGTCATGCGCCGCAGTTGACGCTCCATCTCGTCCAGCAGTGGTCCCTGCTCGGGGTTGAGGCTGGCGAGCAGCGCATCGGCGTAGTTGGGTGCCGGTACGAAATTTTTGCGCATCGGCTTTGGCATGGATTTTATCAGCGCCACCAGCAACTCATGACGCAGCCCGGGGATCAGCCACTCGAATCCCTTTACCTCCACCTGATTGAGCAGTGGCAGCGGAATATGCAGGGTGACGCCATCGGCCGCCTCCCCCGGTTCAAACTGGTAGCTCAATTTAAGTTTGAGCCGTCCCTGCTGCCAGAAGTTGGGATAGTCGAGATCACTGATGTGGGCCGCATCCCCCTTCATCAGCATCTCCCGCTCGAAGTTGAGCAGCTCTGGATCCTGCTTTTGCGCCTCTTTCCACCAGTTGTCGAAGTGGCGACTTGATATCACCTCTTCCGGCAAACGGGCGTCGTAGAAGCGGAACAAGTCCTCATCCTCCACCAGAATGTCGCGACGGCGGGACTTGTGCTCCAGCTCCTCCACCTCGGCCAGAAGCTTGCGGTTGTCGCCAAAGAAGCGGTGACGGGTCTCGAAATCCCCCTCCACCAGGGCACGACGGATAAAGAGCTCTCGACACAGCACAGGATCGAGGCGACTGAAGTTGATGGTGCGCTCATTGACCAGCGTCAGACCAAACAGGGTCACTTTCTCCTTGGCCATGACGGCGCCATTCTTCTTCGACCAGTGGGGATCGCTGTGGTGCAGCTTGATGAGGTGAGCCGCCAGCGGCTCCACCCACTCCGGTTCAATCTTGGCATTGACCCGGGCATAGAGGCGGGAGGTTTCCACCAGTTCGGCGGCCATCACCCACTTGGGTGGCTTCTTGAACAGACCCGAGGCCGGGAAAATGTGGAAGCGGCCGTTGCGGGCGCCGAGAAACTCGGGCTTCTCCAGATCCTTGTTGCCGATATGGCTCAGGAGGCCGGTCAGCAAGGCGCAATGAACCGTCTTGAAATCCGCCGGTTCATGATTGGCTTTAAAGCCCAGCTCTTTCACCGTCTGGCGCAACTGGAAGTGAATATCCTGCCACTCGCGCACCCTCAGGTAGGAGAGGAACTCCTTCTGGCACATGCGGCGGAACGGGTTGCTGCCCAGTACATCCTGCTGCTCTTTGAGGTAATTCCACAGATTGACGAAGGCAAGGAAGTCAGAGTCCTTGTCTTCAAAGCGCTTGTGTTGCTCGTCGGCGGCCTGCTTCTTCTCCATGGGCCGCTCACGGGGATCCTGGATGCTGAGGCCTGCGGTGATCACCATGACCTCGCTCAGGCAACCGGTTTGCGCCGCCGTGATCACCATTTTCGCCAAACGGGGATCAAGGGGAATGCGCGACAGCTGACGACCTATGTCGGTCAACTGCAGTTTGGGCTCCTGATCCCGAGTGCCAGGCAGCTCTCTAACTGCCTCCAGCTCCTTGAGCAGGCTCAGGCCATCCTTGATGTGGCGTGACTCGGGCGGCTCGACGAAGGGGAAGGCCTCCATGTTGCCAAGCCCCAATGCCAGCATCTGCAAAATGACGGAAGCCAGGTTGGTACGCAGGATCTCGGGATCGGTAAAAGCGGGACGATTGTTGAAATCCTCCTCGGAGTAGAGGCGTATACAGATACCGTCCGCCACCCGGCCACAACGCCCTTTGCGCTGGTTGGCACTGGCCTGGGAGACCGGCTCTATGGGCAGGCGCTGCACCTTGGTACGCCAGGAGTAGCGACTGATGCGGGCAGTGCCCGGGTCTATCACATAACGGATGCCCGGCACTGTGAGAGAGGTTTCCGCCACGTTGGTGGCGAGCACGATGCGCCGCCCGGCGTGTTGCTGGAACACCCGGTTCTGCTCTGTATTGGAGAGGCGCGCATAGAGCGGCAGCACTTCTGTATCTCGCAGGCCCAATTTGTTCAAGGCATCGGCGGTATCGCGGATCTCCCGCTCGCCGTTCATGAAGATGAGAATGTCCCCCAGTCCTTCCTCGGCCAGCTCCTGCACCGCATCGAAGATACCCTGCAACTGGTCGCGATCGTCACTCCCCTCCAGCAGCGGCCGATAGCGTACATCGACGGGATAAGTGCGGCCGGAGACCTCGATCACCGGCGCCTTGTTGAAATGGCGGGAGAAGCGCTGGGGGTCTATGGTGGCCGAGGTGATGATCACCTTGAGATCGGGGCGCCTTGGCAGCAGCTGCTTGAGATAACCAAGAATGAAGTCGATGTTGAGGCTGCGCTCGTGGGCCTCATCGATGATGATGGTGTCGTACTGGGTCAACATACGGTCATTCTGGATCTCTGCCAGCAAGATACCGTCTGTCATCAGCTTGATGTGGGTCTGCTCGCTCACCTGATCGGTAAAGCGCACCTTGTAACCCACGTACTGGCCGAGTTCTGACTCCATCTCCTCTGCGATACGGGCAGCCACAGTACGGGCAGCCAGACGGCGCGGCTGGGTGTGGCCGATGAAGCCCTTCACCCCGCGCCCCAGCGCCAGGCAGATCTTGGGGATCTGGGTCGTTTTGCCCGAGCCGGTTTCACCGGCGATGATCACCACCTGATGCTCACTGATCGCCTTGGCGATCTCTGCCTGCTTCTGGCTGACAGGCAAGTTGTCCGGGTACGTGACCTTGGGGACACCGGCCAGACGGGACTGATAACGCGCCTGCGCTGCGTCCAGATCGGCGGCAATGGTCTCCAGCACTGTGATCTGCTTGCCCTCGGGCAGCTTCTTGATCCCGTTCAGACGACTGGAAAGACGACGGGCATCAAGGTTCATGCAGGCTGATAGACGGCGGCGCAGCGCCTCGATAGAGAGAGACAAGGTACAAATTCCTTAATAGAGAGCCCGGCATGGGGCCATATCGACAAGCTTCGGCAGATCCTAAAGAGCGGGCGGGAGCGGTGCAAGCCTTAAAGCGATTGGGGTAGCGATGAAAGCCGGAATAGATCCGGTATGAAGAGAATGCCTGAATAAAAAGAGCAGGCACCCGGCCTGCTCCTGATGACGCCTTCCACTCAACCTGATCAGACCCGGGCCTTGTGCACGAAGCAGGTACCCAGCTGGGCATGGATCGCCTGCATCACATCGTGACGGCTGATCACCCCGAGCAGGCGACCCTCCTCCACCACCGGATAGATCTTTGGCTTTTGCCCCATCATCATCTCGGCCAACTCCAGAATGCTGGTATCAGGCCCGACGGCCAGCACCTCATTGCGCATCACATTCTTGACCTGAGCCACCTGCTCGCAGTGATAGGCCTCTTTGAGCATGACGGCGATACAGTCCTGCTCGGACACCCAACCAATGAGATGACCCAGTGCATCCACTACCGGGCCACCGAGCTGGCGGCTATTGAGAAACTTTTCCACCGCAGATTGCACCATCATGTCAGCGCTGAACGTGATGGGCCGGTGCTGCATATAATCCTTTGCTTTTAGTGATTCCATTGTGCTTCCCCCAACCAGCCTCCCGGGCGGGAGGCGCAAGTCAGACACTATGTCCGACCCACACCAAGCATAGCTCGCCCAATATCAGGAGATGGATTGCAGCAGCAACAGCAATTCGTTCTGGCTGTGGCAGTCGGTCTTCTTGAAGACCCCCTTGAGGGTCGAGCGGACTGTTTCCACCTTGACACCGCGCAGCTCGGCGATGTCGTTGCTGCTATAACCCTTGCTCATCAGCACCAACAACTCTTTCTCGCCGATGGTGAGGGGGTAAAGGCTCGCCAGTGCCTCGATATCAGGATTGAATGAGTGTTCGGGATCCCGCAGCACCACTTCCACATAACGCTCAAACCGGCTGAGGCCGCTCATCAGAGTGCACTGGATCAGCAAGGGCCTTAAATTGGCCTGACGGGGAATGGACATATAAGCGCTCGCTCCCGGCAACAGGTAAGCAAAGCCATTCAATATCTCTTTGAACTGGCGTTGCTGCTCCTTATTTTGCAGCGAGAAGATACCATTGATGGCCCGCAGCTCCACATTTTCATCTGAGATACGGTTGAAGGCCACATTGGAATAATGGATATGGCCTTTGTCATCGACGATGGCACTGGGCTTATTATGATTTTTAACCAGCTGCTGCAGCTGGTAGTTCTGGGTCTCCAGAGCCAGCAGATTCCAATAATGGTGGCTCCAGGCAGCCAGGCCGGAATAAACCTCTCCCAGTGAGGAGATATCCTGAGCGCTGAAATCATCCTGGCTGGCACCACGATAGGTACACAGGCTGCTAAGGCCCCGTCCCTTCACCCGGCAGACGCCACCCGCCGCAAACTGGGCGCCGAAGCTGGCCAGCAATCCTGCCGAATTGGACAGGGTGGTGGCATTGACTATGCCCTGGCAGCCCTTGTCCAGATAATGATTGAACCACACATCCTGGCGATGGTGTTGCACATAGAACTGCTGCTGAGCCTCGGTCAGGCCGCTTGAGAAGAGTTTTATCCCGTCGCTTTTGTCATCATCCCGTAACAAAAATAGCGAGGAACTCCCCGACACATCGGTGCGGAACTGATCCACCACCAACTTAATGTCAGAATCATTAATACCGCACTCATATAACTGGCTTATATAGGGCGATACCCTTTCCTTTACTAATGCCTTCACACCCGAACTCCTAATTCTTATTTTTATTGAGGAGGCATCTTACTCTGCAATGAGAAACGCGAAAAGTAGTCAAATGAACAAAGGTTTTATAACTGTTCCGTAAATAGTAATGATGAAACGACATAAGGGTGAGCGAAAGCGAAAATTTAAAATCCAAGTTAATGTTTTTTATGCTTTTTGTCGCTATGGTTTTTTTGTCGGTCTAAAGATCCCTGTCTCTGTGACATCCTGATTACCCGACAGGCCTCACATTTTATCCCTTTTGCCATGACAGCGGGTCCAGCCCGGATAAAAGCGCGACACCCTGCAACCCGCGGTGCTGCGATACCGGGTCTACGCAGACAAGCCACAGGTTATCTATTCCATCGTGCTGGCGCCTGAACCAAAAACCCTCATCCCAAAGAGCCGGGCAAGCCGTTAGTTGTCTGGGTCCCCTCATAAAAGACTCAAGTTGAGCTTGTTTCTCAATAGTTAATTTTGTGTTTTATTTGTGAACACGGACGGGTATTGTATATACAATTCGTTAGATGGATATCGGACAGGTATCAACCACAAGGAGAGTGTATGGAACCGGAAAATGCATTGATAGCGCCCACCAGATCAGCGGCGGGGATCAAGCTGCTGCTAGCCAGCCTGTTTGGTATCGCCATCTTCTTCATCCCCTTTGAACTGGCAGGCCGCAGCACCATCATGGTGGACCACCTGGCCGGTTTTCTGATAGCGCAGCGCCCACTGGCGGTGGGGTTGATCCTGTTGCTGATTGGCTATGGTGCCATCACACCCTTGCTGGATGGTCGCTGGCGCGCCCGTCCCATCGACCGGCTTCTGAGCCTGTTCAAGCTGATCGGCCTGGTACTGGCACTCATGTATGTTGCCAATCTGGGACCGGCCTGGCTGATGACACCGGATCGTCTGCCCTTCCTGTTTGACAAGCTGGCCATGTCGGTCGGTCTTATCGTGCCCATTGGTGCCATGGCTCTTACTTTCTTGCTCGGCTTCGGTCTGCTGGAGCTGATAGGCGTACTGATGCAGCCCGTGATGCGGCCGCTGTGGCGCACGCCGGGGCACTCTGCCATTGATGCTGTCGCCTCTTTCGTCGGCAGCTATTCGGTGGGACTGCTCATCACCAACCGGGTCTTTCTCGCGGGTAAATACACTGTACGGGAAGCGGTCATCATTGCGACCGGGTTCTCCACCGTATCGGCCGCGTTCATGATCATAGTGGCCAAGACCCTCAACCTGATGGAACACTGGAACTTCTATTTCTGGTCCACCCTGGTGATCACCTTTGTCATCACCGCCATCCTGGCGCGCGTGCCCCCCATCTCCAACATGGCCCATCACGGGGAAACCGACGAACCATTGCCCGCCGGCAAGAACCGCTGGCAAGCCGCACTGGCATCCGGGCTGACCCAATCCAGCATGGCGCAACCCGTACTGCGCCAGTTGCAGGACAACCTCAAGGATGGCCTGCTGATGGCGGCTGCCGTGGTGCCCACCATATTATCGGTCGGTCTGCTCGGTCTGTTGCTGGCGCAACATACCCCGCTGTTCGACCTGCTGGGCTGGCTGCTGTGGCCGCTCACCTGGCTGCTGGAACTGGGCGAACCGCTGGAAACTGCCAGGGCACTTTCAGCCGGGCTGGCAGAGATGTTCTTGCCCGCTATTTTGCTCAAAGATGCCGACCTGCTGGTGCGCTATGTCACCGCAGTGGTATCGGTCAGCTCGGTTCTCTTTTTCTCCGCTTCCATACCCTGCATCCTGGCCACCCGGATCCCGGTGAGTGTGGGCCAGCTGGTGGTGATCTGGCTGCTGCGCACCCTGCTTGGCATAGTGCTTGCCGCACTGTGCGGCAAGCTTGCCATGGCAGCAGGCTGGCTGAGTTAAGCGAGGTGGCAACACCCTAGTGATGAAGCACAAGTGCGAGCACAAACCAAGAAGGCGCCCGAGGGCGCCTTCTTTTGGCTTAGGGACAGCCATTACACCAGCCCGGCACCGGGGCGCTTCATCGGAAAAAGCGCCATAAAAAACGCAGCTGTCACAGATTCCTGTATCAGCTGCGTCCTGGTCACGCTTGATAGGGTTTGCGATGCCAGATGAGGAACGAATGAAACACCCATCCTGCGCCACATCACAAGGAGCATCAGACCGATCTGGCCCTGAGCTCACGCCCCTATCGACGCATTGGATTTACGTCAGCATCCTTAGAAGGGCAGCTTCATGCCTGGGGGCAGTTGCATGCCACCGGTCAGCTCGCCCATCTTGCTCTTGCTCTGCTCTTCCACACGACGTACGGCATCGTTGACGGCGGCAGCAACCAGATCTTCGATCATCTCTTTGTCATCTTCCATCAGGCTCTGATCGATCTCGATGCGACGCACGCTGTGACTGCCAGCCATGGTGACCTTGACCATACCAGCACCGGCTTCGCCGACTACTTCCATCTCGGCAAGCTGCTCTTGCATCTTTTGCATGCGCTCTTGCATCTGTTGGGCCTGTTTCATCAGGTTCCCCATTCCACCTTTACCAAACATATGTCGTCTCTCGTCTTGAAATCCGGCATCCAGCGCCGGGCTGTGGGCTTGTTCTGTCCTAAATGGGGACAGGCAAACCCCTTTTCAACCGGGCACTGGGCCCGGCATGGGTTTTAACGAATCGTATTCAACTGCTCAGCGGCTCTATGCTCTCCTGGTGGAGCACGGCGCCAAACCTTTGTCTGAGAAATTGCACATTGGGATCCTGCTCCAGATCCCGGCTCACCTGCTCGAGCACCCCCAGATAGAGGCGATGCTCGATCTCAAGGGGGGTTTCCTGATCCGGCACAGTCCCCAGTGTCACCTCCACCTGCACAGCTTGGCCAAGCTCGGGGCCTATGATCTCGGCCAGATCGACACGGGCCCTGTCGCTGACCAGATGACGCTGTTCGGGTTTCAGGGTCAACAACACCTTGTCTCCCTGCCGGGTCATAACAGAGTTGATCGCAAGCTGGCGCAGCCGGCCACCGACGCCAGTACGGGCAATCAACTCAGCCCAGGGATCGCCGCAATTGACCAGCAAGGAAGACGGGATCAGTCTGGCGACCTCTTCCCCCTCCTCGGGTTGGTTGTCGCTCTCAAGCTCATCCCAGTCGATGGTCTCCATCACGGAGGCAACCATGGGCGCTGGCTCGCTGGTAGCAACTGCTTGGGGCATCACGGGTACGGCACAGGACACGGCAGGCACTACCTGCGCCCTCGCGGCCGGCGTACCGTCCAGATCCCAGGGCGGCAGATCATCGGGGTTGGGGCGAGCCCTGGTGGGCGCCTGAGCCGGGGCAGCCTGACCATAGGCAGGCACGGCACTGGCTCCCGAAGCCGCCGTCTGTGCCACATTCGCCATTGACGCACTGGCAGCAGACTCGCCAAAGCCTTGATTCAGATACTCTTCATAGTCGCTTCCCCCCTCATCATACGCATCCAGCGGCGGCAATTCGTCATATGCCGTCACAGGGGCTGAATGATGGACAGGCGCCACAGCCGCCCCTTGCCAGGGAGCTGATGGTGGCGTGACGGCTGGTTGCGCGACAGGGCGCCCCTCGGGCGCAGCCACCGGTTTGATGGGTGCAACACGCGGGGCCTGGGCTGTCGCAGGCTCGCTGCGCAATCGACTACGCAGCAGATTGCGCTTGCCAAGCAGGCTCTGCATGCTGGACGCGGCAGACGGCGCGGCTTCAGGCTCAACCACCGACTCGGCGACTATCTCAGCCGGCACCTCGGTTGGTTGCTCAGCTGCCACTGCCATGTCTGAAGGAACGTGCTGCATCGCCTCATCGGCAACCACAACGGTGCTGATCGAGGCGCTCGGCGCATCCATGACAGGCTGCGCCTCGTAGCCCATCTGCTGCGCTTCGCGCAGCAACTCGTCCTGTTCGACAAAGAGCGGCGCGCTCAGCGCATCGCTGGCCATCTCCTGCTCATCCGTCTCGAGCACGGCATGCGCAACAAGGGGCACCATCTGGGTGGCGGTATGTTCTGCCGACACGGAGCCGGGGGCAGCAGGGTGAGCTACAATCGCAGTGGCCAGCGTCGGGGCGAAGTCAGCCCCGCGGGACTTTCCCAGCTGGGCCGGCGCGGCTCCCATCCCTCCCGCCATGGAGGGTGGCAGAACCGTGAGATTGGCAGGATGCACGGCCTCACGACGCGGGGAGAAAGCCAGCATGCGCAAGCACGTCATCTCCAGCGAGGTGCGACCGTCCGGTGCCCAGGGCAGATCTTTTCGTCCCCCCAGCACGATTTGGTAACAAAGCTGCACCTCTTCCGGGCTCATGGCCTGGGCAAGTTGCAGCAGAGACTCGGCATCGGCCCCCTGCTCCTGCACTGTGGCAGGCAACAGCTGTGCCATGGCAATGCGGTGCAGCAGACCTTCCAGCTCGGCATGGAGCTGATCAAAATCGGGGCCCAGGGTAGCGATTTCAGTGATCTTGGCCATGGTGGCCGCAGCATCCTGGCGCAGGATCGCCTCCAGCAACTGGTGCAGGTGACGATGGTCCAGGGTGCCCAACATGGCCAGCACGCTTTCCAGGCGCACGCTGCCATTGCCATGGGCCAGCGCCTGATCGGTCAGACTCAGGGCATCGCGCATGCTGCCATCGGCCGCCTTGGCCAGGGCCAGCAGGGCACGCGGTTCGAACGGTTGAGCTTCCTGATCCAGCACCCACTCCAGCTGCTTGGCAATCTGGGTCTGATCCAGACTCTTGAGATGAAACTGCAAGCAACGGGAGAGAATGGTAATGGGCAGCTTCTGCGGATCCGTGGTGGCCAGCAGAAACTTCACATAGGGGGGCGGCTCTTCCAGGGTTTTGAGCAGAGCGTTGAAGCTGTGACGCGACAACATGTGCACCTCATCGATGAGATACACCTTGAAGCGGCCGCGGGCCGGGCGGTACTGCACGTTATCGAGCAGCTCGCGGGTATCTTCCACCTTGGTGCGGGAGGCGGCGTCAATCTCCAGCAGATCGACAAAGTTGCCCTGATCGATCTCGCGGCAGGTGTCGCATACGCCGCACGGGTGACTGCTGATCCCCTGCTCGCAATTGAGACTCTTGGCCAGAATGCGGGCTATGGTGGTCTTGCCGACCCCTCGGGTACCGCTGAGCAGATAGGCATGATGCAACCTCCCCTGATCCAGGGCGTTGGTCAAGGCGGTCAGCACATGATGCTGGCCTACCACTTGTTCAAACGTATGGGGGCGCCATTTACGCGCCAGAACCTGATAGCTCATAAATCTCGATGCAGGGATAACAAGGCATTGAGGCAGAATGCTAACACAAATGGATGTTGGGCTGTATCGGCTATCGGCGAGGTCGGGAGGGATCGCTTGAATTTCAAACCGATGCCCGGACGGGCACCGGTTTCAAGACGCGCAACAGGCTGACGAGGCCTGCTTTGCATACTGGGGGATTATTCGCCGGCCAGTTCGACCAGTGAGACGACCTTGATGCCGGCGGCAGTCAGGCGGGCATCACCACCCAGGGACGGCAGTGAGATGATGAAGGCCGCATCGGCCACCTCACCACCGGCACGGCGGATAAGCTTGACGGTCGCATCGACGGTACCGCCGGTCGCCAGCAGATCGTCAACCACCAGCACCTTGTCACCCGGCACTATGGCATCGGTGTGCAGTTGCAGGGTGTCGGTGCCGTACTCGAGGGCATAGGACTCTTCAATCACGGCGCGGGGCAGTTTGCCAGGCTTGCGCACAGGCACAAACCCCAGGCCCATGGCGAAGGCGACCGGCGCACCGAAGATGAAGCCGCGGGCTTCCGTACCGACGATCTTGGTGATCCCTTGATCACGATAATGCTCGGCCAGCAGATCGATGGTGGCCTTGAAGGCCTCCGCATTCTCTATCAGGCTGGTGATGTCACGAAACAGAATGCCCGGCTTCGGATAGTCGGGAATGGTCTTGATGCTCGCTTCGATAAATTTCAGGGTTTCCGGATTCATGGTTTGACCGTTTGTTTTTCGACCCAGATGGCCGTTTATCTCATCTTCCCGCCAGCGGGAAATAAAAAGGCCCATCACGCAACATGACAGGCCGACTCCATAGCATTATTGCCGCAATAGCTTAGGGACTTCACTTCTCCATTGCAACTGGCTCCAGTACTGGCAAACGTATTAACCAGGTGAGCAGGATCACCATTATGGCAATGAGCAGCAATCTGACCCACAGCAGAGGCACCACCGCCAGGGACACAGAGAAAGAGAGCAGGATAAAGACGACGGCGCGGCGGCGGGCATGACGGCGAATGCCGCGGTGCAGCTGCCAGTCGACGATGGGCGGCCCGAACCAGGGGTGAGCCAGCAGCCAGCGGTGAAAGCGGGGAGAAGAACGGGCAAACAGCGCCGCCGCCAGCAACATGAAGGGAGTGGTTGGCAGCAGTGGCAGCACTATCCCGACAATGCCGGTCACGAAGGCCAGCCAGCCCAACCCCATCAGACACCAACGTTTCATGGCCGCTCCTTTTCAATGCACCTCTGCTTAGCCTAACAGAATTGGCCCAAAAGCCGACAACGTCGGCTATCTCCGCAGCAATCTGCGGCTCATCAGCCTCAATGAAGCTGCCAACGGCTATCGTCTCTGCAATCCCTTGCCTTCGGAACCGGTTATGCGCGTTATCATGTTCATCCCCTTGCGCTAGGTCGCTGATTCATCCCGACGTGTGGGCCGACGGCTGACAACACCGGCCATTGCCACTACAATCTGCGCTCTTTTTTCTCCCCTTGTCTTCGGAAGCAGCTATGCGCGTTATTTTGGCCCCCATGCAGGGGGTGCTGGATCACCTGATGCGGGAGGTCCTCACCTCCGTCAACGATTACGACCTCTGCGTGAGCGAATTTATCCGTGTGGTCGATCAGCTGCTGCCTGCCAAGGTGTTTTATCGGATCGCGCCCGAACTCAAGCAGGGCGGCAAGACCCGCGCCGGCACACCTGTGCGAGTACAACTGCTGGGGCAGCACCCTGAATGGCTGGCAGAAAATGCTGTGCGTGCCATCGAGCTCGGCTCACCGGGGGTCGATCTCAACTTTGGCTGCCCTGCCCCCACAGTGAACAAGAGCAAGGGGGGCGCCGTCTTGCTCAAGGAGCCCGAGGCCGTCTACCGCATCGTCAAGGCGGTACGTGAGGCGGTGCCCGCCCATCTGCCGGTCAGCGCCAAGATCCGTCTCGGTTACGATGACAAGGATCTCTACCTGGAGAATGCTCAGGCTGTCTATCAGGCCGGCGCCAACGAGCTGGCGGTGCATGCCCGCACCAAGCGCGAAGGCTACAAGGCGCCGGCTCATTGGGAGTATGTGGACGCCATCCGCCGCGCCCTGCCCATCCCCGTCACCGCCAATGGCGAGATCTGGGATCACCAGGATGCCCTGACCTGCGCCAGTGTCTCCGGTTGCGACACCCTCATGGTGGGCCGGGGCGCCATCTCCCTCCCCAATCTGGCCAACGTGATGAAGACCGGCTGCGCTCACATGAGCTGGGCAGCAGTGTTGCAGCTGATGGTGAGCTATACGGAGCAGGATCTGGCCAGCGAGAAGGCAGATTACTATCCCAGCCGCATCAAGCAGTGGTTCAGTTACCTCAAGCGGGAATACCCGCAAGCCGACCTGCTGTTTCGTGATATCCGCCTGTTCAAGGAGACGGATCCCATTCGCGAGGCCCTGTTGCAAGCCACGAAAACTGTGATCTAACCGTCCTTTACTTGACGCATATCATCTTGATAATCCTGTCGCTTCCCTATACTGCCCTGGATTTGTAATTCGTCTGTTGGGGGCTAGTGTGTGTGAAATGACGCAAGCCCGGTTGGCCGTGTGGCGTGAACGCCTGCTGGCTGACTGGGCGCAAGTAAGAGGAGAGCTGATCGATCAGCTCAAAGCCTGCCGGCGTGACGAGTGGGCGGAAAAAGTGGATCACTGTGAGCGGGATCAGCTGGTTGATCTGACCAGTCGTCTCGATTTGCCCAAGGTGGAGCAGAGTGTGGCGAGCCTCAAGCGGATCGATGCTGCTCTTTGTCAAATGGATCTGGGCCTTTATGGTCTTTGCTCCGATTGCGAGGAGCCGCTCTCCATCGAGCAACTCGAGCAGGATCCGACCCTGCAGCGCTGTCCGCGCTGCGAAACCCGTTATGACAAGGGGTTCCACGCTCACGAACTCTAAGGGATGCACATTCGTGCATCCTCTCTTCCCGGCTGGTCAGGCTGTCGCTTCTATCCAATAATCAACAACAACCGTGCTGAACAGGGATGTTTCCGTGTACAGAGTCTTGTTGTTATGGTGTTTGTGTTTCACCGCCTGGGCACAGGAGTCACTGAGCGTGGGCTGGTCAAGCTGGCGCCCGTTCAGCTTTCGCGATGAACAACAGCAGTTGCAGGGGCTGGACATAGAACTGCTGGAGGCCATCTTCAACCGGGCTGACTTCGAAGCCCGCTATATCGAAATGCCCTGGGCCCGGACCCTGCGCGAGCTGGAGTTCGGCTCCCTCCAGATGACGATGACGGCCAACAAGACAGTTCAGCGGGAACAGTTTGCCCGCTTCTCCATCCCCTATCGCCATGAAAGCACAGTGCTGATCATCCGGCGCCAGGACAAAGCACGCTGGCAAGGGGTCGACCAGCTATCCGAGCTGCTGCCTCTCACCCAATTCACCATTGGCGTGCTGCGCGACTTTGATTATGGGGCGGATTTTCGCACCTTTATGCAGTCCCCCCAGGTGACGGACCGCCTGATCGTCAGGTTGCGGATGGATCAATTGATCAAACTGCTACTGGCGGGGCGCATTCAGGGGGTGGTCATGGATCCCATGGGCATGCAGGAGCTGGCCCTCGCGGGCATATCCCTCGATAAACTGACCACCTTGCTCGATATCCAGCAAAACCCCGTGCATTTGATGCTAAATCGCCGCACTACCACAGAGCCGCAGTTGCAGCGCCTTGATGAGGCCATACGGGCGCTGATGCAAAGCCCGCAATACGCCCAAATCCTTGCCCGTTATCACTACCCGCTGCACTGAGGCAGATATAAAAAATGGGCCCAGCGGCCCATCTCTCTTTTGGTATCTGTTATTGGGCCAGCAAATGACCCACCAGCTCATGACGCCACCCTTGCAGCAACATGGGCTTGTCGCTTCGGGCGCGCTCTTCATCGCTCATGCGCCAGCTCCAGGTGAAGTACTGGTGAATAATCTTCTTGCTCGCCACCAGTTCAGGCGGAATATTGCAGGCCTTGGCCTTCTCTTCCACCATCCCCTTGATGCGCTTGAGTTCAGCCTTGTACTGGGGATAATCCACCAGTCGGCGGATCGGCTCGGGCCAGCTATCCGGCTCGCTGCGCTGGGCCTGGGCCACTATGTCCAGCATCCGCTTGCCATGGATCTTGATTTCGATGGGGGCCAGACCCAATTCGTTGAGGTCGCGCAGCGAGGCCGGACGACGCTCAGCCACCTTGAACAGGTGCAGCTCCTTGACCACGAAGTTGAGAGCCAGATCCCGGCGCACCGCTTCCTGCTGACGCCAGGCAGCCAGCTCGCGCAGTATGGCAAGTTCGCGGCGCCCCAGTTGCCAGGCGTTGATAATGTCGAGATAGGCTTGATAGGGATCGCTACCCTGGGTCTTGCGAGCCGAGTGGTTCTGGCACTCCTGCTCGAACCAGGCAAATTTGCCGCTTTCGTGCAATTTGGCCATCACCTTCTCGTAGAGGGGCATCAGGTAGAGCACATCGGCGGCTGCGTATTCGAGTTGACGTTCGGTGAGCGGGCGGGCTAGCCAGTCGGTACGCGCCTGATCCTTGACCAGATCCACCCCGAGAAACTCCTTGGCAAGAGCACCAAAACCCACAGAGACACCATAGCCCAGGAAGGCCGTTGCCAGCTGGGTGTCGTGCATCTGATTGGGCAGGTGACCGGCTTCATGCTGGATCAGCTCAAGGTCTTCGCCGGAAGCGTGCAGTATGGCGATCTGCCCTGCCCGACCGAGCCGTTGCCAAAGGGGGGCGAGATCCAGGGTGAGTGGATCCAGCAACGCCAGATGCTCACCATCATAGATCTGGAACAGGCCCAGCTGGGGGTAATAGGTGCGGGTGCGAACGAATTCAGTATCGATGGCCAGGGGAACGTCGGCCAGGGAGGCGAGATACTGCTCCAGTTCGGCTTGCTGAGTGATAAGTTGATAGTGCATCGTTGCCTGCGCGTTGATCAGGGCCAAAAGAAAAAACCGTGGAATGACCCACGGTTTTGCATGACAGCGGCGGATCGCCCGTTATTGCTTGGCAATTTCCTCGTCGCGCAGCACGCGCCGCAGGATCTTGCCCACATTGGTCTTGGGAAGTTCGTCGCGAAATTCTACCAGTTTCGGCACCTTATAGGCAGTCAGATGTGTGCGGCAGTGGGCAATTATCTCGTCCTCCTGCAACTTTGCATCTTTCTTGACCACGAAGATCTTCACCAGCTCGCCGGATACCTTGTGCGGCACACCAACCGCGGCCACTTCCAGCACCTTGGGATGGAGCGCCACCACGTCCTCGATCTCGTTCGGATAGACGTTGAAACCCGAGACCAGGATCATGTCCTTCTTGCGATCAACAATCTTGAAAAAACCCTGCTCGTCGCACACGGCGATATCACCGGTACAGAGCCAACCATCCTGCATCACCTCGGCGGTGGCTTCCGGTCGCTGCCAGTAACCCACCATCACTTGCGGGCCGCGTACCTGCATCTCGCCCGGCTTGCCGAGCTCGGTGATCACCTGACCTGCGTCATCCACCAGCCGGATATCGGTAGAGCAGACCGGCAGACCGATGGAGCCGTTGTAATCGAGCAGATCGTAGGGGCAGACGCTCACCAGAGGGGAGCACTCGGTCAGCCCATAACCTTCCAGCAGCGGGGTGTCGGTCAGCCCCTTCCACTGCTCGGCGACCGCCCGTTGCACCGCCATGCCACCCCCTATGGTCAACTTGAGCTTGCTGAAATCCATCGACTGGAACTCGCCGTTGTTGACCAGGGCATTGAACAGAGTGTTGACCCCCGTGATGCAGGTGAAGGGGTATTTTCTGATCTCTTTGACAAAGCCCGGTATGTCGCGCGGGTTGCTGATAAGCAGGTTGTACCCGCCCATGCGCATGAACAGCAGACAGTTCACCGTCAGGGCGAAGACGTGGTAGAGCGGCAGCGCCGTGACCACAAACTCCTTGCCACGCTCCAGCATGGGACCGTAAACGCCAAGGCACTGCTCGACGTTGGCAATCATGTTGCGATGGGTCAGCATGGCCCCCTTGGAGAGGCCGGTGGTGCCGCCCGTGTACTGCAGGAAGGCGAGATCGTCATTGGTGATCTCGGGCTTGATGTATTGCAGATAGCGACCCTTGGCGAGGGCCTGGCGCATGGTGCTGGCATGGGGCAGGTTGTATTTTGGCACCAGCTTCTTGACGTATTTCACCACGAAGTTGACGAGCGTGCCCTTGGCCAGCCCCAGGTTGTCACCCATGCGGGTCAGGATGACGTGCTTGATCGGGGTGTCGTAGACCACTTTTTCCAATGTATGGGCAAAGTTGGAGACGATGACGATGGCCTTGGCGCCTGAGTCCTTGAGCTGATGTTCCAGCTCACGGGGGGTATAGAGGGGGTTGACGTTCACCACTATCATGCCGGCGCGCAGTATGCCGAATACGGCAATGGGATATTGCAGCAGGTTCGGCATCATGACCGCTACCCGATCCCCCTGGCTGAGCTTGAGCTCGTTTTGCAGGTAGGCGGCAAAGGCGCGGGACTGCTCTTCCAGCCGGCGGTAAGTGATGGTCTGCCCCATGTTGACGAAGGCAGGTTGATCGGCGAACTCGGTCACCGACTCTTCAAACATTTCGACCAGGGAGCTGTATTGGTCTGGATTGATCTCGGCGGGGACCCCTTCCGGATAACGCTTCAGCCAGACTTTTTCCACGAACTTCTCCTGCATAACTAGCACCTGTGCGCTCACTGTGTTGCCTCCGTCCCTGTTCACATCCATTTCAATTGGTTGTTTTAAGCTCATGCTCTAATGCCGCACATACTTACATAGGGCAACATCAATTAACAGCAAATTAACAACAGAAAATGTGAGGAGGAAGACAAACCTGGAATGATTCAAAGCCGGTGATTCTAACGAATTTGACAAAATTTTTCGATACAAACGGCGGTATCGGCCGAATTTTCCATATGAAAATGGTGGTTTCCCGCCAAAACGCCCCTTTCTATCCGCTCGAATGCACCATGACGCAGCTGCCACTGCGCCAGCAGACTGGCAAAGCCCTGCTCACCCCGGATAAAGAGCACAGGACAACGGATGGCACGGATCAGCGCCAGGGCCTGGCCTTCGCTCATGCGCATCGGCGAGAGATCCCGCAGGCGGGGATCGCTGCGCCAATACCAGCGCCCTGCCCGTTCAACCAGCTGCCGTTCGCAGATAAGGCGGGCGGCCGATGGGGCTATATCTGCCACCTTGCAACGGGCCATTACCGCTTCGTCGATGGAGGCAAAACCATTGGAGACCCGCTCACGGGTGCGGCTGCGATTTAAAATCGCCCGCCGCAGCTGGGCCGGTACCTCCTCATCGGGCTGGCTCAAGGGGCCCAACCCCTCCAGCATGATGAGCCGCTCCACCTGCTCGGGAAAGACACCGGCATAAGCAGAAGCGATCAGGGCACCGAGGGAGTGACCGAGCAGGATAAAACGGGACCAGCCGGTGGCCTGAGTGATCTGATAGAGATCATCGAGCCAGTCGACAAAAACATAAGGGGTAGCCTTGTGATCTGAATGACCATGACCCGGCAGATCGACACAGACCAGGTGAAAATCTGCCAGATAGGGTGCCAGAGGCAGAAAGCTGGCGCCGTTGTCGAGCCAGCCGTGCAGCGCGATCAGCAGCGGCTTGCCCTGCTGACCAGGGGCCGGTTGTTCGTTCTCAAGCAAGGCCACCCGCCGACCATCGGCCAGGGTGACCATGTTCTCCTGCATGGTGACAGTCATGAGCAACCTTAGCGGCGCAGCGGCCGTCTCGGCCAGAAGGGATCATAGAAGGGGTCGTAGAAATAAGGGTCCATGTAGCGGATCTCCACCTCCTTCACCGGCGGCCACAGCTTGCTGGAGTTGGCATTGAGCACGGAGAAGCGATACTTGTGCTCGCCAATCTGGCTGTCTACCGGTTTGTCTATGGTACCCAGCACCGTCAGGCTGCGTCCCTTGGCGTACAGAGTCGGATCGACAAATCCCTTCATGATGGCCAGAAATCGGCCCGGGCTCTGCTCGGTCTGCTCTGGCACACCGTTGGACTTGAGCGGCAGATAGACCACCTCGACGACGCTCTGATCCGCCTTGTTGTGTACCGCCGAAATGACCCCGCTCCAGCGGGCAGGCTTGCCTTCCTGACCAACCAAGCCGGGCTGATAAGCCACCAGCTGGTTTGCCGGCTCATACGCCAGCTCCTTGGGTACCGAGCTGCACGCACCGAGCAGCAAGCCTGCCAACCCTATCACCATCGCACGCTTGATCATGTCACTCTCCTTTTTGGGATACAGATACCGGGCGCGTTACCAGCCCTGTTGGTATGCAGCAAGAGCACCATCAATGCCACGGCTTTTCGCCGTTATTCGCGGCCCGGCAGTTTTTTCCAGGTCACCTTGTCTCGCAAATAGACGGGCGTGGCCTGCTCCACCGGCACCGCCTCCCCCGCCAGCCAGGCGGCGCGTGCCAACGGCAGCATGTCAACCGCGGCCGGGAAGCGCACCTGGCTCACCGCCAGCTCTGCAGCAAGATCAGCAAGGGTTTCGCCATAAGTTTCAAAACCTGTGCCAACCCGGCTCCAACTGCCAGTCAGCTTGCCATGTGCCAGCGTACGGTCAGCCACCAGAGTGACCGGATCGCTCACCACTTCGTCACCCACCAGCTGCATGCGGCCATCCTTCAGCTCGTACTGACCGAAGTAAACCTCCCCCATGCGCGCATCGATGGCGGTCAGCACCCGCTCGACGCCCTCCAGCCGGTGAGCACCCTGCGCCATGGCAGCCAGTGTGGAGATGCCGATGAGCGGCACGCCAACGCCGAACGCCAGCCCCTGAGCCACACTGATCCCGATCCGCACGCCGGTAAAGGAACCTGGCCCACGGCCGAAGGCGATGGCATCAAGCTCGCCCAAGGTTATCCCGGCATCGTCCAACACAGCCTGAACCATGGGCAAGATTTTACGGGTGTGATCCCGCGGCGCCTCTTCCCAGCGGGAGAACAGCGTGTCACCCACCAGCAAGGCGGCAGAGCAGGCTTCGGTGGCGGTATCAACGGCCAGGATCTTCAACTCGTTCATGCTTTCCAATCTCTATAACATCAGTCAATTACATAACCGGCAAGTCCAGGACGAACTCACTGGCTGTTCAAATCAGTGTATTTTTTTCAGCGCAATCCGTTCAGGGCAGGCTGAAGAAGGCCCACCGGCAGGCTCACTCACGGCGATCGAAGAAGTTACCCAGCGTCCCCAACGCCCGCGTTC